>Ga0316209_1001508_pt1 | contig 23520 bp, 18 predicted proteins | sample 6monopyrite_MG_FD_204945 | JGI IMG/M metagenome (GOLD analysis project Ga0316209, IMG submission 204945) | Microbial mat bacterial communities from mineral coupon in-situ incubated in ocean water Damariscotta River, Maine, United States -... | ecosystem: Environmental > Aquatic > Marine >...
TATCTGGCTATATTTATCCATGCGGACTCCAATCTTGCCGGAAAAGAGAAGCTGGTTAATATACCAGATAACCTCTAATTCTCCAGCTAAGCTAAGCTGAGTTGCACTTATTAGTTGAATCCGCGAAGATTAAAAAACGTCCTAGCTCTTATTTCGACTCATTCTTGATATCATAGTAATAGGTCTCTGCTCCTTTTTTCGTAAGATTAGCGTCACTAATGAATCGCCCTATAATTTCTTTCTTCGCCACCCCTTTGTTACTAAGATCAACGTATATTTCTCTAGCTATACTCTTCTTCGATGTTTTTCTGGTACTTTTCTGGCCGCCGCTATCTTTTCGTGAATCATTTTTCTCTGCAAACTGCGGAAAATCATAACCTAGTATAAAAAGCGCAGCTTCGACTTCTCTTAACTCCTTGAATTGGCATTTGCAGCCCGATTTTTTCTTGGCAAGTTCTAACGAGTCCTTCAATATCCAATTTGCGAAGACATTAGATTTTGCATGTAGTTTCTGGTTTACATTCCACTTTCTAAATCGTAGCGGAGGAGTTGCGATTGAAGGATCCCGGCATGATGAACCTTGCGCATCTGCTAAAGCAAAAGATAGTAGCTTTGGAACACTTGTTAAATCATTTCTAACGCAGTATTTTTGTACCAAAAACGCTAAAGAGGCAGCGACTCTAGAGTCATAAATAACAAAATCACTAGGTGATAGAAAAGCGTAAATCTTAGTAAATCCAGCATTCATTCGATAATTACTACCAAAGTCACAAAGATCTGGCTGATTACTTCTCAGAATTTTTAAAGCTTCTAATACATTTGACTTTACGCTCTCTTTCTCTCCTTTTTGAACAATCCAGTCTTTATTAGCAGTATAAAGAGACAATTTTTTATTTCCCGCGCCCCATTCCAAAATATCCAAGCACGCGCTAATAAAACCTTGTTCACTTTCGGCTAAATTTATTTTCGAAATATAAGAATCAAGTAACGCTTTATTAGCCTCATAGCCTTGGCCATTCCACTTATATGATGTCAACGCATCTATTAAACGCAGAAAATAGAAATTCCTCTTTTCCATCCTGTCATAATAACCGTGTTCAACAAACCTTCTACCACCAATAACTTCAGATAAATAGTGGGTAAACTTTTTGACATCTTTGTCAGCAATAAAACTCTCATAACTTATAGGTAATTCACTTTTCATTAATCATCTCTCTCCATGCTTCAAAAACTACAACCATTGCAAAAGTATCTAACTCACAATAAATCAACAACGCCTTTTTTAATTCTTCTCTTTCATAATCGCTCATTTCAGTGAACTGTAACTTGCCATAAGCAGTTAGCGCTAAGCCACCATTATTCAGTTCATCTGTTTCACTTAGTAATTCAACATCGTGCATTGAGACGTCTTCAAACATCTTGGGCAGACTTTTATAGGGGTCAATAACCTTACCTGCATCATCATATTGAATCCAACTCTTATTCTTAAGGTTCAAGCTGGGCATTTCATTAGTTCCATAAATAGGCTGGTTATATTTATCCTTCAAATATTGCGAGCTATTTAAAATAGCGGGCAATACATACTTAATGGAATTAGAGCCACCCATTGAAGGATCGTAATAATACTTTTTTACTAAATCCAATAAGTCAATCATCGCTCTATCTCCGCACCACTTCTCGCTGTTCTTCTTAACGATTTTTGGAGAACGAGTGATGGTTTTAATAAAACTGCACAACTCATCTTTATCTTTTTCATTTGAAACAAGCAGCTGCCTTCCAATTAAATTTAGAGTGCTATTTTCATGGGGTGAATACATAAATATAGAACCAGTATCATTTTCCAGCTGCTTTTTTAACTCTCTAACAAAATCAAAGTTAGGAAACTGACCTACTTCTGTATTTAAGAACTGGCCCGCATGTTCAATTCGGCCATCACTGTGCATAATATGGTGGGAGAACTGAAAGGCTATCCCCTCGTAAGGTTGCATTCCTTTGTAAAAGGGGATGGCGACAGCACTTGTCTCAAAATCGATAAAATGTAACGGGTAATTCCAACTGGCCATTTCTCGGCGCATTCCTTCATTTTGAAAGTAAGCGCTAGAATCAGATTTTTGTATCTTCTCTACCTGAAGCCATTGCCTCTCTTTGGGTAAAAGCGCAAGGTCTGGTCCAACTGGAGCGTCGATATCCTCTTCAGTGACATCCTTGAGTTTTATAATATTCTGTTCAAACAGTTTTCTAGCCCCTTTGAAATTCCAGATGTCCAGAATGCTACCTTGTCTGAAATCATCATCATTCCAATGGAGCTGGTTTTTCCAACAGGTTTTGAAGCCACTCATTAGTCCAGCAACCTCGTCGTCACTTGAACAACGGAACTCACAACTCTTACATTTAACACCGATCACTTCTGCAATTCTCTTATCTTCAATGTAATGTTGCTCTAATGCTTTTATGTTTTCGATAAATGAAGAATTCAATCGGTTTTCCGTTAACTCCGTGTCATATATTTTACGTACCACTCCATCAGTACAGATTTTTTTTAGAATCTGGTTTGTGAGCTCTGCATCAGTTAATGGTGATGATAAATTAACACTTCGGCGTCCGTTTTCATCCACTGTTAATTTGAACTTCTGATTTAACCCATCACTAGGACAAGTTGACTCATTGTCCACCAGCATTAAATAACTTGATACGGTACTTTTAGGAAAAACACCTTGAAGGACATATTTTTGAAATGCAACGTCCTGAAGGTAGCTCAACCATTTCGAATCAACTTTATCGCTTTTGTTTAAAAAGCCAGCATCTTTTTGTGATGAGTAAGATTTAGCTTTCACCTCAATAAGCTCAAAGGAGTTACCTTTTTTTATCAAGATGTCGATGCGAATAAACAAACTACCAAACCTTATTGCGGGTTCAAAAATTATGACTTCATCTCTTTCAAGTAGTTCTAATGTTTGTTTTTCAGCCTCATCATAGTCAAGGCTCGACACTTCAATACCGTCAGGATAGTAACACTTGGCCAGTTCGCCTACTTGATGCCCGCCATTGGCAAGTGCTTGTAAAAAAGGGTCATCTAATTTAGTCGATGGATATTCCTTTTTACCTGTATAGAATAGTTTCGTTGGGCATTCCATCGCTAGCTTAAAACGGGATTTAGTTAGATATCGAGGCTTGTTCATCTATGCTCCTTTATCTGTTCCGAACATAGTTTTTTCGTGTTCACAGATTAATGACTCCATATTACATTACCCTTAGGGTCCACGACTTTCGTCATGAATTTCTTACCGGCAATTCTGCCCGCATTATTCAACGCACTATTCTCACTACCATAACTTCCTAAGGTGGACCAAGCTTGATTAGCATTTAAACTTTTGTACTGAACTTTAAACATAGTAAATCTCCAACAATTTGTGAATGTTGAATATAAAACAGTCTTGGGACAAACTATGTCTCATACCTTGAGCCAAACCTAGTCTGAACTACATTTCATATAGCGTTGGAATCTATATCAGCCATATCATGTGGGCTTTCACTGATTGTAGCGATATTGTCATTTTCAGATTCAAGATATATTTTGCTATGTTTTTGAGCTCTTCTGATCATTTCGTTTCTTAAACAAGCTGGTTCAAGCACCTCCATTGAGTCGGCAAAAATTCCTATAAAATTGGCAAAGAAAAAGGGATCCGGTTTTTCTTTTTTGCTATTGAAGTGCTTAGGTAAAGTTATTTGTGACTCAATAATCCAAGATTCCTTTGCTTCATGGATAGGCGTTTTTCTCTTGTGTTTAGGTCCAAAGCGAACATTATCAAAATAATTCTTAACCCAAGTGTGAACTCTCGCTCTAAACTTAAAGTTTGATTCTAAATTGGAAAGATCTATATTTTTAAACTCAGCTTCTCTAACATCTGCCATTTGTATGGACTTTAATCGATTCACTTCAAAATATTTGATTTGTTTAGCGCCATGTTCATAACACAGAAGTAAAATTTGATGATTCAAGTAGACCAATCGCTGAGGCGATAATATTACTTTTTTAGAAAACTGTTTATGAATAGAGTCATAGCTAGCCAATAGCACTCGATTTTCATCTAAAGCACTATAAATAATAGAGTGCTCTTCAGGATTCAAATTCACATCGGTTTGCAGATCATAGCCGGATGGGTGGAAGACTAGTTTGCCTCTGGCAGTTTCAGAGTTTTCCCTAAAGCTTATACTGTCCATCAGCTGGTCTCTGGCATCATCGAAATCCGGCTGCAACTCGTCAACATAACTCGGAGGGAGAAAATCTGTCAGATGGTCTTCAATAAATGAGTACGCCATTGCATGGGCATGGCTTTTCCACTTTGGTGACTCTCTTTTAATTGCACCAGCCTTACTTTCTTCACAATCCCAGTAAAAATAATTACTGGTACCTTTTTTAACTTTAAGCAATTTATCTTGGTTTTCGTGCTCTATTTTTTCGATCTCTCTTATCATTCCTTTTCGAAAACTTGTATCCTCAACATCAGTAAGTCCGAGCTTCTCAATTATCTTGGTTAGACTAACACTGTTATTTTCACCGACACCTATTGTTGACACAATGTTAGCTCGATACTGTAAAAAATTGGCTTTTTCTGAACTAGTCGATAGTTTAGAATTATCCTTCATAAATTGCCCTCTACTTTAAAATTTCATGGATATTGATTGTTCAGTCTGCGAATAGATATCTAGAAACTCTTCAAATCCCAGCAAGTCATCAATAAGTGCCTGTTTGCTAATTTTGTCTGTAGTATCTTCAATTATTGCCTGGCTATACGACAAAACCATTAATCCAATTATCGGTATGAAGCACTTTTCATTCTCTGTAAATTCATAATCTCCTGCTACTAATCTATCCCGAAAGCTAACAATTCGATCATAGGTTGAATCTTGAGGCCAATCATTTCGCTCTAAAAAAAGATTGAAAAGTCTAGCGATACCGTCAAATTGGCCTCTAAATAACCTCTTCATTTTGAACTGTCTCATTGTTCATCCGCCGTCTCAGCGTTTATTTCTCTGGGCTTCAGCTTCTCATTGCACAAATGTCGAGTTCCATCACGGTTGGTTTTTTTGCTCATATTAACTTTAAAAGCCTCATCCAAATCGACATCCATTTGATTGGCAAGACAAAGGACAATAAACAACACATCAGTCAATTCATCCGCTATCGCACTTTTAGGACATTCAGGCGCTTTTCCCTTCTTAAAGCTCTGCTCACCATATACACGGCCCATAAGGCTAGCGAGCTCGCCGGTCTCCTCCATTAAATTCGAAAGATTAGTCATTTCGTTAAAATATCTAATACCGGAAGTCTTTATCCAGTCATTGACTTGTTGTTGAGCTGCGAAAAATTGTGTCATTTTAGACCTCAAATATTAAGTGTCTAAATAGTCTAGTCTATATTTGGGACATTAGATGTCCCAATGGTATTTGATTAATACTTATTCGATACCATTTCGCGAGCAAGAGGATCAAAAGAGAATTGTACTGATATGAAATTTACACGACTTTTTACACGAGTCTGGATCCGCTTTATAGTAGTGGGGCATTGGGACTTTGAAAATACAGGAAAAACATGTGGTCCTAGCAGACCACGGTTGGAACTGGAGACTTTTTCGATAAATCGATGTCAACTAGAATACCAACAACGCTGTAAGCCGCATGTTTAGTGAAAATGGTGGGCCCTCCCCGACTTGAACGGGGGACCTGCCGATTATGAGTCGGATGCTCTAACCAACTGAGCTAAGGGCCCATTTTTGCCTTAACAAGGATGCTTGCAGCGATAGCTCCAAGCGGACTGGGAGTTTACGGAAATTAGGCCTTTCAATCAATAGCTAGTCTCTAATCCGGGTAAAAAAACACGACGTCCTTATCGATTATTTCAAGCTGCCAGTTCATCTTTTGACCTATCCACTGAAACGTCTTATCGCTATAAAAGCAGATATGTGTTGGGTCGTTCTTATAATGCCACCGGCTAAATGCCTGCTGGTTACTCACGCGTTTGGTCATAATCGCCAGAATTGCCGAGGGCTTGAGCATAGCATCCAGTTGCTCCAGCAAACGGTCGGGCGCCGCAACATGCTCGATCACTTCAGTCAGGGTGATAAACTCATAACGATTAGACAGCGCCGTGGCCGAATTAAAATAAATGGGGTCGTAATTAGTCACCTCATAGCCTTTATCTGCCGCCATTGCACTGATCGCCGGGCCGGGGCCGCAGCCAAAATCCAGCCCGACTGCTCCGGCTTTCAGCTTTGTTGCCAGCGGGTTAAAGCAGCGAGCGAGGAACTGTCGGTAGCCGGGATCCTGCGGGTTATTCTGGTGTTTGTCGTATTCGGCTTTTTCCTGTTGCGGTGAAAGATGATATTGCGCTGGCACCCACACCAGCTGGCAATTAGCGCATTGCCGGTAAGCCCGGTGTTTATCCTGGTGATAGTCGGTCGATTTTTCTTCACCACACAATGGACAAGAGTTCAATCTGGATCCTACATTTATCTACTTGATATGGGGGATTCAGGAATTTATATTCCGCGTTCTGCTACACTGATAACAAGTGCGTCTGTTTGACGCCAAAATAAAAATTAACTGCAAACAAAAACCGGACGGATAAGAGAATAACCCACCAAATGAGTCAGTCTCAAAACCTGATTAAAAAGCGCCTCGGCGAGTATAGTTTAAAGCCTCTGCTGCCGCTAGAGCTAGCTTCCATTAAGCTCGCCCTGCGACAACCGGATGTATCAGCCGATTCGCTAAAGCATTTTTATCGTCGCGACCCCATTTTTTGCTGGCATTTATTGGCTCAGGCGTGGCGGGCAACCCGCAACCGGCCGACCCACCCTTTTGCCGCCGATCACGCAATGACTACGCTGGGAATTTCCGGCACGCAACAATTGTTCGCGCCGATGCGGCCACGCCAGCAACCGGGCCTGACGCCGGAAGTTGTGTTCGCGCTTTCCAGCAGCCTGCTCGCCGCCGAGTTGGCGCGCAATCTGGGCGAGCAGGAAACATCGAAGTCGCAGATTTACTGGAGCGCTATGTCCTACCGCATGCCTGAAACCCTTTTATGGCACCTGCAACCGAAGGCCATGTGGCGCATTTATTACCGGCAACTGACCCTGCCAAAAAAGCTGACCCTGTTTGAAGAAGCCAAGCTCGGGTTTAACCTGCATGACTGGCGACTGGCGGTCGCCGATGAATTTCATCTGGACGAACAATTACAACTTATTTACCAGCGCGAACTACCCACCAGCCCACGCGAACTGTCGCGCTATATCCAGAGCGGGTTTGACCCGGAACTGACCCCATCGCTAAAAAGCTGGCACCGCCAGGAAGCCTGGCTGATCGTTCTGAGTAACGCGCTGGCCGCAGCGATTATTTCCCCCTGGCACCCGCGCGGCGTGCAACACCTGAGCGAAATTCTACAAAGGCTTTTGGGTTTTCATCAGGCTAAAATCAGTTCACTAATACAAATGAGCGTCCACCGGGTCAGTCAGGATTTAAAAGCATCAAAATTGATGGTTCCCGCCGCAGGCTGGCTGATGCAACCGAGTAAACCGGCGTTTCCGCAATGGCTGGTTAACCCGCAGATCACGCCTGACAAAAGCAAAATTAAGACGTTATTTTCTCAGCGGTCTGGTCAAATGCCTCAGGCCGATATTTCACCCTTGCTGACAAAACTGACAGAAAACGCGATGGATTACTCATCGTCGGCGGCACTGGTGCACGATGGCCTCAACGCGTTGATCATTTCGCTGGGGTTTTCTCGCGTATCTTTTCTGGGGATCGACTATAAAGCTCAGAGTGCCAATACCCGCATCGCGCTGAACGCCAAAGACGCCATAAAAATCCGACCCGACTTCAGCTTTAAATTGCCGACACCGCTATCGCCATTTATTGAAAAACAGGCGTTCAAGTTAATTTCGAGAGAGAAACATCAGAAGGTCTGGCGCAAGCTGCCACTGGAAATTCAAAAGCAAAAGGTTGAGCAATTTATTTTATGTTCGTTACAACCGGGCAAGCGGGTTAGAGCGCTGATTTATCTGGACTCAGATTCCCGCGCCTGTTTCGAGCCCCAATCTGTAAACAAAGTAAAAGCCCTGTTCAAAGCGATCAATACCGGGCTCAGCGTTAGAAACCAGGCCAAACAGACCGGTTAAATATTGGATGCGCGCGCTGACTAAGACGATATCCGGGAGCGCGTTCCATTATTTCATCTTTTTAAGTCTGCGCCATCGCGTCGCGCTCACCTCGCCGGAAAAGTCGCCGCATCTGACGTTTGAAATCCTCCAGAATGAGATACAAACAGGGGAGCAAGACCAGTGTTATAAAGGTCGCAAATAAAATCCCAAACGCTAGCGAAATGGCCATCGGAATAATTACCTGCGCCTGCAGGCTTTTTTCGAACATGATCGGAAATAACCCGAAGAAAGTCGTCAGTGAAGTCAGCATAATTGCTCTAAATCGCTTAACGCCCGCCTGCAATACCGCATCCACCAGACGCAAACCTTCTGCGCGAGCGCGGTTGACAAATTCGACCATCAACAGGCTGTCGTTAACCACCACTCCGGCAAGGGCGACCAACCCGAACAGCGACATCATACTGATACTTTTATCAAAAATGATGTGACCGACCACTGCGCCGATAAAGCCGAATGGAATGACAAACATCACAATCAACGGCTGGGAATAAGACTTGAGCGGCACCGCAATTAATACATAGATCAGCGCGATAGCCGCCATAAAGGAGCTCGCCAGCTCCAGAATAAATTTCTGATTTTCTTTGCTCTGGCCGCTTAATTCCATGGTAACGCCGGAATATTTGGTCAGCAATTGTGGCAGGTAAGTCTCGGTGACTTCTTTGATCACAGTGGCCGATTCGATCTTGTCAGGATTAATATCCGCCATCACCGATATCGCGCGCTTGCGATCTTCGCGCTGGATTGTGGAAAAGCTGGTGCCCAGCTCAAAATCTGCCACCGCGGAAAACGGCACCCAGTCACCTTGCGGCGTTCGAATACGCATGTTTTCCAGACTAGCGATGGAACGACGTTCATCCTTCGGGAAACGAACCATCACTTTAATTTCGTCTTTACCGCGCTGGATCCGCTGCGCCTCTTCACCGTAAAAAGCTTGCCTGATCTGACGCCCCAGGTCGGTCAGACTGATCCCCAGCGTCTCCGCACCGGGTTTGAGCGCCAACTTGATTTCCTGGCTGCCGGAGCTGTAGGAAGTTCGAATATCGTAAACGCCATCGTACTCAGCCAGCTTTTGCTGCAACTCAAGAGATGCCGCTTCCAGGTTTTCATAGTGAGTTCCAACCAGCCGGAAACTGAGTCCCGCGTCGCCACCAACGCCAGCCGACGATATAAAGCGCATATCTTTAACGCCGGCCACTTCACCCACCTGTTTGCGCCATTCTCTTTCCAGCGTCCAGGAGTCGACTTCACGATTTTCGCCTTTGGTCAGCTCCACCAGCATGCCGCCAGCGTAATCGCCGTTGGTCCATGCCAGCACGTGACGGATCGCTGGCTCACCATCGTTCATTTCCTGCGCCAGTCGCTTGTCCACTTTGCGCACCGACGCTTCCATGTGGTCGATCAATTTGTCGCGACTGGAAATTGGCGACCCTTCGTTGAGGGTAAACCGGGCCTGAATAATGTCATTAGGGATACTCGGAAAAATTTCGAACTTTAAGATCCCGCTTGAAAGCACGCCGAAGGACAACATTAAAATGGTGACAAAAGTAATCATGGTGAGGTAACGATAAGTTACCAATTTTTCTAAAACCGGCCGGTAGATATTTTTGGCGTAATACTCCATCCCTTCACGAATTTTATGCTGCAACTTGGCAAAACGGCTGGCTTTGCTTTCGTCATAAGGCGTGTATTTCATGTGCGCCAGATGCGCAGGCAAAATGAGCTTTGATTCGATTAAAGAGAAAATAAGACACAGGATCACCACCACCGCAATCGCTTCGAAAAAAGGTGCGGCGACATTATCCAGAGTGAGCATGGGAATAAAAGCAGCAATAGTGGTAAGTACCCCAAAAGTCGCCGGTACCGCCACCCGCTTAGCGCCCATAATCACGTTTTCTTTTGAGTGGCCGTTTTCTTTAATTTCGGTATAAACACTTTCGCCGATGACAATGGCGTCGTCCACCACAATCCCGAGCACTAATATCAGCCCAAACAGACTGAGAAAATTAATGTTAGTAGCGACCGGGCCGACTTTGTCCATCAGTAAAAAAGCGCCAAAGAAACTGATCGGGATCCCCACCAGCACCCAAAAGGCGACCTTTGGTCTTAGAAAAAGAGTGAGCAAAAAGAAAACCAGCGCTATCCCCATGAGCATGTTGTCAAACATCATATCCAGGCGCTGCTGCAGGTAATAAGAACCGTCTGCCCAAATCTCCAGCTTGGCGCCTGCGGGTAAGGTTTTGTTTTTTTGCTCCAGATAGCTGCGAACGGCTTTAGCGATTTCCAGGTCGTTTTGTTCGCCCACAGATTTCACCCGGATAACCGTGGCCGCGTGGCCGTTAAATCGCGCGTAACCGTCGGATTCGACGAAGCCATCGTTGATGTTGGCGATATCGCCTAATAACAATCGAGTGCCATCCTGGTTGGTGCGCAACACCAGTTGCGAATAATCGATGCCGGTGTAAGCCTGACCGATGGTTCTCAAACGAATATCGCCACCTTCGGTTTTAATCGAACCGCCGGGTAGATCCACCGAAAAACGGCGGATGGAATCGGCCACTTCGGCTAATGATAAATCATAGGACCTTAATACCGCTTCCGGGATCTCGACTGCTATCTCATAAGGACGGTTGCCCAGAATTTCGGCTTTGTTAACCTCTGGCAACGACATTATCTCGTTGCGGACTTCGCTGGCTATATTCTGACGGGTGCGTCGGTCCATTTCACCGTAAACGCTCAGCCACATCACTTCTGCGGTAAATTCGACTTTTGAAATAACCGGTTTTTCGGTTTCGCCGGGAAAAGTCGATATGGAGTCGACTTTTATTTTAATTTCGTTGACCGCATCGTCCAGATCCACGTCACTGGTCAGCTCAACTACCACACTACCCGAGCCTTCACTCGCGGTCGAAGTGATGGTCTTAACGCCTTTGACGTCCTGGATGGCTTCTTCGATTTTGATCACCACGCCTTCTTCGGTTTCTTCGGGCGCGGCGCCCGGATAAGGCACACTAATTCTGACCAGATTGGGTTGTACGTCCGGCATCATGCGTTTGGTCATCATTTGATAAGACACGAATCCGCCGATGACGATAAACACCATCAGCAGATTGGCCGCCACCGAGTTATAGGTAAACCAGGCGATAAGCCCTTTGTGCTTGTTAGTTGAATTCATAAAATTCTCGATCAGTCGGGTTAACGCGCTCTTTATTCAGTCTTTTCAGCGTAAGCTTCTTTGTTTGATTGCTGCTCGCTTTCCGGTGCGGGCTCCAGCTCATTTTCCGGCTCGGCTTCTTCGCCCTCGATGCGAACTTTGGTGCCCTGCACCGGCGATTCGATAGAAGTGAGAACAATTCTGTCGCCCTCTTCCAATCCGGCGCGTACGTAAACGAAATCGGCCTCTGATCGAACTACGCTAAGCTCGCGCAGGTAGAGTTGATTCTCTTTGTCACTCACCAGAACTTTGGACAGATCTCTAAACACATCGCGCGGCAGTTTCACCAGATTTTCTTCGGTTTTTCCGCTAATCAAGGCGGTCACAAAAGTGCCGACTTTAAGCGGCGCAGATTCCGTCGATTGTGGCTGCAGGCGATAAGGGTCGTTTACTCTGGCGACGACATAATGAACACGACTCTGCTCATCGACCACGCCCTCCATGCGCACTATCTGTCCTTGCCAGCTGCGTATTTTACCGGCGTAATTTGCGGTCAGCGTGACAGCCGGAGCGTTCGCGTGAGACGAAGTGCTATGCCATGCCGGCGCGTCGATAAAGGCAAGCTCCTGATCGGTCAGCGGCAGTCTGACTTCGGCGTATTCGGTGGAAAAAGTCACCCCGAGTTGGGTACCCACCGCAACGTATTGCCCCACATCGACAGCTTTGGTTTTGACCATACCGTCATAAGGCGCGCGAATTATTGTGCGGGCTAATTTTTGCTCGGCTTTTTTCAGGTCGGCTTCGGCGGAAAGCACGTTGGCTTTAGCTTCCAGCAAAAAAGGTTCTCGTAACGCCAGCAAGGGTGCATTTTTTCTGGAACGACCGGTCAAGTCCCATTCTTTTTTAGCCTGCTCAGCTTTTGCTTTCTCCTGCGCGTACTTGGCTTTCTCACTCGCCAGACGCGCTTTGGATTGTTCAACCCCGACCTGATAGTCCGTCGGGTCTATCTGTAGAATAATTTCACCTTTAGCGAACAGGCCGCCTGAGACAAATCGCTCGGAAACACTCATTACAACGCCGGAGACTTCCGATACCAGCGAAGTTTCGGTGCGCGGACGCACAACCCCGTGCGCTTTCACTTCAAACTGAATCGACTCAGATTGTGGCAGCAACACATCCACCAGGGGCGAAGAATCCTGCGCTGCTTTTTTGGGCGGCGGCGATTTAGTGGCCATCATTAATTGCAGGCCGACGACGCCGACGGCGATAATTGCGATGCCGATCAGAATAGATTTTTTGCGCGAGAGAGTGCGCGTGCGAGAAGCTGCGTTATCGCCCCGCTGAGAATTTGTCTGCTTCATAAATGCCCCAATTGAAGATTCAATGCCGCTGGGTTAGCTTATTATCCAGCTATCTGGCGCTATTGTGCCCGATCAGGCGGCACAAAGACGCTAATAAAATGTAAACAAACTTATTAAATGTAAGAAAATGGTCATTTCTAAGTGTATTTGTTGATGCTAACCGCTTCTACCTCACCCTAACCCTCTCCTTCAAAGGAGAGGGAACGAAAACACCCCGGCTCTCCGGGAGAAAAAATGTGAATTCCCTCTACCTCTGGGAGAGGGTTAGGGTGAGGGCGCTTTCAACTCCCTCTTCCTCTGGGAGAGGGTTGGGGTGAGGGCACTTTTAACTCCCTCTTCCGCTGGGAGAGGGTTGGGGTGAGGGCGCTTTTAACTCCCTCTTCCGCTGAGAGAGGGTTGGGGTGAGGGCGCTTTTAACTCCCTCTTCCGCTGGGAGAGGGTTGGGGTGAGGGCGCTTTTAACTCCCTCTACCTCTGGGAGAGGGTTGGGGGTGAGGGCGCTTTTAACTCCCTCTTCTTCTGGGAGAGGGTTGGGCTGAGGGCACTTTTAACTCCCTCTTCCGCTGGGAGAGGGTTGGGCTGAGGGCACTTTTAACTCCCTCTTCCGCTGGGAGAGGGCAGGGGTGAGGGCGCTTTTAACTCCCTCTACCTCTGGGAGAGGGCAGGGGTGAGGGCGCTTTTAACTCCCTCTACCTCTGGGAGAGGGTTGGGGGTGAGGGCGCTTTTAACTCCCTCTACCTCTGGGAGAGGGCAGGGGTGAGGGCGCTTTTAACTCCCTCTACCTCTGGGAGAGGGCAGGGGTGAGGGCGCTTTTAACTCCCTCTACCTCTGGGAGAGGGCAGGGGTGAGGGCGCGGCACGTGGTTACTACCCTGAAACGCCTGTTTAGTCAGCTTGCAGCTGAAAATGATTACCACAGTAAGGGCAATCTGCTTCACCCGCCTTATTCAGCGCCAGATAGACTCGCGGATGCAAATTCCAGTGCGCCTGATCTTTGGGTGGACAGCAGGCGGGCAACGAGTCTTTGCTGACAAAAATAGTCTTTTCTTCCTGTTTTGCCTGAGCGCTGTTCGTCATTGGATTCTCCTTTTGGTATATCTGGTGATTAAGAGTAGCTGATTAAGCTGATAGTTTACCTGAAACGATCCAGATCGCCAGATGTTTGCATGCCTATCGCGGTTATAATCCAATCGAATAAGACGCACCAATTCAAACCGGCCTTTCCCCCGAATGCACCAATTTCAGCCGAATTTCAGACTAACCCGCGCCCTGTCACGGCTAAAATGCGGAATTTTCAGCTGGCACGCTATTTGAAATAGTAACCGGTAACAAAATTCGAACATCAATAAAACAGACAAGCACACTCGCATAACACTCAACAACCGTAAGAGGGGCATTATCGATGTATTGGTTAACCGCAATAGTCCGACCATTCAAATTGAGCGACCTGTACGAGCGACTGATCAGCGAAGGGGTCGGCGGCATGACCGTGACCGAAGTCAAAGGTTTCGGTAATCAGCGCGCAGAAACAGAGATTTACCGTGGCAATAGCTACGCCAGCCGATTCGTACCCAAGGTTAAGGTTGAACTCGCGATCTGCGAAGACGATCTGGAACGTGTGATTCAGAGCATCGTTGAATCGAGCAAAACGGGTAGCCCCGGCGACGGCAAAATTTTTGTCAAAAAGCTGGAGCAGACGATGCGAATTCGTACCGGGGAAACCGACAACCAGGCAATTTAAACACGCCTTTTGACTGTTCTTTTTTGCTTTCTTTTTTGCGTGTTTCAATCGCTATTTTAAGAATAACTAATTTAAAAATTTGTGCCAATAAAAAACCTGAGAGACTTTACTTATGGAATCCAGCCTAGATACAAGCAGTACCAACTATCTTTTTAATACCCTGTTTTTGCTTTTTTCCGGCGCACTGGTCATGTGGATGGCCGCAGGATTTGCCATGCTGGAAGCTGGCCTGGTTCGCAGCAAAAATACCACTGAAATTTTAACCAAAAATATTCTGTTGTACGCCCTCGCCTGCCTCGCCTTCCAGATCATTGGTTTCGATATTATGTATCAGGGTAACGAGACCGCAGGCTGGCTCCCCAGCTTCGGTTTCGGCATAGAGGCAACGGCCACGGGCGCTGCACAACCAAGAAAAGTCGACTTTTTCTTCCAGGTTGTGTTTGTCGCCACGGCCATGTCAATCGTCTCCGGCGCAGTTGCCGAGCGGATGAAACTATCGGCGTTTCTTATTTTTGCGCTGGTGATGACTTCAGTAATTTATCCAGTTGAGGGTTTCTGGAGCTGGGGCGGTGGTTTCCTTGGCGCTTCTAAAGAAGACGGCGGGCTTGGCTTTAGCGATTTTGCCGGTTCCGCTATCGTACATATGGCTGGCGCAATGGCGGCGCTGTCGGGGGTCATTCTGCTCGGTCCAAGACGCGGACGATACAGTGACAAGGGTGTCAAACCGGTGCCAGGCGCTAATATGCCGCTGGTAGCGCTGGGTGCATTTATTCTGTGGTTCGGATGGCTCGGATTTAATGGCGGCTCGCAGCTTAGCTTTACCGGTCACGCCGACGCCGACGCGGTTGCCAACATTTTTGTCAACACCAATGCGGCCGCTGCAGCGGGTGCCATCATGGCCTACCTGTTGAGCGCATTAATTTACGGCAAAGCCGACCTGACGTTAATCGTCAACGGTGCACTTGCGGGGCTGGTTACCATTACCGCCGCACCCGACTCGCCGACACCGACGCTGGCGGCGGTATTCGGCGCGATTGGCGCAACCTGCGCGTTCTTCGCCATCAAGTTTTTCGACCGTATCAGAATAGACGACCCCGTTGGCGCCATCTCGGTTCACGGTGTCGCCGGATTTGTCGGCGTGATGCTGGTGCCGCTGACAAAAGACGTTTCCGTCTGGTCGCAACTGATTGGCGCGCTGGTCATAGCAACCTGGGTGTTTGGCGTCAGCTTTATCGCCTGGAGCCTGCTTAAACTGACCCTCGGCATTCGAATCAGCGAGCAGGATGAATATCTTGGCGCCGATATTTCAGAATGCGGTCTGGAGGCTTATCCCGAATTTATCAGCGGCCGTACTTCTAATATTTTGTAATCGGGCTGTTTTACCTGATTCCGCCAGTGGGCATTCTCTGGCGGAATTCAAACTCTAACCCAAACCTGGCAACTTGACTTTGCGCGGTAATTTTCAGACTCACCTCTGCCGCGCCGGGCCTGCTTGTGCCCTGAAAAACTAAAAAGAGAGAACAATGAACCCATCAGAACACGCCTTGACTAACAACCTTTTCCCCAACCCATCGCGTTACTGCAGAAGATCCTTTATTTCCAGAAGATCACGCTCCCTACGACGACTGCTGCTTTTAATTTTAGTATCCGGCGTAATATTCGCGACCAGCGCCAAACAGGTTACAGCCGTTGAAGTCAGCCGTAGCGTAACGCTCGCCAGCCAGTATCTGTGGCGGGGATTTGACCTTAGCCAGGAAGACCCGGTAGTACAGGGTGATATCTCAGCCTCATTTGAGAATGGTTTTTCGGTTACCGCCTGGGGCAGCCAATACGATATTGGAAGCGACGATGGCATTGAAGTTGACCTGTCCCTCGGGTATCAGCTGGAACTGAGTGAGCAAATATCCCTCGCGTTCGGGTTTACCGAATACACTTATAGCGGCCAGAGTGATTCAACCAGTGAATATTCGCTTACTCTCGACTTGCCTTACGTGAGTTTTGGTTATTTTAACGATCAGGATCTAGATGCTGAGTACCTGTCGATTGATAGCGAGTTTCCTCTCGCCGATAAGGTCTCATTACTGCTGCACGCGGGCAACTATCGGCCAGAGGGTCTGGACAGCATCAACGAATTTTCTCTCGCCGCTTCTTATCAGGCGACTGAGCAACTGGCTTTTTTACTCGCCTACAGCGATAACGAACTTAACACGCTCGGCGCTGATGACTATCTGGTGGCGAGTGCAAGTTACAGCTTTTAAGCCAGCGTCGCTAACCTAAAATATCCTGCCAGGCTTTTTTAACACTTTCGATATTGGTAAGTAATTTTTCGTCCAGCTCATGTAGCGAATTACCCGTGAGCAACGACTGATTAATTCGATTTCTTAGTAATCGATAGGTTTCCACGACTAGCCTGGCAGACTCATCTTTGATGACCTTTTCCTGACTCATCAATTGATATATTGCCACGGTACTACTCGGTATCAACGCTTTGCCGCGATAACTTAACGCCAGGAACTGTGCGATAAATTCGATATCCACCAGCCCGCCCGGCATTTGCTTGAGGTCGAGTTGCTGTGCGTTATTTTTCCACAGCTGCGTCTGCATTTTTTTGCGCATGGCGATCACATCATCGCGCAATTTTTTTGGCTCTCGTTCGCTTTGCAATACTTGCTGTTTAACCTGAAAAAAACCTTTTGCCAGATTTTCATCACCGGCAATAAAACGTGCGCGCACCAGTGCCTGGTGTTCCCAGGTCCAGGCTGACTCCATTTGATAATCGCGATAAGCCTGCAGGTGGCTCACCAAAAGCCCCGAGCTTCCAGAGGGTCGTAAGCGCATATCAACTTCGTACAGCAGACCGAGGTTGGTTCGGGTGGATAAAAAGTGGATCAGCTTTTGCGCCAGCCGGGTATAAAAACGACTGTTACCAATGGCTCTATCGCCATCGGTATAACCATCCACCGGCCGGTCAAACAAAAATACCAAATCCAGATCCGAACCAAACCCCAACTCGGCGCCGCCCAGTTTGCCGTAGCCAATAATGGCAAATCCCGTGCCGGCTAATTCACCATCTGAACCTTCATTTGTTTCCGCTTCTACAGGTGATGCCCCACGGCTTTCCTGCGATTGTGGTGAGCCATATCTGGCCACCAGTAATCGCCAGCAACTGAGCAGACTGGCTTGCAGGATCACCTCAGCCAGTTGCGTCAGGTAGCGACTAACCTGCGAAATACTTAGCCGCTGTGTTAACAGCGCAGCGGCCAGACGTAACTCGTTGGTCTGTTTGAAAGTCCGCAGCGTATCCATCAATTCCTCCTCATCTTGCGGGTCGGATCTGAGCAGGCTCTGTTGTAACTCCGATTTGAGATCCGCGCTTTCAAGGGGACGGTACAAGCTGTTTGGGTAGAGCAGTTCGTCGAGCAAAATCGGATAGTCCGACAAGCGCGTCATCATCCACGGGCTGGCGCCTACCAGGTCTACCAGATGCTGCATAATTGGCGGGTTTTCACTCAGCAGGTCAAGATAAACGGTTCGTTTGAGGATCGCGTGTAGCACGGTAAGAAGCCTTTGTAAGGTAATTTCAGGTTGTTCCGTTGCCAGGCACGTCGCCAGCAGCGCTGGAAAGAAAATCTTTAATCGGCTGACTCCGCGCGTCGACAATTTTGCCAACATCGGACTCTGGTTAAAGCGTTCCAACTCATTAATAAAATCCTCGCTTTGCGCCAGCGTCAGCGCCTGCTCTGTGTTGCTACGCTCGCTGTGTTGCAGCAATTTGTCGGCTTCGATATGGCCTTCGGCCAGCGATTGATAAAATTCATCCTGGGTCAGCGAGCGCTGCCTTTTATCCCCCAGTAACTCGTTAAAACAATTGTGCACCGCAAGCTGATGTGCCTCGATTTGTTCGAACAGTTGTTGCCAGCTATTCTGTCCCATCGCAAAACACAGCGCGGCTCGCTCGGCTGCGTTTTCAGGCAACAGCTGGGTTTGTTTTTCGGCATATTCCTGAATGCAATGCTCTACCCGTCTTAAAAAACGGTAGGCCGACCCGAGCGTGTCGGCCACGGCTTGCGGCAGTAAATTTGCCCGCACCAGCAGCGGCAGTACTTTCAAAGTATTTCGCTCGCGCAGTTTTTTATCTCTGCCGCCCTGAATAAGTTGCATTGACTGAATAATAAATTCGATTTCTCTGATCCCGCCGGCGCCCAGTTTAATATTGTTACTCAGTTTTTTTCTACGTACTTCACGCTGGATCATCTGCTTCATGCTGCGGATTGAATCGATGACGCCATAATCGATATAACGGCGATAAGCGAAGGGTTGAATGATCGCGTTCAGTTGCCTGGCTTCGCCTTCGCTGCCGGTGAGCAAACGCGCACGCAACAGTGCAAAGCGCTCCCAGTCCCTCCCCTGCTCCTGATAATAATCTTCTGCCTGAGCAAAGGACATAGCCAGCGCGCCCGATTCGCCGTAAGGTCGCAAGCGCATATCGACCCGATAGACAAATCCGTCGGCGTTGACCTCGTTCAACAAACCGATTAGCAAGCCACTCAATCGGCGAAAATAGCGAGCGTTATCGATTGCCCGTTCGCCACCGCGAGTTTCGCCAGCACCAGGATAAAAAAAGATAAGGTCAATATCAGAAGAAAAGTTAAGTTCGTACCCGCCGAGTTTGCCCATCGCCAAAATCAACAAGTTTTGTGGATTGCCCTCACAATCACTTGCCTGACCGAACTGCTCACGCAGACTGGCGCGACACCAACGATAGGCGTTAATGATCAGACAGTCTGCGAGCGCGCTGATGCGAGCACAACTGGACTCGATTGGCAGCTCGCCCAGCAGTTCCAACATGGCAATGGCTGCCGACTGAATCCTTCTGAAAAGCCTGAGCAGTTTATTAACTGTCGCCTGATCCAAAGCAGTTTGATCAAATGTCCCATCTCGCTTGTCTGGATCAGTCCTCGCATCCATATCGACTTGCGCGTAAAGATCGGCAAACTTTAGCGCCAGCCCGGAAATTATTTCATCGTCACTGCCTCCAGCCTGCCACAACAAAGCCATCGCCGTCACTTGCGGATACTGGCAGAAAACTTCTTTTACAAAGGGGCTATGTCCGCTGACAGTCTTTAATTTTTGGAATAAATCCCCCGGCAGGATCGTTTCCAGTTGTGACAGCGCCAACGACCAGTCGGAATTCGGTTGCTTTATCCCGATGTTTGCTGGCGAGTTCAGATTAGTAACCATGTGTAAACGCTTATTGAGAAAATTGATTGCTATAGTATAGTAGCATCAGCAATCAAGTCTAATGCCCGTGCTGGTTTCGTCCGGTACGCAAGCTTTACAATTCGACCCGTTTTACAGCTGAGCAAAAAGGAAACTAAGTATGCAAGTATTTGAAATGGCCGCGCTGATCGCGGTGGTAGCGATAGTCGCCGGGGTTATTAAAGAGTGGCTGTCCCGAAAAGCCGCTGAGGCGGTCGACCTTTCCGAAATAGAAACCCGCCTTTCGCATCTGGAAAATCTTCAACAAAGAATCGAAACCCTTGAGGCGATTGTGACCGATAAAGGTTACGACCTGAAACGCGAAATCGAGGGCTTGTAGGCGATTACCACATAGCCTGGAACAACCGATTTTTCTGAGCATTATACTGCTCGAAAAATTCGGATAATAAAAGCCTGAACCGCACTAGCGGACCGGACTCAAACACCCTGGGAGACAGTTGATGGAATTCTGGATTTTTATCATTATTTTGGTTGTCATCGCTTTTTATATGGTGGCCATGTACAACAAATTGGTCAGCTATAAAAACCGCTTTAAAAATGCGTTCGCGCAAATTGATGTGCAACTCACCCGGCGCTACGATTTGATCCCCAACCTGGTTGAAACCGCGCAGGGTTATATGAAGCACGAGCGAGAAACTCTGCAGGCGGTGATCCAGGCAAGAAACTCAGCGGCCGATGCCAAACAAAATGCCGCCAGCCATCCCGACGATCCTGGCAGCATTAAAGAGCTGGCGGCGGCAGAAACCATGTTATCAGGCTCCCTCGGTAAATTTTTTGCGTTGTCGGAAAGCTATCCGGATTTAAAAGCCAATGAAACCATGAATAACCTGATGGAAGAGCTAACCAGCACAGAAAATAAAATATCCTTCGCCCGTCAGGCGTTCAACGACAGCGTAATGCAGTACAATATTTTGCGTGAGCAATTCCCCAGTAACCTGATTGCCAACCAGTTTGCTTTTGCGGCGGCGCAGTTACTGGAACTGGAAGAGCCGGCCGCACGCAAACCGGTTAAAGTCAGTTTTAATTAGAGGCCAAAGCCGTGAGCTTTTTTGTACAGCAGGATAAAGCCAGAAAACAGACGCGGTTTCTGGTGCTGTTATTTGTGGTCGCCGTGCTCGCGATTATCGCCACTATCAATTTGATTTTTTACCTGGCGATCAACTGGCAAACGACAACCGGTTATTCCCTGCAAAGCTGGTTTAGCCAACCCTACTGGATTATGATTTCCGGCGGCGCCCTCGCCTTGATTGTATTGGTCAGTTTGTGGCGAAGCTGGCAGCTCAATGCCTCACCCGACGCTATTGCAAAAATGGTTAAAGCGACGGCGGTTGATTTGAATAGTCGTGAGCCGCAGGAAGTTCGTCTGGTCAATGTGGTGGAAGAAATGGCGATCGCCTCGGGCATGCCGATCCCGAAAATTTATGTGATGAAGAGCGAGCCGGGGATCAACGCCTTTGTCGCCGGTTTAAACCCTTCATCTACCACGCTGGTGGTGACTCAGGGACTGCTGGATAGTTTAAACCGGCAGGAATTACAGGGGGTGATCGCGCACGAGTACAGCCACGTTTTTCACGGCGACATGCGTATCAACGTTCGCCTGATCGGCGTGCTCGCCGGGTTGCTGGTGATCGGTCAACTCGGTCACATCCTGCTGCGTAGTGGCTCGCACGGACGCTACTCAAGACGTTATAGCAGCAGCGGCAAAAGCTCCGGAAACGCGGGCGCGGTAATGCTGGTGGGGGTTGGTCTGTTTGTCGTAGGGTATATTGGTCTGTTTTTCGGTCGCCTGATCAAAGCTGCTATATCGCGTCAGCGCGAATTTCTGGCCGACGCCTCAGCGGTTCAATACACTCGCGATAAGGAAGGGATCAGCCGGGCGCTCGGCAAAATTGCACAACACAGCGGCCAATCTCTGCTCAATTCGGATAAAGCCGAGGAAATGAGCCATCTTTGTTTTGGCGCGTCGGTGAATAATCATCTTGGCCGTCTGTTTGCAACTCATCCGCCGATCGACGAGCGAATTCGCGCGATCAATCCACAACTGGCGCGCGAGCTGGCAGATAGCGGCTCGACAGGACGAAGCCCGTCATCGACAGGCCCCTCATCGACAAGTCAGGCGGCTCAGAATGACAGGGACACCACTTCCGCTTTTGACCAGCCACAAACCGCTACGCTAGACAGCTCGGCTCCGCTGGGCGTCGCGGCATTTTCCGCTGGCAGCGATACCGCAAAACGACCGCAGCCGAAGATAAATACCAATAAAATTATTCAGAATATCGGCAACCTATCACCGCGGCAGTTAAAAAAAGTCGAAGATCTGATGACAAAACTTCCGCCCTTGTCGCTCTCGCTAATTAAATCCCTAGAGTACCGGCAAGCCAGTTATGCCGTGATCACAGCATTGTTGCTGGTTAATGCCAATGGCTCGGACGACCGATCGGCTGACAGTGTGCGTCAATGGATACCGCCAGCGCATTTTGAATCACTCGTCGCTGAGCTGGCTCAAATTGATTTTTCCGCGCAACACGCCCTGCTCGACCTGGCGCTGGCGCGAGTTGAACAAATGCCGCCTGCCAGCAATCGACAATTTGTCGCCTCGCTCGCGAGTCTGGTTTCAAATGATGAGTCTATTAGCCAAACCGAGTTTATGATTTACGCCAGCGCGGTAAAACGCGCGCTTCCCACAAAACAAAAAAATGCCACCATCAATCGTTTCAAACAACTGCAAACGGAAATCAATTACTTATTTAACCTTTTCTATCAGCAAAGCCAGTTGAGTCACCAGCAGAAGCAAAAGTTGTTTGAGCGCAGGCTAAAGTCCCTCGGTATCCAACCGCAGCCACTGTCATCATCGGTAGCCGCCAGGGTCAAAATACTGGGGCGCGCCCTCGACCGGGTCGCCCGCCTCAACCCGCTATTAAAAGGCGAGTTTATCCAGAATTGTATCGAAATTGCGAGTAACGACGGTCAAATCAATCAGACAGAATATGAGTTGTTGCGGCTGCTGGGAGAATATCTGGATAGCCCGTTGTCGTTTTTTCCTGAATAAACGCGGATTATTAAGCAATCGCTTCTAACCGAATAGTCGTCAGCAAATGCGGGGCGGGCTCCAAAACTTAAACCTAAAAACGCTGGCGGTACTGCAGCATCATCCAGCGACCTTCCTGCGGATAAGGGAACAAGGTGGTGCCGCCCTGCCGGTAGCCCAAATCGAATAGATTATAAATGTGAAATTCTAAAGATGAGTTATCTAACAGCAAATCTTCCATAATAAAATTCAGATTAGTCAGGGTTTTAGCGGGCAGTCGATTGTCCGGTACCTGATAATCGACGCCACTATTGGGAAAAGGGTCGGCAATGGGCGCGCCGTCAAGATTAATATTAATCGGCGATAACCGCTCACCAATATGATTAAACTGTAAATTGGCTCGCAGGTGATTACTCCACTGGTAGTCCAGGATTAAATTCATGGTGCGGTTGGGAATGTTATAGATTTCGGCGTTGCTCGCGGCAAATCCTTCAACTTCTTTAACCTTATTGAAAAAGGCGACCATCCTGAGTTGAAACTGTTTATAACTGTAGGTTAGCTGGTGCTCGTTTCCCCAGCTTTTTAAGAGGCCCGCGTTAGTATTGATTGGCTCATTCGGCCCCGCCTGATTATTGCGGAAAACAAAATTGGTCAGTTCGTTGTGAAAAACATTCACTTCATACGAAGTTGTCCCCTCGTTAAACTGCCAGCGTGGCGTCAACTGGATACTCCTGAGATTTTCCGG
>Ga0316209_1001510_pt1 | contig 23501 bp, 22 predicted proteins | sample 6monopyrite_MG_FD_204945 | JGI IMG/M metagenome (GOLD analysis project Ga0316209, IMG submission 204945) | Microbial mat bacterial communities from mineral coupon in-situ incubated in ocean water Damariscotta River, Maine, United States -... | ecosystem: Environmental > Aquatic > Marine >...
CAAATCTCTTTTTTATTGTACTTTTACTTAACAACATTTTTTTTTGAATGAATATTACTACTTATTGTTTTTCAATATGTTAGTAATATTCTTTCTTTTCAACATTGGACTTTAAACAACTTCAAAACATTAATTTCAGAAAAAATAATTTTATTCAATTCAATGATGTTTTCGTTTTCAGAATCGATTACTTTAAGTAGTTTATTTGAAAGCACTCGATTTCTAATAAAACCCCTATACCAAATACTAGAGTATTTTGTATAATTATTTTCATGAGGGTTTGAGGAATAAATCGCTAGTTTTTCACGACCACTTATATAATCCAATCCAATAATTCTCTCCCAATCTTTTTTATAATAATCTAACCAATCGATAACCTCATCTACTCCAATGACTAAATCATCACCAGCTACAACCCCTATCATAAATTCTATTAGTTTTTAATATTAATTTCTCTATATTTTTTTTATAGTAATAATTGAATCCTTTTTTTTTATTGTGCATACTTAAAGCTCTGCACATATACATTTTCAATTGTTCATCTTTAATATCATGCTCTCTATATGCTTTTAATATAACTGGGAAGTTTCTAAATCGAGCCTCATTTTTTGTTGCGTGATGAATAATTAACCAAGGCACCATATTTGCGACCCCTTTAATTTTATTTTTATTTGGATAACCGTATGCGCTCAGATAACACTCAATTTTTAACAAGTTTATTGAATCAATAATCCGTACTTCTTTAATTACAATTTCCTTGTCAGTATCCGTTGAATTTGTATTGCTTGAAGATTTCTGCCAAACACTTCTAATTTCTTGATCACTTCTAAAAATATTTTCAAGAAACTCTTTTTTAAGAGAATCAGATTTTAACTCTATAATTTCAATCTCTATATTTTTTTGAGAAAAACATATGCTAGAAAGAAAAAAAATCGGAATACATGTTAAAATATATTTATTAGTAAATATTTTCATTAGGCATAATTATTTTATTATTAGTTTAAAACACCAGTTGAACTAATCCAACTGGTGTTTACTTATTTTAACCGTATTCAGAGCCTGCACAACCTTCGTCATACCAATCTCCAACAACTACATCTTCAGATTTACCTGAAGGTGGGACAACACCAGTTGCGGTTCCTGAACCAATTGGATCAGAAGTGGCTGGCCCGCCAATTCCTCCTTTTACAGATTTAGTGTCAATCACTAAATTTTGAAAATTTATAATTTTTTTCATAATAAACTATTTACTTAAACCCACAAATTATTTTCTTATCTTCACTTGCGCATTGTGAGTGTCTGCGACCACAAAGATTACGTAAAGTTTAATCCGTCTGACATCAGATTTATCACGACTTAAAAAAAGGAGTGTATCAGCACTCTTTATTTCTAAAACAATGTTAGCAAAATAGTCTTTTAAATAGTGTTGATAATTTGACTAATTTAGTATATTGCGACTAATTTAGTCAAAAAATAGATGAATGATAGGCAAAAACATAAGAAAACTCAGAGAATTAAAGGAATTTTCTCAAGGAGTATTATCAAAAGGAATTGGTATTTCTCAAAAGCAACTGAGTCGAATAGAGTCAGGCGATGCTTCTCCAAGTTATGATAATCTAGTTGCTATTAGTGATTTTTTAGACATTTCATTACAACAACTTTTAAATTTTGATGAAAATATTATATTTAACAACAATCCCACTCATCAGCAAGGAGGCGAATATATTGCTTACAACAATACTGAAATCAAATTTGTTACAGAATTATATGAACGTTTACTTTTAGAAAAAGACAAGATCATTCACAAATTAGAAATCGAAACCAAGGCCTTAAAAGAAAATCTCAAATAGAACAAAAACACTAATTCCAATTACATATCTTTCTATGTAAGGCAATTGAATTTTTAGACTTGACAGTATCAATGAAGAGTCTATATTCACTTATCAATGAGTAGGCAGCACACTTATAAATTCATCTACTCGAGTATTCTACAATTTATAAGTTTTACTTTTTTCAAATGTTCCATTTTTTAACAGCTTATTCTTTGATTGCTTTTATTCTGTAAGAGAATTCACTACTTTTATGGAAGAATTAAGCTAATTCTCAATATAGAGACTGTGAAAAAGAATATTATTTCGTTGCTTTTACTAATAACTTTTACTTCTTGCGTTGTTCAATTAATAAGAGGAAATGACTTCGAAAATCTCTCAGATTCCAATAGAAAGAGAATTAAAAAATTAGATACTTTTGACAATCTCAACACTGAGTTCATATATGAAGTTACTGGCAAACAACTAATTGAAGAACTAAAAATGAAAAAGAAAGCAATTGTTTACTTATTTGCTAATGGTTGTACTTCAGATAACTGTATTCCTTTATCTAATATCGTTCGTTACGCTGACACCAATGATTACGAATTATATCTTGTAATGATCAGTTACTATAAACTCAAAGAAACTCTGTTACAACAATTCGAAAGTCAGTTGTTTTCCGTTAACGTTGATTATTACGGAGAGGAAAAAAGTCGCAAATACATGGAAGCGTTTAAAAATGAACTAGCTTATAAAGAATTTACAAAAGGAGAATATTTAGGAGGATATATATTCTTTCAACAAGGAGAAATAGTAGATGTAAAAATGAATTTACAATGATTTCTCAGTATTTTAAAATCTACTTCTCAGGAAGATGAAACACAACAAAATACTCGATAAATTTGGTCGTCAGCACGACTATCTTCGTATTTCCTTAACAGAAAGGTGTAATCTCCGTTGCTTTTACTGCATGCCTGAAGAAGGAATTGAATTGCGTGATAAAAAAGAATTCATGACCAGCGAAGAAGTAGTTGCAATTGCAACAAAATTCGTTGAGATGGGTGTTACCAAAATTCGTTTAACAGGTGGTGAACCTTTGATTAAAAAAGACGCGAAAAATGTTATACTCCAACTAGGAAAGCTTCCTATTGAGTTGGCAATAACAACGAACGCTGTTTTAGTTGATCAATTTATAGAGACCTTCAAAATAGCTGGAATTAAATCAGTGAATGTCAGCCTCGACTCCTTAGATGCCAAGAGTTTCAACCAGATATCTCGCAGGTCTTATTTTGAAAGAATTAAAGCCAATATTGACTTATTGATTCAAAATGATTTTCATGTCAAAGTAAACGCAGTTGTTATAAAAGATGTCAATGAACATGAAATAGTTGACTTTGTCGAGTGGGGTATAAATGAAGCCGTTCATGTCAGATTTATTGAGTTTATGCCTTTTGACGGAAATAAATGGAGTTGGGAAAAGAAAGTTTCTGCAGATGAAATGATGCAAATTGTAGAGAAGAAAATCTCAAAAGAAAATATTCTTAAAATAGGAGATGCTCCAAATGATACATCGCGCAATTATCGTATAGCGGGTGGAAAAGGCACTTTTGGATTTATCAGCTCTGTGACCAATCCATTCTGCGACACATGCAACAGAATTAGACTTACTGCAGATGGAAAAATAAAAAATTGCCTGTTCTCACAAGATGAAACGGACTTACTATCTACTTATAGAAATGGACGAGAAATTGAATCTTTAATTAGAGCAACGATTGACAGTAAGAAGAAAGAACGCGGAGGGAATGTTTCATTCGATGATAATTTTGTGGAAACGATGAAGAATCGTTCTATGATAAGTATAGGTGGATAAAATATAGAGAATGTCATTATCAGCAGAAGAAATAAACAGGTACAGCAGACACATTTCATTGGACAATGTTGGCTTAGAGGGCCAATTAAAATTAAAAAATGCAAAAGTTTTAGTTATTGGTTCTGGAGGATTAGGCACCCCTACTCTACTCTACCTGACTGCTGCCGGTGTAGGAAATATAGGTGTTATTGATTTTGATGTTGTTGAAGAATCAAATTTGCAAAGACAAGTACTTTTTAGTCCTGAAGATATTGGACAAAGCAAAGCCATAATGGCTCAAAAGAAATTGCAAAAGCAAAACCCATTTATCGAAATTATAGCCTATAACTTTGCTTTAACCAATAAAAATGCAATTGAACTATTCGAAAAATACGACATAGTCATCGACGGTTCAGATAATTTCAATACTCGTTATCTTGTAAACGATGCTTGCATTCTTACCGATACAATTTTGATCTATGGGGCTATTTATAAATTTGAAGGTCAAGTTTCTGTTTTCAATTACCAGAACGGTCCAACATATCGTTGTTTATTTCCAGAAGCACCCAAAAAAGGAAGTGTTCCAAATTGTTCTGAGGTAGGTGTTATTGGTATTCTACCATCACTTATTGGAAGTATGCAAGCAAGTGAAGCCATCAAAATTATAATAGGTATCGGTGAAATATCTAGTGGCAAGCTTTTGATTTATAATTCGCTGCTAAGTTCTCAAACGGAGATTATGATAAAACGAAATTTTAGCATAGAATCTATTGGAATCCATACGAACGAAGATCTTGAAAATTATAGCTATGAAGAATTTTGCATTGCTGAAGAGAATGAAAAAACTTTCAACTCAAGTGTAAAATTTTCTGAAATTCCTGTTGATGCGTTTGTCCTAGATGTTCGTGATGATTGGGAACAGCCTCGGGTTGAGTATCAAAACATGTTAATAGCACCTCTTGATAGTATAAATGATTTTGCGAATATTATTCCAAAAGAAGAAGATGTTTTCGTAATTTGTCAAAAAGGAGGACGGAGCCAAATGGCGATAGACTTTTTAACAAAAGAATACAATTTTAGCAACCTCATTAACGTCGATGGGGGAGTTTTAGGTTAAAATACACATAGTTGAACTCAACATTAAAACACGGCTTGAGATTGTAAAAACATTAAGTCATTGAATCAAAAACATGGGAGAAAAAAAACCAAAAAAAGTATTTGTTCAGGGGGCAATAAGTCCAAAGAAGATTGCCAATTCAATAGCACATCATCAAGTTAGAACGAACATTGGCGCACACGACATCTTTTTGGGTCAAGTTAGAGCTGACATCATCGATGGAAAAAAAGTAGTTGCCATTGATTATTCTGCTTATGAAGAAATGGCTGAATTAGAATTCCATAAAATTCGAGAAGAAGCATTTTCAAAATTTAATTTGACATGCATGCACATATACCACAGTATTGGCCCTGTTAAAACTGGTGAAATTTGTTTATTCGTTTTTACATCTTCAGCTCATAGAAAGGAAGCAATGGATGCTTGCCGTTTTATAGTAGAAGAAATCAAAGCAAAAGTTCCCGTTTTTGGAAAAGAAGTACTAGAAGACAAAAGCTTTGTGTGGAAAGAAAACAAGGAATAGAAATGATGGTGATGAAAAAAAAAAAAATTACTCTGCGGACCTCCATGCTTTCTCTGTGGATCTCTGTGTAACAACAAATGAACCCAGAATACAGAATAGAAGCTTAAGTGTTGTAGTCATGAGTGATGAGTGATGGTGATGAAAGAAAAATTTGCTCTGCAAACCTCTGTGCTTTCTCTGTGGCTCCCTGTGTAACAACAAATGAACCCAGAATACAGAATAGAAGCCTAGAGTGTTGTAGTGATGAGTGATGAAAGAAAAATTTGCTCTGCGGGCCTCCTTGCTTTCTCTGTGGCTCTCTGTGTAACAACAAATAAACCCAGAATACAGAATAGAAGCCTAGAGTGTTGTAGTGATGAGTGATGGTGATGAAAAAAAAATTTGCTCTGCGAACCTCTGTGCTTTCTCTGTGGCTCTCTGTGTAAAGAAAATTGATCAAATAATCAATTTACCCTTTGCTCAAGAATAATATTTCTTAAAAAAAATCGTTCCATTCTTATAATAAGCTGTTATGAAAAACTTTTCTATCCTATTCATCCTAACCGCAGTAGTTATTTTAGGATGTAAAAAAGAGGAAACCACAATTGCCATTGATTCTAAAATTTTAGTAGAACTACGAAAAGACGCTAATGATAATTATCAAATTATTGCAACAACTGAAAAAACATATCCTTATTCTAACTATCCAATCCTATTTAGCAAAACAAAAGTAGGCTCAACAATTACGGTTAAGTTCAAGAAAATAAGTACCGGAGAAACTCTATTACCAGCATTTGGTCCCGCAAAGGCAACCATTGATTTCAAAAACTTGACCAAAAATTCCTACAGAGTTAAATTTGAACTTAATGGAAAAACAACTGAAGGAACTTTAACAATCAACCCCATGAGTATAAAACTACATGGCGGAGGTAATGTGCTAGAGAAATGAGAAACTACTTAGATTATTATCTCTAACTAAACGGATAATCTCCAAATATTCTTATTTTTGCAAGAATTTATTTTTAAAAAGTAGATTCATATGTCTCTATCAAATTTATCCCAAATAAAAGAAGGTTTAACATTCGACGATGTACTTCTTGTACCGGCGCATTCAAAAATATTACCAAAGGACGTTGTCCTTAAAAGCAAGTTAACTCGTAACATTACAGTAAACACTCCTATTGTGTCTGCAGCCATGGACACCGTTACAGAAGCTGGTCTGGCTATTGCCATAGCACAACAAGGTGGTATTGGCGTTATTCATAAGAACATGTCCATCGATACGCAAGCATTACATGTCAGAAAGGTGAAACGCTCTGAGAGTGGCATGATACTAGATCCTGTTACATTGGATGTTAGTGCATTTGTTTCAGATGCATTGACATTAATGAAGGAAAATAAAATTGGTGGTATTCCAGTCATTGACAAGGAGAGATCCTTGATTGGAATTGTCACCAATCGAGATTTACGCTTTGAAAAGAAATTAAACAGACCTATTTCCGAGGTAATGACTTCAGAGTACATCATTACAACTTCAGAGAATACGTCACTATCAGAGGCAGAACAGATTCTACAAGAAAATAAAATTGAAAAATTGCCCGTCGTTGATGATGAAAACAAACTTATAGGACTGATTACATTCAGAGACATCATCAAGGTTAAAGAGCATCCCAATTCTTGCAAAGATTCTTTTGGAAGATTAAGAGTGGCTGCTGCAGTGGGTGTAACGGATGATACAATCGAACGAGTTGATGCCTTGGTGAATGCCGGAGTTGATGCAATCGTTATTGACACAGCTCATGGACATACAGAAGGAGTTGTCATTAAGTTAAAAAACGTTAAAGAAAAATATCCTCAACTAGATGTAATCGTTGGCAATATTGCAACACCAGAAGCAGCATTGTTTCTAGTAGAGGCAGGTGCAGATGCTGTGAAAGTTGGAATTGGTCCAGGTTCAATTTGTACTACTAGAATTATTGCTGGTGTCGGTGTGCCTCAACTCACAGCCATTAATGATGTCGCTATAGCACTTGAAGGGACTGGTATTCCGGTGATTGCTGATGGTGGAATTCGATACACAGGAGATATTGTCAAAGCTATTGCCTCCGGAGCTGATACTGTAATGGTTGGCTCAATGTTTGCAGGAGTAGAAGAGTCTCCAGGTGAAACAATCATTTACCAAGGAAGAAAATTCAAAACCTATCGAGGGATGGGCTCTTTGGAAGCCATGCAGAAAGGGTCAAAAGATAGATACTTTCAAGATGATGAAGATGATGTAAAAAAATTAGTGCCAGAAGGAATATCTGGAAGAGTTCCTTTTAAAGGGAAATTAAAAGAAGTGATGTATCAAATTATTGGTGGTCTGCGCTCTGGAATGGGTTATTGTGGTACTGCAACAGTAAATGATCTGCAAGGAGCAAAATTTGTTAGAATTACTTCTGCTGGAATACACGAAAGTCATCCGCATGACGTTACTATAACGCGAGAAGCACCAAATTATAGTATAAAATAAGAAAGAATACTTTATATTTGATAACCTTAAAATTAAATGAATAAAAAAATGAATAATTCAATTACAAAAAGTGCAAGAAATATTTTTTCTATTGCAATTGTTACGTTGATTGGTTTCACTTCTTTCTCTCAGGAAGATCCTGTAATCATGACAATCAACGACTCAAAAATTACGAAGTCAGAATTTTTACAAATTTATCTAAAGAATAACAACGATCCAAAGTTTGATAAGGAGTCTGTAGATGAATATATGGAGTTATTTAAGCGGTTTAAGCTTAAAGTTGCCGAAGCGGAGGCACTCGGTTATGACACTATTCCTAAATTAATGACTGAGCTTGCGGGTTACAGAAAACAATTAGCTCTTCCTTATCTTATTGATTCTACACAGAATGATCAATTAGTGAAAGATGCATATTTCAGAACAAAAAACGAAGTCAGAGCATCGCATATATTAGTTAAAATTTCACCGAATGCAGCCGCACAAGATACGTTGGAGGCATACAACAGGATTCTTGCGTTGAAAAAGAGAATTGAAGCAGGAGAAGATTTTGCAATGGTTGCATCAGGAAAAACAGGCTCTGAAGACCCCTCTGTCTCTAGTAATGGTGGTGATTTAGGCTTTTTCAATGCTTTTCAAATGGTATATCCTTTTGAAGATGCAGCATTCAACACTGAAGTAGGAACTATTTCTGATCCTTTTAGAACGCGTTTTGGATATCACATCGTAAAAGTGACAGATAAACGTTCTGCAAGAGGAACAATGGAGTCAGCACATATCATGGTGTCTGTTGGAAAAACTGCCGACGAGAAAGCAGTTATCAATGCAGAAACGAAAATTACTGAAATTTACGACGAATTACAAAATGGAGCCAACTTTGAAGACTTAGTCGCTAAATATTCCGATGATCCTTCTTCTAACAAGAAAAATGGTGTTCTACCCACGTTCGGCACTGGAACAACTACTAGAATGGTTCCTACCTTTGAAGATGCAGCATTTTCTCTAAAAAATGATGGTGACTATAGTAAGCCAATTAGAACTGACTATGGATATCATATAGTAAAAAGAATAAAATGGATAGATGTTCCTTCTTTTGAAGAAATGGAAAAAGGTTTAGAAGCTAAAGTCACCAAAGATGAACGTTCCAAAACAACGCAAAACTCTTTTGTAAACAAATTGAAAAAACAGTATGATTACAAAAATAAAAGCAAAAAAGGGCTCGAGTGGTTTAAAAGCAATCTTGACTCAACATTTTACAGAGGTAAATTTAGGCCTGAGTCATTTAAAGGAAACAAAGTGATGTTTACCATGGATAAGCATGATTTTGGTCAGCAAGAATTTGCTAACTACATTGCACGTAATTATAGATCTTATTCTCGTGATGATATTTCTACAGCTATGAATAAACTCTATACTAGTTGGGAAAAAGTAGCTATTTTGGACTATGAAGAATCAAAACTTGCAGATAAACATCCTGCTTTTAAAGCGCTCATAACTGAGTACCATGATGGAATTTTATTGTATGAGATTATGTCTGACAAAGTTTGGAACAAAGCAATGAAAGATACCGTTGGATTGAAAAAATTCTTTAATGATAATAAATTAAATTATGTTTGGGGCAAAAGAATTGATGCAAACATTTTCGAAACGTACAAAAAAGAGGACGCAGAAAAGGCTTATCAATTGTTGCAAAATGACACCATTTCAGAAGCTGGTGTTGTTAAACAAATCAATGGTGATTCAGAATTAAACATCAGAAAACGTACTGGAAAATTTGATCTAAAGAAAACAAGTTATTTACAAGATGTAAACTTGAGTAGAGGTCTTAACAAACCATTTGAAGTGGATGGGAAATTTTATGTAATTTCTGTTGAAGAATTACTTGATTCTTCTCTCAAAGAATTTTCGGAATGCAAAGGAGCAGTTACTTCTGATTATCAAAATTATTTGGAAAAAGAGTGGTTGAAAGAGTTAGCTCTCAAACACAAAATAACGGTCAATACGGAAGCACTCTATTCTCTTGGGAAATAAATACACTAACATATTATTAAAACAGGCTGGCATCATTGTCAGCCTGTTTTTCATTCTCTCAATTTCAAGCTGCTCTAGCAATGAAAAAATAGTTGCATCCGTTGGAGATTCATTATTATCGGACAATGATGCAATACTCTTGCTAGAAAGCAAGGGTTTCAATCTTACGGATAGTGTTCAGTATATCCAAATTATTGAAGAATGGTGTGAACAAGAGGCATTTTTGCAATCTTTAAAGAAACATCACCCCGAAAAATATCGCTTAATTGAACTTCGATCTAACGCTTTTTCGGCAGATTTGGCGCGTTTTTTCATTGAAGAATTTGAGTACAAAAAACAACTAGACACTATCGTGTCGCAAGAAGAAATAGTAAGTTACTATCAGTCCCATCAGGAAGAATTTATTTTGCAAGATTATTTAGTAAAAGCACTTTATCTCAAAATTCCGAAAGAATTGGACTATAAATCCAAAGGTATTAATCAAAATTTCTTGTTAAAAAATGATAAAGATCTAGCAGAAATAAATTCTTATGCTAAACTTTACGCTGAGAATTATTATTTTAATGATTCTACGTGGATTTATTTTAATGAAATAGTAAAAGATGTGCCTATTGTTAAATATAACGTGGACAACATTGTCCTTAACAGGTCTAAAACATATTTTTCTGATGATAATTTTACGTATTTTATAAATATTATTGATTTTAAATTAAAAACGGAAGCTCCACCAGTTAGTTTTCTATCTGCTGATATAAAAAGAATAATTGTTTCTCAGCGATTGCAAGAAATAATAGAAAATAATGAATCTAAGTTGGTTCAACGAATAAAAAACGAAAATGAAATTAATACTAGTCTTTAGTTTTTCCTTAATTACAATCTTCACTTCCTTTTCACAAGATGGTAAAGTGATTGATAAAATCGTTGCTCAGGTTGGAGACAATGTTGTCTTGTTATCGGATATTCAAGCTCAGAAATTACAAGCCATTCAAGGAGGTGTTGAAATTACTCCGGGGATAGAATGTCAAATTTTAGAGCAATTAATGTATCAATATCTTTTGTTAAATCAGGCACAATTAGATAGTATCATTATCACCGATGAACAAGTGGATGCCGAAATGGAAAATAAACTTCGCGTTATCGAACAGCAAATTGGAAGTCGCCAAAAATTAGAAGAATTTTACGGTAAGACGGTCAATCAAATCAAACGAGAATTTAGGCCCATCATTAAAGATCAACTGCTTTCTAAGGAAATGGAACGACAAATGACAAGTGAAATTTCAGTAACTCCAAGAGATGTACAAAATTTCTACAACTCCTTACCAATGGATAGTATTCCATTGATTAACTCTCAACTGAGCTTCCAGCAAATTGTTTATTACCCAGAAATTACTGTAGAGGATAAAAAAAGAGCATTTGATCAACTTAATGAAATTAGAAATGCCATTATCAGGGAAGGTAAATCATTCTCAACTCAAGCAAGAATTCATTCTATGGATCCAGGAAGTGCTACTAAAGGAGGGGAAATGACAGCGACAAGAGGGATGATGGTGCCGGCATTTGAGGCAACCGTTTTCAACACAGCAATTGGTGATGTTTCAGACGTATTCGAAACGACTTATGGATATCATATACTTAAACTTCTAGATAGAAAAGGAGACAACTATACCGTACAACATATTCTTATCATTCCAAATTTTGAAAATGACGCAATTGAAAAAGCAGCGTATAAATTGGATTCTTGTTATCAACTTTTGAAAACTGGAAAAATAACTTGGGATGAAGCTGTTACTCAATTCTCTAATGATGATGCAACTCGTCAAAATAGAGGGATTATTACCAACCCAATTACTGGTGAACAAACATGGGATATGGAAGATTTGAACAGAGTTGATCAACAAATATATTTGTTGACAGATGCAATGGACAAAGGTGATGTCTCTGAACCTAATCTATACACAAACGTAATGGATCGCAAACAAGGGGTAAGAATAGTACGCTTAATGAACAGAACAGCTCCTCATAAAGCTAATTTAGATGATGACTACACGTTGATTCAGCGAGCGACAGAAAATGACAAACGCATGAAGCATATTGAAACGTGGACTCAACAAAAGATTAGCAACGCATACATCAAAATAGATGAAGAATATCAAAAATGTGAATTTCAAAATACTTGGATTTCAAAGTAAATAGTATATTCGTTCAGATAAATTCGATATAAAATGGCAGACAGAGAAGAAATTGATCAATTAGTAAAGCATTACGCTGCACTTAAAACAGAAATACACAAAGTAATTGTTGGTCAAGAGGATGTTGTTGACCAAGTTTTAATTTCTATATTTTCTAGAGGTCATTGTTTATTAGTTGGGGTGCCTGGTCTGGCAAAAACATTACTTGTTAATACTATTTCCGATTGCTTAGGTTTAAGTTTCAATCGTGTACAATTTACACCTGACTTAATGCCTTCAGACATTATTGGTTCTGAAATTTTAGATGAAAGTAGGAGTTTTAAATTTTTAAAAGGTCCTATTTTTTCCAACATTATTCTAGCAGATGAAATTAATCGAACGCCTCCAAAGACACAATCTGCCTTGTTAGAAGCGATGCAAGAGAAAAAAGTAACAGCAGCTGGCACCTCTTATGATTTACCTGCTCCATTTTTTGTCCTTGCCACTCAAAATCCTATTGAACAAGAAGGAACCTACCCTCTACCCGAGGCGCAATTAGACCGTTTTATGTTCAATATCTGGGTAGATTACCCCACTTTTCAAGAAGAAATGGCCATTGTAAAATCTACGACAACTGACCAAAGCGTCCAATTAAAAGAAATCATTTCAAACGAGCAAATACTTAACTACCAAGCTTTGGTAAGAAGAATACCTGTAGCCGACAATGTCTTAGAGTATGCCGTAACATTAGTTGCAAAAACAAGGGCTGATAATGAATTAGCTCCTCAAATAACGAAAGATTTTATCACCTGGGGAGCTGGGCCAAGGGCTTCACAATATTTAATTATCGGGGCAAAATGCCACGCCGCATTGAATGGAAAGTATTCTCCAGATATTGAAGATGTAAAAGCTGTAGCAAAACCAATTTTAAGACATCGATTAGTAAGAAACTACCGTGCCGAAGCTGAAGGATTTTCTATGGATAAAATTATCGATAAACTTTTATGAGTAATTAATACTCGCTTTTAATAGCTGGATTTGTAACGACTTTTACCATTTCTTTTGTGATTAACCTATTTAATGTTTAACTTTGTAAACCCTTATATTAGGGTAATCAACTAATTAACAAAGATGAGACTTACAACTACACTACTTTTCTCATTATTTCTTTCGGGTTTTAGCTTTTGCCAAAGCTATGTTTATACATTTGAAGGGAATCTTGATATTTCTGCTATTTCTGAATTGGAAAAGACCTGCACAAAGATTCAAAGTGTTCATTCTGTAAAAATTAAGTACAAGGAAGACACTAAAATGGGTGAAATTTTTATCATTCTAGACGAAAGTGAAAAAAATCCGAAAGGAGAGCAAGAAGCTCTTTTCACACCTGTTGATTTCAAGTCTTTTTTAATTTCTAATAGTCTTACTCCACTCTATTTCAGAGAACTTAAGTAATAATTAAATCCCCATGAAAAATTTACTACTAACTATACTATCTCTAGTTACTCTGGCGCTTTCAAGTTATGGTCAATCTGATGGTTGCTCCGCCGCAACTGTCATCAGTGTAACTCCAAATTGTATTAGTCCAACCGCCGGAACAACAACGGGAGCTACACAAACAATTGCAGGTTGCGTTGGAAACGCTGATGATGATGTTTGGTATCAATTTGTTGCCACATCGACTGCTACCCAAATAATTGTTATTCCTTCTGGGGGTATGGACCCTGTTGTTCAACTATTCTCTGGGGCTTGTGCTACATTAGCATCACTTGCTTGTAGAGATGGTGGATTAACTGGTGCAACTGAAACAATTAATTACAACGGTCTAACAATCGGAGCAACATATAGAATTAGAATCTATGACTATTTTGCTGGTTCGGGCTCGGGAAACTTTACAATATGCGTAACTACTCCGTCCCCGCCCCCGATAAACAATCTTTGTGGTAGCCCTACAAATTTGACTGTTAATTCAAGTTGTACCTTCACAAATGCTACAACAGATGGAGCATCAGAGTCATATATAGGTTGTTCAGGAAACGCAGACGACGATGTTTGGTTTAGTTTTACAGCTACAAATTCACTTCAAAATATTTTAGTAAGACCAATTGACAATTTAGACCTCGTTTTTCAAGTTTATTCTGGATCTTGCGGTTCTTTAACTTCTCTAGGTTGTATTGATAATTCTCTCACGGGTCAAGACGAGCAATCTGACATTGTTGGATTAGTACCCGGACAGGTTTATTTAATTAGAGTTTACGATTATTATGCCGGTTCAACGGGTGATTTTCAAATTTGTATAAATGGAACTCCTACTCCCACACCGACAAATGATGAGCCTTGCAATGCGATTCAATTACCAACTGTTACATCGACTTGTCAGTATCTTCAATTTACAAATGTAGGAGCAACATCTACTGTATCAGCTCCAGCACCAAATTCATGTACTGGAGGGGTTGGAACTACTGGGGGTTATTCTGGATCTTCCCAAGACGTTTGGTTCGCTATAATTGTTCCAGCGTCAGGAAATGTTGATGTAACTTCACAACCACTTAGTGGAGGAGGTACTTTAACAGATGCAGTTATGGCTCTATATAGTGGTACTTGTGGGTCTTTGACTCAAATTTCTTGCTCTGAGGATAATAATTATCCAGGTTCTGCGAATGATGAAATGCCCTTCATCTCTTCCAACGGTTTAACACCCGGATCTACCGTTTACGTAAGATATTGGGGGAATGGATCTTTATCAGGAACATTTGGAATCTGTGCTTCAACAGCAACCAATGACGATTGTGTTAATGCTCTATATATCTGTGATATTAATGGCTACAGTGCATCAACAAGTGCATCTTACACTGAAGATAGACCAGACAACATGTTTGGAAATAACGAAACATCTACTGGAGTCGATCTAACAAACGGAACAAACTCAGGAGGACCTTTTGGAGATGGACAACCATGGAACATGGCTTTTCCTTTTACTGGATCTCCGGCGATAGATGTAAACATTGATAATAACAGTTGGATTGAATTCACAGCGGCTGCAACAACAGCCACTTTAACCGTTAGCGTATCTGATTGCTTTACCAACGCTGGAATTCAGATGCAAATATTCTCAGCTAACAATTGCACCAATTTTGTTCCCGTCTCAAACTTTGAAGAAAGTAATATCGGTTTCACTATAACGGGCGTTAATCTTACCGTTGGTGACAACTATTATTTAATGGTTGATGGCTTTGCTGGAGATATTTGTAACTATACAATTGCTGCAGAATCTGGTATCCAATTTCCTGAAATTACGCCCACAGCGCCTATATGTACAGGTGGAACCGTTACTCTAACAGCTCCTCCAGGAGCAACTTCCTATGACTGGACGCATTCAGGTGAAACATCGCAATCTGTTACTGTAACTCCAGCTACTACTCAATCCTATTCGGTCGAAGTTACCGGATTGTGTGATTTTAAGCAAACATTAACAACAACTGTTGTTGTTAACCCTTTGCCAAACGTGAACATCACAAATGGGACGAACACAGCAATTTGTTTTGGAGACAATATCAACCTGACAGCATCAGGCGCCTCGAGTTATACATGGAGTAATTCTCAATCTGGGACCACAATCAATGTTGCTCCAACTACACTTACAAATTATACGGTTACCGGTACAGATGTAAATGGCTGTGTCAATACAGATGTTATTGCCGTTAGCGTCAATTCACTTCCAACACTATCAGTTAACCCAACATCAACACCTTCAAACTGTGGAGGATCGACAGGTACTTTAACTGGAACCGTAATTGGAGGGACACCAAACTTTGATTACTCCTGGTCGAATGGTGTTGCCGTTGTAGGTAACTCTTCAGATCTTAACGGAGTTCCAGCTGGAAGCTACACATTATCAGTAACAGATGGGAATACATGTAGCTCAACTTTTGGACCTTTTGACATTATTAATCCAGGTGCTCCTATTGCACCCACCTTAACAATTGATGATGATACACCTTGTATAAATGCGAGTGCTCAACTAACAGTTTCCGGTGTGGGAGGTGCTACTTTTAACTGGTCTGGACCTAATTCCTTTTCCTCTTCGGCCTCAGTTGTAAATTTAACCAATATTACTTCTGCCGAGCAAGGAACCTATTGTGTATCTCAGACTGTTGCCGGTTGCACAGGGCCTTCGATTTGTCAGTTAGTAACTGTTGAACCATTACCTCTAGTTGATGTATCAATTGCGAACAATGATTCTATCATTTGTTTAAACCAAGATTTTGTTTTGACGGCAAGTGGAGCAACTAGCTACACTTGGTCTGGTCCAAATGGGTTTAATGGAACCAATTCAATCGAAACAATTACCGGAGCGACTGCGGCTTCCAACGGAATATATACTGTCATTGGAGTAGATGCGAATGGTTGCACAAATAGCGGGAGTATTCCCGTATCAATTGTACCCTTACCTACAATTAGCATAACAGCAAACAATACGAATTCAACTTATTGCAACGGTTTTTCTGCAATTCTGGATGCGACAGGCGCAACTTCTTACTCTTGGACAGGCCCTAATGGTTTTTCCGCAGCAGGTACTCCAGTAAACGTTTTGTCTCTTGATGAGAATTCTCAAGGATATTATGTCGTTCAAGGAACTGATTCAGAATCTTGTGTCAATACCGATAGCCTTTTAATAACAGTGGTAACTGATGTGTCAGCGAACGCACCGTCGGATACATCGCTTTGTCCAGAAACTTCACTTACACTATATGGGAATGGAGTCGGTAATTTTATATGGTCAGGACCAGGAGGTTTTTATTCTGAACTGCAAAATCCTACCATAAGTAACAGCTTAGATTTCTCAGATGAGGGATGGTACATGTTAACAGTGATTGACAGCGCAGGATGCCTTGGATATGATTCTACTTATGTTACAATTGAAACAGGATCAGATTGCCTTTTCATACCAAATTTAATCACTCCAAACAAAGATGAATTTAACGATGCTTGGGTTATTATTGGTATAGAAAACATTGACAATGCCGAGGTTTCTATATTCAATAGATGGGGTAATTTAGTTTATTATTCCTCTCCTTACAACAACAATTGGGTGGGAGAAGTCAATAGAGGAACTGTTGTTGATGGTTCTGATGGAATTGTACCCGCAGGAACATATTTTTACATTATCAATTTAAACGAGGGGAAAGAAAACGATATTTTTAAAGGTTATTTAGAAGTAGAATATTAATTCCTAACTAAAATTATAAGAATGAAAACATTACTTTTTCTATTCATTATTGCTTTTTCTCAGCAAATAAATGCACAGCAAGATGAACAATTGTCCTTGTACATGTACAATAAGCTTGCGTTCAACCCAGCCTATGCAGGAAGTCGAAAAGCACTAAGTGCGATTGCTATTGGACGCTTTCAATGGGTTAATTTTGATGGAGCTCCGAACACGCAATGGTTCAGTATTCAAGCACCAATTCTCCAAGGAGGAATGGGAGTTGGGGCACATATTGTTAATGACAGAGTAGGAAACAGGACAAGAACATCTGTTTTTGGGGACTTAAGTGCAAGTATTGCAGTCAATAAAAAGACAAGTCGATTGGCCGTAGGTCTATCAGGTGGATTTGATATGATAGGGTATGATTTCACATCTGTGTTAGTAAACAATCAAAATGATCCGTATTTTGGGACAACTTTCAATGAGACCAAGCCAAATGTTGGTGCCGGAATTTACTATTATAGTGATAAACATTTTTTCGGTATATCTTCACCAAGGCTACTAGAAGCTACTTCCAATCTTATAAATTTGGGAGATGCAAAATTAAATGCTAGGCACTTTTTTATTACGGGTGGGACTATTTTAAAATTAAACAGTGTGTTAAAAATGCAACCATCTGCGCTTATCAAATACACACCAAATTCTCCCATTACGGCTGATGTCAACCTCAGTTTATTAATGTATGAGAAACTATGGATGGGTATCATGTATAGATTCCATGAAGCAATGGGAGTAAATATTGTGTATAATATCAAAGATGCGTTAAGTATCGGGTATGTGTATGACTTTCCAATAAATGGATTGAGAACCTATCAATCCGGCTCACACGAGTTATTCATCAGATTCGACTTCAAACCAAAGAAAGCTGTTTATTCATCTCCAAGATACTTTTAATAATGAAATTAATTATTACACTAACTGCTATTCTATTATCAATCAGTTCTTTTGCTCAGTTGAAACAAAAAGTCGCGAACAAATTATACCAAGACCAAGAGTATTATAAGTGTGTAGAAATGTACAACGAGCTCGCCGATAAAGTATTGGCTGGCAAGAAAAACGGAAACTGGGATAACGTTGAGAAAGCTGCCGAGTCCAATTTTCACCTCTATCGAATGAAAGAGGCAACGTCTTACTTTAGCCAACTTGCAACAAAAAACAAGCTCAACGAACATTCTAGAATGCACTACATTGATGGCTTGCGATTTGCAGGAAAATATGGCAAAAGCAATGAAATTGCTCGTGAAAGTGCTAGTCTCTTTCCAAAAAATTCATTCTTTAAGCGTTTAATGGACGAAAAAGACCAATTTAATTCTCTTTTTTCAGATTCTGCATTTTACAGAGTAAAAGAATCAAGTGTTAATTCAGGTAAAGGTGATTTTGCTCCTGCCTACTTCAACAACTCTATTGTTTTCGCTTCTAAAGCATTAAATACAGGTTTTATTAATCCCAAATATGGTTGGGACAATGATTATTATATTAACGTAATGCAATCAAAATTTGATGCAGATTCTGTTCTTGAAGATGCTAAAATGTTAAAGCATCAATTCATATCTAAGGCACATGATGGCCCTGTAAGTTTCAATTCTTCTGGAACAGAGATGATAATCACTAAGAATACAATCGGAAAAAAGAATGGAAAAAAAGTCATTGTATTATCGCTTTACTTTTCTTCTTTCGTAAACGGTGAGTGGACAAAATTAAAAGCATTTGAATTTAATAACCCAGCATATAACGTTGGACATGGAGTACTATCTGATGATGAAAATAAACTTTACTTCGTTTCTAACCAACCTGGTGGTTTTGGAGAATCAGATATTTACGTTTCTGAACGACTTGGTAGCGGTTGGGCAGAACCAAAAAACATGGGGGGCACGATTAATAGCGAGCGTAAAGAAATGTTTCCTTTTGTACAAGAAGGCATCTTGTATTTTGCCTCTAACGGCCATTTTGGTTTGGGCGGTTTAGATATTTTTGAAGCAAATGTAAATGGGACAGAGAAGCCTCATAACATTGGGTATCCTGTTAACTCTTCCAACGATGATTTCGGCTTAATCTTTGAAAAGTCTGGCAGAATTGGATTTCTTTCAAGCAATAGAGAGGAGAATATTGATAAAATATACCACGTTACAAAACGTAAATTAACCATTGACCTGGTTGTTGATGTTTTTGAGCAGTACAAAGAATTAGAACCTGTGACTAATCAAATGGTCTATATCAAAGATGTGTCAACACAAGAATTAGATTCTATACCAACTGGAACTGATGGGACATTGACAACATCAATTAAAATTAATCATGATTACAGAATTTACACTTCAAAAAGTGAGTTTATTTTGCTAAAAGAAGCGTCGGTTAATTCAAATGGTATTCGTAAAGATTCTACATTTAGGGCAGAGTTGATTTTGAAGCCCACAACGATAGTCATACATTTAAGAGTTATCGAAAAAGCTACAAAGAAGGTCATACCGCTTGCCACGACGACAATTACAGATTACAACTTAAAGAAAGACACTACGCTGATTACTGACGCTGATGGAATAGTTACACTTAAAGTTGATAGAAACAAAGTACTTTGGGCACACGGTTCTAAAAGAGGTTTTATAGATGCTGATGTATCTTTCAACACAACTAATGAGACTGATAAAATCATTGACATTGAATTAGCTTTGAATCCTATTAAAAAGGGTCAAAAATTTAAGTTAGAGAATATTTTCTATGATTTGAATAAATCTACTTTAAGAGAAGAAAATATGGCGTCTTTGGACAAATTATCCACGTTTTTGATAGAGAATGACTTAAAAATAGAATTAAGTGCTCATACAGATTCTAGAGGTAGCAATGCTTACAATCAACGTCTTTCGCAGGCTAGAGCGCAAAGTTGTGTTAATTACCTGAAGAAAAAAGGAGTACTCAGCAAGAATATGCGCGCAAAAGGTTATGGAGAATCTAAATTGGTAAACCGATGTAAGAATGGAGTTAAATGTTCAGAAGAAGAACACCAGGAAAACCGAAGAACAGAGGTTAAAATTTTGGAAGTCAATTAGTCTTTTTTCCAAATAATTATCTTTTTATCGTCAGAACAAGAGGCAAATTTCCTTTCAGATATTTTTGCTAAGGAATTTACAGAATGTTTATGACCTCCAATCTTAAAGTCTAATCGCTCAGAAATTTCAAGGGACTCTTTATTCACCTCCCAGACTTTTAGGTTTTTATCTCTACTTGCAGAAATAATGCAACTCCCCTCCTCCATTGAAATTAAATCATAAATAGCATACGTATGCGCAACGATACTTTTTAATGCTTTTTCCTCCTTCCAATTCCAAATTTTAAGCAATGCATCTTTACCCCCAGAAATGATGAGTTGAGCGTTTTCAGGATGAAACAAAACGGCGGTAGCACCATTTTTGTGCGCAAAAAATGAATGAATTTCATTAAAATAACCTGTTTCAAAAACGCGAATAGTACTATCTTGACAAGCCAAAGCAAAATTCTGCCCATTGTCAGAAATTGCAATTGAACGGATTTTTCCACAGTCCAAAGGAAGATAAATGACTAAATCCAAAGAATTACTGTCCCAAACTGAAAAATTACCTTCTGCATCGCCCACATAGACATGACTTCTATGCTTATTATACTTGATAGAAAAAATGGCTACCGTGTGCTGCTGATAGAACTTTACTTCTTTATTATTCAATAAATCAACTATATGTAAATCGCCGGAAGATAGACCTGCGAAGAGATACCTATCCTCAATTAATTCAAGAGAATAAATTGAATGTTCAAAATTAATTGCAAATTTATCTTGCTTGCCACTATCAACAAACCAGCGAACAACAAATTTATCCCCACTCGCAGAATAAATAAACTGATTAGTAGCCAGGCAATCATAAACAGCACCAGCATGACCATTAATATCTAATTGTTTTGAATACGACATCTATCTTCAAAAGTAATTATTCTAGAATTAGTATATTTGAAAAACGAAAACTAATATTCAAATGCAACTTTATTGTGAGTGCCCGAATTGCGAAAGCATAAATAATTTTACATCCTATTCATCAACACGAGTAGATTTTGCCATGGATATTGGAGACGAAAAAAGTGTTCATTGTTCAAATTGTGGTTACGATAATGATATCCATGTTAATAGTATGTTTGCAAAGAAGTCCAAACTCGCTCTAATTATAGCAATTAGCTTCGTGGTAATCGGTCTGCCTGTGCTACTTTACATTTCGCTTTATCTAATGAAAAATACCATAATAATAGGTACATATATCGTTGCACCTTTTGTTATTTTCATGATGATTAACAAGGATGAATAGAATAAGTAACTTTAACAATACATATATTAGTAATCGAAACAATTAATCAACGTATGAAATTCTTTTTCTTTTTTTCGGTCTTCTTTCTTTTATCAGCATGTAATTTTGAAACCGTTAAAGGGTCTGATATCATCACTCAGAAAAGCTTTGACATAACAGATTTCACTGAAATTGATGTTTCCTCTGCGATTGAAGTTGAGCTTCTCCAATCGGATGATTACAAGGTCACTTTAGAATGCAACGATAATGTAGTTGAGGTTATTGACATTTCCAAGAAAGAAGAAATTCTCCGAGTTAAAGTGAAAGGAAGTTATGCTTTCACGAATGTGAAAATTAAGGTAACAATTCACGCACCGGCAATAAATAGAATAGAATCTAGTGGAGCTTCATCTATTACGATAGAGGATTATGAGGCAAAAAACTTCGAACTTGATTTTTCTGGAGCATCAGAAATTAACGCTAAACTAATCGTCTCAGAACAACTCAAGGTAGAGGCTTCTGGTGCATCGAGTATAAAACTTAGAGGAAAAGCAAAGAATGTTTCGTTGGATTTTTCTGGAGCGTCCGATTTTGACAGTAAAAAACTAATTGTTTCCGATAAGTTAACTGCAGAATCTTCAGGTGCAAGCTCAATAAAAGTAACGGCAAATGGTACTTTAGAACTAGACGTAAGTGGAGCCAGCGAAGTCACATATTATGGAAATGGGACAATTTCCAAATCCGATATTTCTGGAGCAGGAAGTGTTGAGCAAAAGTAAATTAATCTTCCTCAACCACCTCATCATCATTCACCTGTTTTAAACGTTCCGCGTAATCTGCAGGTAAAAAATCAAAGAAAGTATCTCCTCTTAGACCAACTCTCAAACATTCTAATGGAATCATTTCATTTGGAGAAATATTTCCAAGGTTTACATTGCACCCAAATAGCTTAATGAACCATACTTGCTGTGTTTTTTTTGGAGCTTCCCAAAGAATATCATCTGGTTTCACTTTGGCGATGATTCTATTAATAAGTAAGGTATGTGCGTTTCCATTAGGTCTAAAAACACCAACATTTCCAGATTCTCGTCCTTCTGCAATAACCTTCCATGACCCAGCTTGCAATTCTGTTTGCATCCATTTTACCCATTTAGCAGGAGAAACAATAATTCCAGAATCTTTAGATCCTACTTCAGAAAAGACAGTTCTTTCTTTTGCAAAAGAATGAATGAGTTCACATTTCTCATCATGAGGAATTATAATGGAGCCATCAGAAATTTCAACTAAATCTAGTTTATATTTATCCAACATTTGTAAATACTCTTTAACCATGCCTCTTGCATAGAACGCTTCAAATAAAGTTCCGCCTAAATAAGGACGTATTCCAGCTTCTTGATAAATTTTAATTTTTTCTTCAAAATTTCGTGTAATGAAAGATGTCCCGAAACCAAATTTCACAACATCTGTAAGGTGACTAGATGCATCAATGAAATTTTCTGTTTCTTGAAGACTGAGTCCTTTATCCATCATCATTGTTATCCCCGAATTTCGTGGTTGCACTGTTCTTGTCGGGATATGAGGTAGTTCAAAATTCATTTTTTTATTTTTTAAATTTATTCTTCTGATAAATCTGCAAATTCTTGCAAATTTTTAAACTCAGGATATATTTCAAATAATTCGGCTGCTTTTTTTCTATCATTTTCAATGCACATAGCAAAGAGGTGCAAGGAGGCTTCTTTATCTCCCATTCTCCATAAAAGAGCCACTTTTAATATGGGAATGATTTTATTTTCATCAGCAACAAAGGTATTTAAAAAATCAAGAGCTTCAACCAAAGAACTTTCTGATAATAGCGCTATGTAATTTGTAAGGCATTCTTCATCCACGGGATCCATTGCTAAAGAAAGTTCATAAAAATCTATTGCCTCACCCAACTCACCCAGTTTTTCA
>Ga0316209_1001511_pt1 | contig 23491 bp, 20 predicted proteins | sample 6monopyrite_MG_FD_204945 | JGI IMG/M metagenome (GOLD analysis project Ga0316209, IMG submission 204945) | Microbial mat bacterial communities from mineral coupon in-situ incubated in ocean water Damariscotta River, Maine, United States -... | ecosystem: Environmental > Aquatic > Marine >...
ATCTATACTTACAAAAGAGCAATTTGAAAAATTTGAAAAAAGCGCTAAACGCAATAAAATGAAACAACGCAAACAAGTAAAACAGCGTGGAAAGCAAAACAAAGATTGAGAATATCTTTGTTTATTTGATTGGTTAGCTAAAAAAGAAGCTGCCTAAAAAGTAATGATAAACTATAATTTGTCATTCTGAGCGTAGTCAAAGAATCTTAAATATTTGAATGTTAGATATTTCGACTGCGCTCAATATGACACTAAAAATTACTTTTCAGGTAGCTCCTTTTTATTGATTTTTTTCTTTAGGGTAAATATTTAAAATTTGCCCAACACTCAATTCTGTGCCTTCCAAACCATTAAGTAATTGTAATTCTTTAATCGTTAGGTTGTGTTTTTTTGAAATAGAATATAAAGTATCTCCTTTTACTACAGTGTAGGTCTTTGCAATATCACTTCTAGAAGATTTTTTATTAGATTTCTCATCGAATTTATATAGTTCATAACGCTCTATAAGGCTAATAAGTTTTTGAGGATATTTTCTATCTGTTGCATAGCCAGCACGTCGTAATTCTTTTGCCCAACCTTTATAATCGTCCTTTTCTAACTGAAATAATTTAGCATAGCGTTTACGATTAGCTAAAAACTCTGAATGGTCTCTAAACGATTTATTGGCATTTCTATATTTTCTAAAACATTCTTGAGCCGCATCATCATCATGGTAAATTTTTTTTCCTTTCCAATCATGACATTTTATTCCAAAATGGTTGTTTGCTTTTACGGCTAGTCTCCCTCTTCCTGATCCAGATTCTAAAATACCTTGTGCCAAAGTGATACTAGCAGGAATGCCGTATTGCTTCATCTCAAAAATTGCTATATCTTTATAAATTGCAATGTATTCGTTGGTAGAGCTAATAACTGGAGTTTTAGTTAATTCTTTAGACCCAACAACTGTTTCTCCCTTTTTTAATCTAGGTCTTGTATCTTCTTTCTTAATTCTAGTATCTACATTTCTAGCCGATTTCTTTCTAGATCCGCAGCTTACTATAATAAAACTAAGAGCGAGTATTAATACAATTCTATTAATCATAAATCAATGGTAATTTTTTTTCTTTTAATCTTTTGTTCATACCAGAAATTCCTTGCAAACCTCCTGTATGTATCACTAATATTTTGGTTTTTTGCTTAAAATAATTTTCTTCAATCATTTTAATAACGCCAAACATTAGCTTTCCAGTATATACAGGATCCAGAGGAATATTATATTCTTTTTTAAATTGATTTATAAAATCAATTAATTCGCTATTTACCTTGGCATAACCTCCAAAATGATAATCGGTTATCAATTCCCAATTATCCTTGGATACAAATTTACTAATATTGGTTGATAAAAAATCTCCTTTTAATGCTGGAAATCCTAAAATTTCCTGATGAGCTTTAGAAGCATTTATAATACCCGAAATAGTGCCTCCTGTTCCAACTGCACAACATATATAATCAAATGTTGTGTCTGCTTCATTTAATATTTCTTCGCAGCCTTTAACTGCTAGTTGGTTAGTACCGCCTTCAGGCACAATATAAAAATCTTCAAATTCTTTTTTTAAATTATTCAAAAAAACCTCGCTCTCTTTTCCTCGATAAGCATTTCTAGAAATAAACTTGAATTTCATGCCTTTTGATTTGGCAAATTGTAAGGTTGGGTTCTCAACGATTTTATCTTCTAGCTCCTCGCCTCTAATAATTCCTGTTGTTTTAAACCCAAATTCTTTCCCAGCAGAAGCTACAGCTGCAATATGATTTGAATACGCTCCTCCAAAAGTCAATAATGTATCATGCCCAAATTTTTGGGCTTCTTGAAGATTGTATTTCAATTTTCGGTATTTATTTCCAGAAATAGATGGATGGATTTTGTCTTCTCTTTTAATATATAATTCGACATTATATTCTTTTAAAAGCTCAATTTTTTGATTGATACTATAATCCAAATTAAAACTCATGTCCTTGAAAATAGGTTACAAAAGTCCATAACTTTCTGGTTTTTAAATAATCTAAATTAGATTCGTTAAGATAACATTCGCGTTCAAATGAAATATTTCTATATGCTTTTTTCCAACTTTTATACTGTAATAATCTAATTAAAAATTCAGACACATAAATAATGTAAAAAGGAATCACCAATAATTCTAATTGCTGTCGTAAATGGATGCGCTCGTGATTAATCAACGTCATATCTGCTTTTAATCTTCTATATTTTAAAAACACAAACGGATAAATTGTGAGTCCTGTATATCCTTTTGGGACTAAGTATTTCGAGATTAAAATCATAGATATTGCTCTAAAAAATCAATCAAATTTACATTATCTTTGTGACTTATGAAGGCGTATGTCCCAATTAAAGAAGGAGATTACTATTTAACACCCGAAGGTTATCGTTGCTTTACGGAGCAATATCACCTTAAAAGAGGCTATTGTTGCGAAAGTGGTTGCAGACATTGCCCTTATGGTTTTAACCCTTCGACTGCGCTCAAGACAGGCAAAAATACAAACACTATAAAAAAAAAGTAAAGTCAGAAACATATATGACATTTCAAGAACAAATATTAGAAGGAATTCCAAAAGTTTTACCTCAACCTAAACCATACGACAATACAATTAATCATGCACCAAAGCGAAAAGATATTCTTTCGGTTGATGAAAAAAAATTAGCTATTAGAAATGCGCTTCGTTATTTTAATAAAAAATATCATGCAACCTTAATCCCTGAATTCAAAAATGAATTAGAAACTTATGGTCGCATATACATGTATCGCTTACGTCCAGACTACAAGATGTATGCGAGACCTATAGATGAGTATCCAGCCAAGTCAAAACAAGCAGCAGCTATTATGTTGATGATTCAAAACAATTTGGATTATGAAGTTGCTCAACACCCTCATGAATTAATTACTTATGGTGGCAATGGCGCTGTATTTCAAAATTGGGCACAATACCGATTAACCATGAAGTATCTAGCCGAAATGAATGATGAGCAAACATTGGTTATGTATTCTGGACATCCAATGGGTTTATTCCCATCTCATAAAGAAGCTCCCAGAGTTGTAGTAACTAATGGCATGATGATACCTAATTATTCAAAACAAGACGATTGGGAAAAGTTTAATGCTTTAGGTGTGACGCAATATGGACAAATGACTGCTGGAAGCTATATGTACATTGGTCCACAAGGCATCGTTCATGGTACAACCATTACAGTGTTAAATGGCTTTAGAAAAATTAAAAAAGAACCTCAAGGCAATTTGTTTGTTACTTCTGGTTTGGGCGGAATGAGTGGTGCACAACCAAAAGCAGGAAACATTGCAGAATGTATTACTATATGTGCTGAAGTTAACGAAAAAGCTGTACATACACGTCGCTCTCAAGGTTGGGTAGATGAGGTCTTTTCAGATTTAGATGAATTAGTTAATCGAGTAAAACAAGCCCAAAATAAAAAGGAAGTTGTATCAATCGCTTATCATGGAAATGTGGTTGATGTCTGGGAAAAATTTGCTGAAGCTAATATATACATCGATTTAGGAAGCGACCAAACTTCATTACATAATCCATGGGCTGGAGGCTATTATCCAGTAGGTTTATCGTTTGATGACGCCAATGATATGATGGCAAATAATCCTAAATTATTTAAAGAAAAAGTGCAAGAATCCTTACGTCGCCATGCGGCAGCAATTAATAAACACACTGCCAGAGGCACGTATTTTTTTGATTACGGTAATGCTTTTTTATTGGAAGCCTCTCGTGCTGGAGCAGATATAATGACTGAAAATGGAAAAGATTTTAAATATCCAAGTTATGTTCAAGATATTATGGGACCAATGTGTTTCGATTATGGATTTGGACCATTTCGTTGGGTTTGTACATCTGGAAAACCAGAAGATTTAGAAAAAACAGATACCATTGCATGTGAAGTTTTAGAAGACATTAAAAAACATTCACCTCAAGAAATTCAGCAACAATTGGCTGATAATATTAAATGGATTAAAGGTGCTCAAGAAAATAAACTAGTTGTGGGTTCACAAGCTAGAATATTATATGCCGATGCCGAAGGGCGTACTAAAATTGCAACGGCTTTTAATAATGCCATTGCAAAAGGAGAGATAAACTATGTGGTTTTGGGTCGCGATCATCATGATGTATCAGGCACCGATTCACCTTATAGAGAAACATCCAATATTTACGATGGCTCTCAATTTACTGCAGACATGGCCATTCACAACGTCATTGGCGATAGCTTTAGAGGCGCTACTTGGGTAAGCATCCACAATGGTGGTGGTGTTGGTTGGGGAGAAGTTATAAATGGAGGATTTGGTATGGTTCTTGATGGTACTAAAGATGCCGAAAGGCGTTTAAAATCGATGTTATTTTGGGATGTAAACAACGGTATTTCCAGACGAAGTTGGGCAAGAAACGAAGAGGCTGTTTTTGCAATAAAACGCGCCATGGAGATAGAGCCTAATTTAAAAGTGACACTTCCAAATAATGTTGATGATAATCTAATGAACACTTTTTAACCATTAAACCCATAATGGGCATTTAAGTATTTGCTACAATACTATTTTTTTACGCTCACTATTGGTATTGCTAATGGTTTATAATTTATAAACTAAAAAAAATGAACAAATGAAAAAGTTATTTTATTTATTACCAATTACTTTGCTCTTTTTAGCTACGTCATGCGTTTCTGTGAGAGTTGCTAGCGATTTCGACCGAAATGCAAATTTTAATTCCTATAAAACATTTGCATTTTTTAAAGATGACATTGACAAAGCCGAAATAAGCGATTTAGACAAACGAAGAATTCTTAGAGCCATTGACGCAGAACTATTGGCAAAAGGATTTACAAAATCGCAAAATCCAGATTTATTAGTAAGTATTTTTACAAAATCAAGAGATAAGATAAACATATATAACAACGGTTGGGGACTGTATGGTTATGGATGGGGATGGGGATGGAATCCTTGGTATTGGAATAATTATTATGGAGGTAATACCATTTCTAGATCTACGGAAGGCACTTTATTTGTAGATCTTATTGATGCCCATAAAAAAGAATTGGTTTGGCAAGGAGTTGGGACTGGTTATATCTCTCAAAATATGAAGAACAAGGAAGAACGCATTAGGGAATTTGTTGCTAAAATCATGGAACAATATCCTCCAGGAGCAGATAGATAATGTTATAAAGAACCTTTTTAAGGTATTAATATTATTATAATCTAAAAATACCCCATAAAAAACACTGTCCTTTTACATTTATAAGGTAAGCATGATACGTAATGTTAAAACCAGGTTTTTAAAGGAATGGATGAAATGTACCTAATTGGCCTTTTGGGGTTTTCTAGAAAAATGAACTAGTGAAAAACTGAGATAGAACCAAAAAAACTATGGTCACAAAAAAAGCGCTCCAAAAGTTTAATAAAACTTTTGGAGCGATAAACTTGTTTACGAGCAAATGGACTTACCATTAAATTAATTTTTTATAGTCGTCGCTAATTTTGTTTTTACTTGGTAAGACATTTTTAAATCATTAAGAACATTAAGCGCTTCCTCAATATACACGTCACTGCTTAAACTTTCATGCCAACGATCTCTCTTTATTTTAAGAGTAGAATCTTGTGCTATTAAAGCCAATTCATAAGGCAATGAATTAAAGGTTAAATTTGTTTTATAGTCTGCTAATTTAGCAAAACGTTTTGCTTCCTTTTCATTTGTGTCCAATTGGGCTTTATAATCTTGATAGTTTAAAGAATAATAGTCATTATCCCTAATTTTCTTAATCCATTTGGCGTTTTCATCAATTAGCTTGAGTTGCTCACTTTTTTGCATTCTCTCTTTACTGTTCTTTATTGTTTCATCATAATCAAAATAATTACCCCAAGCTTCATAAGGTGCTGCCTCAATTTTATCCCAAGGCAACGGATTATCTTGGTCTTTTTCGCCTATATCAATATAACTATAACGATCCGGAACAACTACATCGCTTTCAACACCTTTCAACTGAACAGAACCTCCATTAATGCGGTAATATTTTTGTATTGTAAGCTTAATAGCTCCTAAATCGCCTTTGGTGTTACTTCTAAGTATTCTATTTAAATCAAATATTCGCTGTACCGAGCCTTTACCAAAAGTTTGTTTACTTCCAAGAACAATGGCGCGTTTATAATCTTGCAATGCGGCAGCCATAATTTCGGATGCTGAGGCCGATAATTCATTAACTAAAATTACTAGAGGGCCATCCCAAGTTATAGAACGGTCTTTATCCCTCAAAACCTCAGCAGGCTCTCCTGTTGTACGTACTTGTACTACTGGACCATCTTTAATAAAAAGACCCACTATATCTATTACAGATCTTAAAGAGCCTCCTCCATTATTTCTTAAATCAATAACAAGACCTTCCATACCTTCGGCCTTTAAACGTTCTATTTCTTTTTTAATATCACTTGCGGCATTTCGTTCGTTATTATCGTCGAAATTATCATAAAATCCAGGTAAATTTATGACTCCAAAAATTTTATCATTCTTTTTAACTGTTGACGATTTTGCGTAGGTTTCTTCAAGTTCAATTACGTCTCTTGGTATTGATAACTCTTCAATAGTGCCATCTACTTTTTTCAAAGTTAAAATCACATTTGTTCCTTTTGGACCTCTTATAAATTTAACAGCATCACCAGATCTCATTCCAACAACATTTACACCTTCTTCTTCATCTTCTTGTCTTACTTTTAATATGGCATCACCCACTTCAAGCTTGTTTTGTCTCCAAGCAGAGCCACCTGATATGAGTTCGGTAATGGTAATGTATTCGCCTTTTTGTATTAATCTTGCTCCAATACCTTCGTATTTTCCTGTCATTTGCACATTAAAATCTTCTCTCTCTTCTGGAACAAAATAATAGGTATGTGGATCAAACTCTCTAGCAATAGTATTAATATACACTGTAAACCAATCTTGACGTTCTCTTTCGCTAATAAAAACATAAAGTTCATCAAGCAATCCCAATGTGGTTTCACGTGCTTCAATTTCTAGCTCAGTATTAGATTTAACTACAAATTTATTTTCGTTGTTAGTGTTAACAAATTTATTTTTCTCAATATCACTTAAAGCGTTAATTTCTTCGGCACTTAAAGCACTTATCTCTTCCTTTCTTTTTACATCTGCTTCCTGTTCTAAAATAAGATCATGATAATTAGCAATAGTTGAAAACTTTAATTGGTGTCTCCAACGTTTTTTCATCTCTTTTTTAGATGTGACATAGGTTAAATTTTCATAATCTGCTTTAAACACTTCATTTTCATTATAATTGAAAGGCGATTTTAAAACTTCTTGATACACTTCTTGAGATTCTGCTATACGTTGTAACAAACGCTCATAAGTTAAATCGAAAAATGCTACATCGTAAGCCTTGATTTGATCGTCCAACTCTGTTTTATACTTCTCAAATTCTTTTATATCAGACTCATAAAAATAACGCTTATAAGGATCTATTTGATCTATATAATCATTAAAGATAGCTTCTGAAAAATTGTCGTTTATATCTTTAGGCTGAAAATGCCCTTGTTGCAATGCCATAGTGATTAGTTCCATAAGGATTTTATCCTTATCGGTATCGTCATCTATAGTTTTTGTAGTAAAACTGCATGATGCAAATGCCAGTAGCAACGTAAGTAGTAAAATATTATAGTTCCTTTTCATTGGTTCTTTCTTTTTGGGTGAAATTTTTTTCTAAATTAAAGAAAAAATTATGCCAATATTGTGTTATGGTACTAATTTTTTGTTAAACAGCATAAAATAAGAATTTTCGAGCGAATTTATTTACTTTTGTAACTCACAATTTTCTAGTTAAGCAATGCAAAAAAAACCACTTATACTTGTAACAAATGATGATGGTATTACAGCTCCAGGAATTCGTACTTTAATTAAAGTAATGAATACCATTGGCGATGTGGTTGTGGTAGCACCAGATAGTCCCCAAAGTGGCATGGGTCATGCCATTACAGTTGATGCCACCTTGCATTGCAGAAAAGAACATATTGATAATGGTCCGCAGGAAGAATACAGTACTTCTGGCACACCTGCCGATTGCATTAAATTGGCAAAACATGAAATTTTAGATAGAATTCCGGATGTATGTGTTTCTGGCATCAATCATGGGTCAAATTCTTCAATAAATGTGATTTACTCTGGCACCATGAGTGCAGCCATTGAAGCTGGAATTGAAGGCATTCCTGCCATTGGGTTTTCGTTGTTAGATTACAATTACGATGCAAATTTTGCGCCTAGTGAAAGCTTTATAAAAGCCATTACACTTAATGTGTTAAACAATGGTTTGCCAAGAGGTGTTGTTTTAAATGTAAATATCCCCAACATCGCTAAAAAAGCTATAAAAGGGATTAAAGTTTGTAGGCAAGCAAATGCCAATTGGGTTGAAAAATTTGATAAACGCCAAAACCCTCAAGGAAAAGATTATTATTGGTTAACTGGAGAATTTGTAAATTTAGACAAAGGCGAAGATACTGATGAATGGGCTTTGGAAAATGGGTATATTTCGTTAGTTCCAGTACAATTCGACCTTACGGCTCATCATTTTATACAACAATTAAACTCATGGACTTTTAATGAATAAGAAAGATGTTATTTTAGGAATATTGATAGGATTTTTAGCCAACGCAGTTGGTTTGTACTTTGCTGCAATGCTTTTAGGAAAAGGCGATGATGCGTTTACGGTTATAAAAGCCGCAAGCTCTGAAGGTTTTTTAGGTAAATTGGTTAGTCTTGGAGCTATATTAAATTTAGTAGCTTTCTTTATTTTTATAAAAAAGAAACAAGACCAACGCGCCAAAGGTGTACTATTGGCAACTGTTTTAATAGCTATTTTAACGTTTGTTATTAAATTATAACACTTTATGAAGTACTACATTATTGCAGGAGAAGCTTCGGGAGACTTACATGGATCTAATCTAATGAAAGCCCTCCAACTTCAAGATGTAAACGCAGTGTTTAGGTTTTGGGGAGGCGATTTGATGCAACAAGTTGGCGGTACTTTAATTAAGCATTACAAAGAACTGGCTTTTATGGGTTTTATTGAGGTGATTATGAACCTTAGAACCATCACTAAAAATCTTAGTTTGTGTAAACAGGATATTGAAGCCTACAATCCAGATGTGATTATATTTATTGATTACCCTGGATTTAATTTACGTATTGCAAAATGGGCAAAAGCCAAGGGGTTTAAAACACATTATTACATTTCGCCTCAAATTTGGGCATGGAAAGAAAATAGGATTACTGCTATTAAAAGAGACATAGATAAAATGTATGTGATTCTTCCATTTGAAAAATCATTTTATGAAGACAAGCATAAATTTCCTGTAGAATTTGTTGGTCATCCATTAATCGATGCTATTTCAAATAGGGTTCAAGTTGACGAATATGAGTTTAGAGCGCAACATGAACTAAGCAACAAACCAATAATAGCGTTATTACCTGGAAGCAGAAAACAAGAAATAAAAAAAATGCTTTCCATAATGTTAAGTGTTGTTAAAAATTTTAAAGATTATCAATTTGTAATTGCTGGTGCACCAAGTCAAGATTATAGTTTTTATGAGCAATTCATTAAAAAATCTAACGTGCATTTTGTAAGCAATAAAACGTATGATTTGTTGAGTGTATCAACAGCTGCTTTGGTCACTTCTGGAACTGCAACACTAGAGACAGCATTATTTAAAGTGCCTCAAGTAGTATGCTATAAAGGTTCATGGCTATCATACGAAATTGGAAAACGTTTGGTAAAGCATATTAAATATATATCACTTGTAAATTTGATTATGGATAAGGAAGTTGTTACCGAACTTATTCAAAATGATTGCAATACCAATCGTTTAAACAATGAATTACAAAAGATTTTAGATGATTATGAACGTACCAAGTTTTTTATAAGCTATTATGAACTTGAAAAAAAGCTTGGTGGAAAAGGCGCTAGTAAAAAAGTAGCGCAATTAATTTATAATTCTTTAAATTAGCATCTATTACATTTAGTATTTATGCGGTTTTTGCCCTTTATTTTATTACTTATTATAAGTTTTACATCTTGCAAATCTTCAAAACTTGCAACTGAAAACAAGAGTGAGTCTATTGCAAAAAAGAAGCAATCCAAAAAAGGGAATCTAGCCTATAAAACAAATCCCCTAGACATAAAAGCTCACAATATTGTAACTTTTGCAAATTCATTTGAAGGCACAAAATATAAATTTGGCGGCACCACAAAAAAAGGAATGGATTGTTCTGGTTTAATCTATGTTGCTTTTAAAAATGAAAACATTTTGTTACCACGAGTTTCAAGGGATATGGCAACAAAAGGGTATCCCATTACTTTAAAAGAAGTACAAAAAGGAGATCTCCTTTTTTTTCAAACCAATAAAAATAGACGCATAATTAACCATGTTGGGTTAGTAACCAATACGAATAACAGAACCATTGAGTTTATTCATTCCACAACCAGTAAAGGTGTGATTACATCTTCTTTATCTGAACGATATTGGCAATTGGCATTTAAAGAGGCTAGACGGTTTTTGTAAGATTTTTATTATCTTACATATATGCAACTGCTTAATTTTACGATTATTAAACTTACAATAGGTTTGATTATAGGTATTCTTCTTGGATATTTTTTTGATACAAACCCAGCATACATAATACCTTTGAGTGTCATTTTTTTATTGTTGTTGGTTTTTGATTTGATAACATCTAAACATGCTAGAAAAAAACATTCTTGGACTGCAATTGTTATTTATTTAGCAACTATTTTTATTGGTTATTTAAGCATTGCCACACATAACGAGTCTAATTTTAAAAACCACTACACCAAGCTTAATCAAAAACATAAAGATTCGTCTCAGCTTATAGGTTTTAGGGTTAGGGAAGTTTTAAAGCCAGGGAATTTTCACAACAAATATGTCATAGATGTTTTAAGCCTTAACCAAATAAAAACCTCTGGTCGTTCGTTACTGAATGTTGCCAAGGATTCAACTAAAAAACCTCTAAAAGTTGACGATGTTTTAATAACCAAAACACAATTTAAGGAATTAATCCCTCCTTTGAACCCTTATCAATTTAATTATAAAGCCTATTTAAAGAAGCAGCATATTTATCATCAACTTTTTGTTTCCAATACTAGTATTCACACTATTAGTAATAATAAGCATACTCTTTTTGGCTTTGCAGGTTTACTAAGGGAAACCATAAATAATAAACTTAAAGCTCATAGTTTTAAACCAGAAGAATTAGCCATTATCAATGCTTTATTATTAGGCCAAAGACAAGACATATCTAAAGATATTTATGATAGTTACACACAAGCAGGAGCAATACACATACTTGCGGTCTCTGGATTACATGTAGGGATTATACTTTTATTATTAAACTTTTTATTTAAGCCCATTGAGTATTTTAAACATGGTTTATTTTTTAAAACCACGCTTTTAATAATCGTTTTATGGGGTTTTGCAATAATTGCTGGTTTATCGGCTTCGGTCGTTAGGGCTGTAAGTATGTTTACAGTAGTTGCTATAGCATTAAACTTAAAGCGTCCAACCAATGTTTACAATACGTTAACCATCTCTATGTTTATTCTTTTGTTATGGAAACCTACTTTTTTATTTGATGTAGGGTTTCAATTAAGCTATTTGGCAGTTTTTGCAATAGTAGCTATACAACCAATGTTGGATAAACTATGGCAGCCCAAACCTAAATTATTAAAGTTTTTCTGGAACATTTTTACGGTAACACTTGCAGCACAATTTGGTGTAATACCCATAAGCCTTTACTATTTTCATCAATTTCCTGGGTTATTTTTTGTTTCCAATTTGGCAATCATTCCATTTTTAGGCTTGATTTTAGGTTTAGGGATACTAGTTATTGGACTGTCATTGTTAAACTTTCTTCCTTCTTTTCTTGCAAATGCTTATGGAACTGTTATTTCAACAATGAACAAGCTTGTAATTTGGGTCGCTGGTCAAGAATCTTTTCTTTTTAAAAATATTTCTTTTGATTTTGTGCATGTACTAATTAGCTATGCAATTATCATTACCATACTAATTTATTTAAAAGCAAGAACGTTTAAAAGCCTAGTTTTTTTACTTATAACAATAATTATAAGTCAGGGTGTTTTAATGTTTGATAAAAAAGAAAAAGCTAAAAATTCCTTTATTGTATTTCATAAATCCAGACATAGCATTATTGGCCATAAAACAAATAGACAACTACGTATTTATTCTAATACCAATGATAGTATTTTGCAACAAGACAAAACAATTACTAACTATAAAGTTGGTGCTCACATAAAAACTATTGATATCGATTCGGTTAAAAATATCCATACTTTTAATAGTCGTTCAGTATTGCTGATAGATAGCTTTGGTGTTTACAAAACAGCACGTTTTAAACCATCAATCATACTTTTGCAGCATTCTCCCAAAATAAACTTGGAACGATTAATAGACCGACTACAACCAGAATTGATAATAAGTGATGGGAGCAATTTTAAAAGCTATCAAGAACGATGGAAAGCTACTTGTGAAGCAAAAAAAATCCCTTTTCATCAAACCAGTAAAAAGGGAGCTTTTATTTACAATTATTAGGTATCTAATCATTTACTCTCGCATAATTTTCAGAAAAAATACGGTCTCCTTCAGGACCAAGGTCAATTTGTGTAAAAACGTCTTTCCCTAAAATAAGTTCAAAATTAAATACATGCATTGTGTCTATTACCTTAAGCATAGCAACCGAGCCAAATTCCAAGTTTTCTGTTAATGTAGAATCTGTAATTATGTATGACCCATACCCAAAATAATCAATCTCATCGGATGGTGCTCTACGAGACCACATTACTTTGCCGTCTTTAAACATTTTAACTTGTCTATTGTTGGCGTTGTTAACAATTGTATCTACAATTGCGTTGTCCTTATAGTTATAAAAACTAACTAATTCCCAAACACCATCTAAAGATTGTTTTTCAACCTCTTCGACAATATCTTCATTAGTAATTGGTTTATTATTACCCTCTTTTTGTTTACAGGAAAAAAAGGTAAAAAATAAAAGCATCGGTAAGATTATTTTTTTCATAATTCCAGTATAATTAAGAGTAGGTTTAAAAATTCAATGAGCAAAATTACAGCCAGCCTCTATTGACTCATCAACAATTTACGTATTATTTATGAATTTTTTAACATTTTGAGCCAACTTAATTGCTTGTAAATCTTAATTATGGTTAAAATCAAGCTGGTTAAAAAAAATCCCTTTCTACAAAACATGTAAAAAGGGAGCAATTATTTGTTTTTAACTAGGTATTATTTTTGAATGAACTCAGGTTTAAACGCTCTGTAATACTCGGTAAAAGCTTTTTGAGATTTAATATTTTTATGTTCGTCGTTTTTAAACATTTTTAAATACAATTCCAGTTCTTGGGGCTTTTTAACACCTCTTAAAGGCACTAAGGTATTCAAATCTTCATCTAAAAAAAGGGTAGTTGGAAATGCTTGGATTTGAAAATATCTAGATAGCTGATGTGCGCTGTTTCTTTTTTTTGCTCTAGCAGGATCGTAATTGGGGTTTGAATAAACTTCGCCTTTAAAAACGACCTCATCATTACCTTCGGCATTAAATTTTACGGCATAGTAATGTTTATTTACATAATCGGCTACATCTTTGTTTTGAAAGGTAATTCGATCCATTAATTTACAAGGCCCACACCAAACGGTGTACATGTCTATCATAATTTTTTTAGGTGTTTTCTTTTGAAGTTCTACCGCTTCTTCAAGCGATATCCAATTAATGTCTTGTGCCGCTATTAGGTTTAAGGCAAAGACCAGTACAAAGGCTAATACTATCTTTTTCATAATTCGATTTGTTGCAAAATATGTGCCTAACTTACAAAAAATGCTCCTAAAAAGGAGCATTTTACGTTTATTTTAACTGTTTTTTTCGATTACCTGACACCTTTATTTATTGATTAAAGGAATTAACAAGGCTTAATGTTATTTTTTTATGGTTTATCTGCCAGTTCGAACCCTTCGGCTTCGTCGTGACCATTAGTTTTAATATCTTCAGCTCCTCTGGTTAACTTTTTTAATTTCTTAAGGAAAATTAATAGTAGAATTCCAAAAATCGCTGTTAGGATAAAAATGAAAACAAAAGTCTTAAACTCCCTTTTATTCTGGTTTTCGAAAACCTCAATTCTACCTGAATAACCTGTTAATTCTACCTTTGCTGTTCCAGATTCTATAGTTTCTTTCTTATCCTTATCATATGTAAACCTTACAATTATAGTCTGAGGATTCTCTTTTGTTGCATTTTCTTCATATAAATATTCGCCTAATTGAACATTATTATCTTCATTAATTTCGATAAACTCGCTGAGGTTACTTTTAGAGTCAAAAACAATACTCTCATTTAATAAATAACCTGAACCAACAAGCTCGAAATCATCTCCGTTAGCAAAAATAAAATCTTCGATAATTCCCTTTTCAGAAGGATTATTTAAAAGGTTTACTTGAATAGGCTCAGCTTGAGAAGCTTCTCCTATCGATCCAGCTAGTTTATTACCTAAACCAGTAGCAGCGAAATAAACTCCCATCATTATTGACACATATTTCATAGGAGCTACTTTTGTTATGAAAGACAAAGCTACTGGAGAGGCACATAATTCTCCTAAAGTATGTAGTAAATATGCTAAAATTAGTAATATAAGAGCGGCTTTGTCACCATATTGAACAACATCATTACTCGCTTTTGCCATAAACAAAAAACCAGCACCCATTATAATCGTTCCTACAGCCATTTTAAATAATGAAGAACTTTCTTTCCCTTTATGTTGCCACCATATCCAAAATGCACTAACTATTGTTCCAAATATTATTATAAATAAAGCATTTACTGACTGAAATACAGAAGTAGGAATTTCGTAAGGGTCAGTGAATTTATCTTTAAATATTGTATACAATATTATTATAAGCAACCCAATTGGTATAAACAGATAGGCAGTATCTTTCTTTTTAATTAAATTTCTAACACCTAAAAGAGTCAAAATAAACCCAAAGCCATAGAATATTATGTGTAATACAGAAATACTAACTTCCCTATCAATCTTTGTATCAGTATAAATATTTAATAGTCCTCCCGCTTGTTCGAAAGCTCCCCAAAATACGATGATGATTAAGAATGAAATTAACAAAACTACAAAGCGGTCTTTTTCAATCTTATCTATATCCTTATATATCATCATCATTAATCCAGCAACAATAAATAGAAACGAAAATAATGCTCCATAAGCATAACTTTCATATCCTTCAAACTTATAAAATGAAAACAATGTAGATCCTACTATTCCAGCAATTGTAATTGATAAATGCAGAGGGCTTTTGAACAAATTAGAAAATAGTTCCCCTAAAGAAGTGTTCTCGTCATTCTTCATTTTAGAATTCGATTTTTTTATAGGAGCCTCTCCAATACCAACTAAATGTTTTTGTCCCCACATAAAAACTATTTGTCCAAATAACATTCCTAGTCCAGCAAGGCCAAAACCATAATGCCACCCTATTCTCTCTCCTACAGCTCCAACGATAATAGCTGCCAAAAAAGCACCTATATTTATTCCAATATAAAATATTGTAAAACCACTATCTCTTTTTTCATCTCCTTCTTTGTAAAGTCCTCCAACCATTGTTGAGATATTAGGTTTTAATCCCCCAACTCCTAGTATAATTAATCCCAATCCTAAATAAAATGCCCAAGGTGCAGTAATTGCTAATATAGAATGTCCAGCAACCAAAATCAAACCTCCAATAAAAACTGCCTTCTTTTGACCAATATATTTATCTGCTAAAATCCCACCAGGAATTGACATTACATAAACCAACATGGTGTACCAACCATAAAGAGCCAATGCACTACTATTTTCCCAACCCAATCCAGGATTATCTCCAGTAGCAGACGATATCATATATAGCACCAAAATTGCACGCATCCCATAATATGAAAAGCGTTCCCACATTTCTGTAAAAAACAGAACATATAAGCCTACTGGATGTCCAAATAATTCTTTTTGTTTTATTGTAGCCGAATTTGCCATAATTTAATAATTAGTATAGTTAGTTTAAAAGTATGCCAAGTTTAATAAAAAATAAACAAATACACGAACTATTACTAGTTAAATACATGAATGCCTCGTTTAAGCAACTATATTTTGGCTAAGAATAGTATCTTTGCAGCTATAAATTTGATTGCATGAGTAAGTCTATTTCTGGTTTTTCTAAACTGTCAAAATCTAAAAAAATCGATTGGATTATCAGTACCTATTTTTCAAATAGAAAAGAGACCAAAACCGTTTTAAAACAGTATTGGAATACGAATGAGAAACTCCAACAGCTTCACGACGAATTTATTGAGAACACGATTACTAACTTTTACCTGCCTTTAGGTGTCGCTCCTAATTTTCTTATCAATAATCATTTGTTTACCATTCCAATGGCTATCGAAGAAAGCTCGGTAGTTGCAGCAGCAAGTAAAGCTGCTAAATTTTGGTTGGATCGTGGTGGTTTTAAAGCTGAGGTTATTTCAACCAAAAAAATTGGTCAAGTCCACTTTATGTATAGTGGAAGTTTTGATACTTTAAAAGCTTATTTCAACTATATAAAACCTCAACTATTTGCCAATGCCAAACCCATTACCAAGAACATGGAAAACCGTGGTGGTGGTATTTTGGATATCGAGTTAATTGATAAAAGTCATGACATACCTAATTACTATCAATTACACGCAACCTTTGAAACCTTGGATGCCATGGGTGCCAATTTTATTAATTCTTGCTTAGAAAGTTTTGCAAACACTTTTAAAACTGAAGTAGCAAATTATGATAATTTAGAGAATACTAATATAGATATTGTAATGAGCATTCTTTCCAATTATGTGCCAGAGTGTTTGGTTAGAGCTGAAGTAAGTTGCAAAGTAGAGGATTTAAACGAAGATGATAATATATCGCCTCAAGATTTTGCCAACAAATTTATTCAAGCAGTACGAATTGCCGAAGTGGAACCGTATAGAGCAGTAACCCATAATAAAGGTGTTATGAATGGAATAGATGCTGTTGTATTGGCTACTGGAAACGATTTTAGGGCTGTTGAAGCAGGAGTACATGCCTTTGCATCTAGAAATGGCTCTTACTCTAGCTTAACCCATGCTAGTGTAGAAGATGGGATTTTTAAATTTTGGATAGAAATTCCTTTGGCTCTTGGAACTGTTGGTGGCTTAACAGGGTTACACCCTTTAGTAAAGTTATCTCTTGAAATGCTTAATAAACCAAGTGCAAAAGAGCTTATGATGATTGTTGCAGTTGCTGGTTTGGCACAAAATTTTGCTGCACTGCGCTCGTTAACAACAACAGGAATACAACAAGGACACATGAAAATGCATTTAATGAATATATTAAATCAATATCATGCCAGCGACAATGAAAAAATTGTGCTAATTGAACATTTTAAAACAAATGTAGTAACCCATAATGCAGTTGTTGAAGCCATTGAAAACTTAAGGCGTTAATGAATAATTACTATAGCAACGGAAAGTTATTAATAACAGGTGAATATACCGTTTTAGATGGTGCAATGGCCTTGGCAATTCCAACGAAGTTTGGACAATCTTTAAATGTTACTCAAATACCTGAAAACAAGATTATTTGGAAAAGTATTGATAATGAGAACCAAACTTGGTTTGAAGATGTATTTCCAATTGTAGAGATTGCTTCTGGCTTAACAAACCCTTGTAATGACGTTTCAAAAACACTTGTAAACATATTGGCTGCTACCAAAACATTAAACCCTAATTTTTTATTAGGAAGCATTGAAACCAAAACTGGGTTTAGCATTACTACCAAACTGGGTTTTCCAACAAATTGGGGACTTGGCAGTTCTTCAACCCTTATAAATAATATTGCCAATTGGGCAAAGGTCGATGCCTACAAACTATTGGAAATAACATTTGGTGGCAGTGGTTATGATATAGCTTGTGCACAACAGGATAAGGCTATTACTTATCAATTAAAAAATTCTCATCGAGAAATTAATGAAGTAAATTTTAATCCTGATTTCAAAGACCACTTGTATTTTGTTCATTTAAATAAGAAACAAGATAGTCGCGAAGGGATTAATAGATATAATAAAAACAAAGGAGCTATTTTTTCTAAAATTAGTGACATAAATACCATTACCAAAAACATTATAGATTGTTCCAATATAGAAGATTTTAATGAGCTTATAGATTTACATGAAACGATTATTGGTTCCATAATAAAGTACCCAACTATAAAAGAATCTCTTTTTAAAGACTTTAACGGCTCTATTAAAAGCCTTGGAGCTTGGGGAGGGGATTTTATTTTAGCAAGCTCTTTTGATAATCCGAGTACTTATTTTAAAGAGAAGGGCTACCCAACAATTATTCCCTTTAGAGATATGGTATTAAACTAAAAAGAGGCTGTCTAAAAAGTGCTTTTATTGTCATTTTGAGCGCAGTCGAAAAATCTCAATAATCTATAAATCAACATTTTAATTTTTAAGAGATTCTTCATTTTCATTCAGAATGACACTTTTTAGAGAGCTTCTTTAATTTATATATAAACTACTTACTAATAAAAAGCAGCTCTATTATCTTCGATCTTGGCAGCTTTTTTTAAAGCCTCTAATAACAATGTATTTACTGTTGTAGCTTTAGCAGTACCAATTCTATTGGCAGCAGCTTGGTAATTTGGCAATCCTGCTGCAGGTGTTAATTTTGTTAATTGAATAACAAATACCCCTGTTTTACCTTCAATTGGTTTAGACATAGTACCTTCGGTTAATCCAAAAGCTGTTCCAACTACTTTTGGTTCGTTTCCTGCACCTGATATAGTTGGGGTTTTCATAGTAACTGCTAATGCTGTTTGCACTGTTTCACTTTCACTTGCTGCAATATCTTCTAAAGTTGCTGCAGAGATACGTGCTTTAATGAGTGCTGCTTTCTTTTCTTTTCTAATGGCTGGCAATGCTGTAACCGAAGCTTTATCGGTACTCATTAATCCTTCCTTATTTATTGCTGTTAGCTGTACAACTGCATAACCGCCTTGGATATTAAATCTTTTAATGTCGCCAGGATTCACACCGTCTTCATAAATCCATCGTACTATGTTTCTTTGGCTTCCTAAGCCTGGAATGGCCTCATCTAAAGTTTTGATAGCACTTACTGGCTTAATTGTATAATCGCTTTCACGTACAACTTCTGTAAACTCTTTATCTGCTACTGCAATTTCAAATTTTGAAGTCTCGTTAAATATTCTATCAACAGTTGCATCAGATGGTTCAATTACTCTTGCTAAGTTACCAACTTTAACCGCTTTTTGCTTTTCGCCTTGGCTTAATATTTCAATAACATGGTATCCAAAATCGGTTTTAACAACATCTATATCCCTAACTTTATTATCGAATGAAAACGCTTTAAACTCAGGCGCCATTCCAGCAGTATAGGCAAATTCTATTTCTCCATCGTTTTGATTACTTACAAGATCGGATGATAAAACCAATAAGTCTTTAAATTTAGAGCGGTTGCTTTTTACAACATTTAAAATACTATCTGCGGTTGCTTTAGCTTCTGCATCGGTTTTTACAACATCTGGTCCAGCTTGTACAGCACCTGCAAACGGAATTAATATATGTCTCACTTTAACAGAGTCTGCTATTTGTTTAACATCGATAACCTTACTAATCATGAACATATTATTATTCTTGTAAGGACCGTAAAGTTCGCCTTTGTTCAAGTTCCAAATACTATCGGCATGTTCAACAGGCAAATTTGCTTTAAACATATAATCATCAAATAATTTAACAGCCGAATTTGCTGCTAAATAACCTTCATTATCGGTTGTGTTTTTAAATCCAACGATGGTTTCAGTTGCTTTTGAGGCTTCTATATATTCTTCTCTATCTTCCAGCAACTTAATCAAAGCATTTTTAATTTCGGTTTCATCTTCTAAAGATGCTTCTTCCTTAAACTCGACAAAACGAATATCTCTTGATTCATCTATCTCGTATTGGCTCTTATTTTTGTTTATATAGTTAGAAATATCAGACTTAGTAACCGTTATTGTGCTATCGGCAATTGAAGTATAAGGGATTCTAACATATTTAAAATCTACTTTATCGTTTTCTAGTTTGTAATCTAACTCACCTTCGGCTAGTGTACCTGAAACACCTGCTTTAACCATATTAAAGTAGGTTTGTTGCTTTCCTGTAACAGCCATATTGTTTTCATAATTCGTCCAAGCTTCATAATTAATTGGCGACCCTCCTAGTATTGCAGTTTCTGGGGAAATGGCTTTTAGGTTGGCTATAAATTCATTTAATTTATTTTCATCGTAGATACCATCTTCATTTTTAAACTCTTCAAAATTCGCCAACCCTAATCGCAACAGGTCTCTCATTTGGTCGCGCTCTACGGTAAGCCCTAAAGCATCATACTGCTCATTCATAACCGCATTGCTCACTTCCTGGTCCCAAACTCTGTTCATTGCTTGGGTATTGGTAAGTGAACCTCCAAATTGTCGTTGTGCATTTTCTACCTTAGCCATAAAATCGTCACGATCTATGTCTTCTCCATTTATAGTAGCGATTACGTTTTGAGACTTGCTATTGAAGCCATCTGTATTTTTAAATAAATCGGCTAAAACAAATGAGAATAATGCCATAGCGATTACTAAGATTAAAAATAACGATCGTTGTCTAATTTTATTTAAAATTGCCATATATAATTAAAATTTTATGTAACCTTTTTTGGGGTTTATCAAATAGACTAATACTTTCAAAAAAAAATTGGATAGTAATAATCTTTAATTAATTGTGATAAAATATCGTGGGCGAAAATAGTATTTTATACTTAATAATAAAAGCAGAACAACGTATAAATTGTACTGTTGTAAGATTTTTAATCGTCTTTTAAAATGTGAAGGGATACAATTTCTATTTTGGTATTAGAGACTTTTAAAATTGTAAATAAATAGTTGTCAATGGTAACTTTTTCGTTTTGCTTCGGAATTTCTTCGGTGCTGTTAACAATTAAGCCTCCAAGGGTTTCGTAATTTTCATTTTCTGGCAGGTCTAATTTATAGGTTTCATTAATATAATCTACCTCTAATCTAGCCGAAAAATTAAATTCGGTATCACTTATTTTTTTCTCTAATAATGCTATCGTGTCATGTTCGTCTTCAATTTCGCCAAACAATTCTTCAACAATATCTTCGATGGTCATGATACCAGACGTTCCTCCATATTCGTCTAACACTACCGAAACACTCTTACGCTTTTTGGTAAGTACATTTAAAACATCTTTTATTAGCATGGTTTCAGGCACAAACTCAACTGGAATAATAATAGATTTTATTGTTTTTGGGTTTTTAAAAAGATCGAACGAATGTACGTATCCTAAAATATCGTCTATAGTATTTTTGTAAACCAAAATTTTAGAATATCCCGTGGAGGTAAAAAGTTCGTTTAAGGTTTTTATGCTATCATGAATCTCTACGGCAACCAACTCTGTACGAGGTATCATGACTTCTCTAGATTTTACTTCGGAAAATTCTAAAGCATTTTGAAAAATTTGAATTTCGCTATCTACATCGTCGTCATCTTCAACCGATTCCATTTGTTCGCTAATATAATTTCCTAATTCTACTTTAGTAAATGCCAATTGTACTTGGTCTCCATCGGTTTTAAAAAAGGTTTTTAGTACGAGATCGGAAATCCAAATAACAAAATTGGAAATAAATGAAAACAACACAAAAAATAGGTAAGCTGGAATTGAAAATAGCTTCAACAACAAATTAGAATAAATTTGAAAGAAAACTTTTGGTAAAAACTCGGCAGTTATTAGTATTACCAAAGTGGAAATTATGGTTTGGGTCAACAAACTAAAATCGGTAATTAAAGCATTAAGCAAAGCGTTATCAAGGGTCATGCCTTGAAACCACTGCATTAATAAATCTCCCATATAAAAGCCATAAATAACCAATGCGATATTGTTTCCAATAAGCATTGTGGCAATAAATTTTGATGGTTTTGCTGTAAGCTTTGTAAGTATTTTGGCTAAAATACCGCTTTGTTTTTTTTCAATTTCTATATGAATCTTATTTGAAGAGACATAGGCTATTTCCATTCCTGAGAAAAATGCCGAAAATAACAGCGAGATAATAATTATTACGGTTTCGGAACTCATTTTTTAAAGCTTGCCTCTATCTTCGAAACGCTTTCTAAATTTCTTTCTAAAAAAGAACATAAATATTGCTAAAGCTGCTAGAGCTAATGACAAATAAGGACTTTTACCTTCGACATTCCAATTGCTTATGGCATCGTATAAAAACAATATTGCAAAAATTAAATACGCATATTGAAAAAGCTGTAATACCTTCATTACTAAAAAATGAGTTAGTGATTATTATAAATTATAACAATACAAAGATAGTAATTATTCGTCTATATAAATGATTCCACTCATCTCTAAAACCCTGGCGTTTGTGAAGCTTCTATTGGAGTCGAAACCTGTTCCATTTATAATTTCGTTATTACGACGAAACTTTACTGGTTTGTTTGTAAACATCCATTCTCGTTTTTGATCGTAGAATAGTTGCTCAGTAAACAAAGTATCATTACTATGGGTTGTAACTACAACGTTACCTTGTAAATCTATTAAATTGGTGTCATTATAAATCAATGCAAAATCTGCCAATACATTATTTTTATTGCCTTTTTCATCGTAAATGGTGAAATCGATGCCTTGAGGAAATTCTACAAACGAAAACTTGCGGTTAGAAAAATCTAGCATTTTTGGACTTATTAAATGCGATTTTAGTCTTCCCGAATCGGTGTATTTTGTATTAATATTATCGGCTTCAGTAATTGGTTTATCACTTAAAATACCAATATTTTGGACCTCTTTAAAGTTATCTTTGCATGAAAAAAACATGGTCACAGTAACAACTGTGACCATGATGATTATACTATTTTTTACTATTGGATTCATTAAAGGTTTGGCACTTTAACGCTTCTACCTATCCAACATCCAATTTTTATAGTTTCTCCTGCATTACCTTTAGTGAATATTTCACTTCTAGTAGGTGCTTTTGCTAAATAATTAGCTGCAGTATTTCTAGATGCTTTAGACAAGTTTGGATCTACTCTACCTGCTTTTCTAGCTTCTTGTGCTGCTAACCAATATACAGCTCTTTTGCTAAAGTTATCTGTACCACAATTATTGGCACTAGCAGCATACATTTGCGAAATTGCTAAATGTGCTTTACCCATTGATGGGTTCGCAGCAAGTGCCTTTTGATAATATGTTCTTGCTTGACCGTATCTGCTTTTTTTCTTAAACCCTGCGGCTA
>Ga0316209_1001512_pt1 | contig 23463 bp, 14 predicted proteins | sample 6monopyrite_MG_FD_204945 | JGI IMG/M metagenome (GOLD analysis project Ga0316209, IMG submission 204945) | Microbial mat bacterial communities from mineral coupon in-situ incubated in ocean water Damariscotta River, Maine, United States -... | ecosystem: Environmental > Aquatic > Marine >...
CACGGGGTATGGATACCCAATAGCAGACTGTAATGATCTTCTACTTCCATGATAAATTAATCCATGCTGACGAGTTGCTGAAATACATTATTTTACGGTAATTTCACACAGATCTACGAAGAACCAATGAATATGTTATTAACCAAGCCGGAGCAATAGATATGAACGAAGAAACGAATGAAATTTCGAATAGTTCGGGTACTGTCTGGAAACGCGGCCTTTATATATTGCTATTTGCATTTTTACTCGGCGTCGCAAAGTTTGTAACGTTTGTTGTAGTGATGTTGCAGCTTATATTGATGGTGTTGAATAACACACCCAATACTCAACTACTGGTGTTTGGTCAGAGCCTGAGTACATATACCTATCAAATGATGTTATTCCTCACCTTCAATAGCGAAGTGCAACCATACCCCTTTAGTGAGTGGCCATCGGAAAATATTTCTGTTAAATGAAGAATGACATATGATGCCGGTTATCAGGAGTCCCTGATCTAATATTTACCATTGAAGATTTTGTGATCAGTGAAGATAAAGTTGCGATGCGTGGCACACATACAGGGAATCTATTTGGCACCCCTGCGAGTGGTTGTGCGCTCGAGGTGAGCCAGTTTCAGATCGAATGTTTTGAACATGGCAGGATCATCGAGCACTGGCGGCAGTCTGATGACCTCGGCATGATGACGCAGATTGGTGCTATCTTATCTGACTAATGAGGGGTGATGCAGTATCTCAAGAGGTGTGAGGTACCGGCACCACCCATTTGATTACAGTTAACGAATTATAAAGTCTTGCTACGGGAAAATCTGCTGCGTAGGAAAACAGCCGCGCATACCATATTTACTAGCGCTGTATTTACTTCTGGCCAGCCTCTAGTTTTCAAGCCACAGTCGGGGTTGATCCATAGCCGTTCAGCGGGGATATGTTCTAATGCTTTATCCATTAATGATGTAATACTCTCGACTGATGGTATGTTAGGTGTATGGATGTCATAGACGCCGGGGCCGATGTCGTTGGGATATGAAAAATCTTCAAATGCTTCTAAAAGTTCCATATCTGAACGAGAGGTCTCAATAGTGATCACGTCGGCATCCATCGCCGCGATGGTGGGCATGATGTCATTGAACTCGGAATAACACATATGGGTATGAATCTGAGTCTCATCGGCAACACCCGCCGCAGTGATTTTGAAGGCATTCACTGCCCAGTCCAGGTAGTGCTGCCAGTCGCTACTGCGTAGTGGAAGTCCTTCACGCAATGCCGCTTCGTCTATCTGAATAATGGCGATTCCGGCCTGTTCAAGGTCACTCACTTCATCACGCAGTGCCAGTGCCAGTTGTTGGCATGTGGTGGCACGTGGTTGGTCGTCGCGCACAAATGACCAGTTGAGGATAGTGACCGGGCCAGTCAGCATTCCTTTCATGGGTTTGTCTGTTTTAGACTGTGCGTAACGGCTCCATGCCACCGTCATCGCTTTTGGGCGGCTGATATCACCGTAGATAATTGGTGGCTTAACACAACGTGAGCCGTATGACTGTACCCAGCCGTATTTACTAAAGGTAAATCCATCGAGCTGTTCGCCAAAATACTCCACCATATCATTCCGCTCAGGCTCGCCATGAACAAGTACATCGATACCGATGGATAGCTGCTTTTCGATGACAGCATCAATCTCATTTTTCATCACGCTTTCATAGGCTTCTGTAGAGAGCGATCCCGATTTATATTGCGCCCTGGCCCTACGTATCGTAGCGGTCTGTGGAAATGAACCGATTGTCGTTGTCGGTAGCAGTGGAAGTTTCAAACGTGCTTGCTGTTTGCGGCTTCTATTTTCAAAAGTGGATGTCCTTTCAGCCATCTCAGGCGTTGTTTTACTGCAACGTTGCTTTACCTCATGTTTGTGAATGCGAGAAGAGGTGGTACGTGAAGTAATCGCCTGTCGTGCCATAAGCAGGACTTCGGCGCAAGATTCATCACCATGATCCAGTGATTGCTTTAAAGTGTTCAATTCCGCCAGCTTCTGTACCGCAAAGGCTAGCCAGCTGCGAATCTCTTCATCAAGCTGCTGTTCCTGTTCAAGATCGACGGGTACGTGTAACAGTGAACAGGAGGGGGCTAACCACAACCGCTCACCTAACTGCTGATAGAGTGGGCGCAGCTGTTTAAGCAATGCGTCAAGATCACTGCGCCAGACATTACGTCCATCAATAATGCCTAACGATAATACTTTGTAAGCAGGCAACCAGGAAAGTACCGCATCTATTTCATTGGCACCGCGTACCGCATCGATATGCAATGCATCAAAAGGGAGCTGGCAGGCCAGCTTCAGGTTCTCTTTTAGTGGGCCAAAATAGACCGCAAGTAATTTTTTGAGCCCTTTAACCTGAAGTCGCGTATAGATAAACTCAAAGGCCTGTTGCCAGTCTGTCGTAAGATCCAGTGCAAGAATTGGTTCATCGATCTGCACCCATTCAACCCCCTGTGACTTCAAGCGGGTTAATATCTCACTATATGCAGGCAGTATTGTTTCTATCAAGTCGAGTTTATTGAACGGTTCACCTTTTGTCTTACCCAACCATAAATAACTGAGTGGCCCGAGTATGACCGGTTTTACCTTATGCCCAAGTGCGGTGGCTTCCGCGACTTCATCGAATAGCTTGTCGCTACTCAGGGTGAAATTTTGTTGGGTCGAAAATTCTGGGACAATGTAGTGATAGTTGGTATCAAACCATTTGGTCATTTCACCTGCATGCGTCGGTTCGCCGCTCGGTGCACGGCCGCGCGCCATGCGAAAGTAGGTATCGATATCGACTTTACTTCCATCGTGTTTGAATCGTTCGGGGATGACCCCTAATAAGCTGGAGTGGTCGAGTACCTGGTCGTACCATGAGAAGTCACCGACCGGAAGCCATTCGATACCCGCATCGGCCTGTTGTTGCCAGTGACGCTGCCGCAGCTCACAGCCGACGGTGAATAGTTCAGATTGTGTAATCTCTTTTTTCCAGTACCGCTCTAGCGCCTTTTTTAATTCTCGTTTAGCGCCGATGCGAGGAAAACCAAGATTGTGAAGGGTTGTCATGAACTGCTCCTGTCTATTTTTTGTGGGAAACAGTGTGCAGTGGAAATTTATGTGAGTAAACTTCATGTTATTCATAGTTAACATGAGAATAATATTATGTTGTTGGAGATTCGACACCTTCGAAGCCTGGAGGCAATTTATCAGGGAGGCAGTCTGGCGCGCGCCGCTGAACAGTTACATTTAACCCAGTCTGCACTGTCACATCAAATTAAGTCGCTGGAAAATTATTACCAGACGCCATTATATCTACGCAGCACCAAACCGCTGACCCTCACTCCCGTGGGTTTAAAGTTACTGGCACTCGCACAGCAGGTGCTACCTGAAATAGAGGCCACTGACCGTCAACTGCGTAGCTATGCACAAGGGGAAAGTGGGCGACTTTACATTGCGATTGAATGTCATGCCTGCTATGAGTGGTTAATTCCAGTATTAGATCAGTACCGCCAGTCATGGCCTGACGTTGAAATTGATATCAGGCTCGGTCTTAACTTTGATCCTATTTCGGCGTTGCAGAAGGGGGAGGTCGATCTTGTGATCAGTTCAGATCCACAGCCTCATAAAGATCTGGTCTTTGAGCCGTTATTTGAATATGAGGCGTTGCTAGCCCTGGCGCATGACCATCTTCTTGCAATGAAACCCTATATCGAGCCAGATGATCTCACCGACCAGACATTAGTGACCTATCCCGTTGCACGTAAGCGGCTGGATGTCTTTTCACGCTTTCTCCAACCGGCGGGTGTTGAACCTGCCAGTGTGCGGCAGGCCGAGCTTACGGCGATTATCCTGTTGTTAGTCACGACCTTGAAAGGGGTTGCCGTATTGCCTGACTGGGTATTGAAAGCGTCGATAAGTCACAACCGTTTTATCACCAGGCCGCTTGGAAAAGAGGGTATGCGAGGTACATTATACGCTGCAGTACGGCAAAATGAATCCGACGCTGCGTTTATTCAGGGGTTTATTGCCCTGGGTAAACGCGCCATGGACGGTTAATGATTAACACTTGATATTTCATTTTTTATCCTTTATCTTGTACTTCGATTCCGGTACAACCACTAAATATAGTGGTTGTTATTGCAGGGAACCCGGTGTGAATCCGGGACTGTCGCGCAGCGGTATTGGGGAACGAACGTTACACGTGCACTGCACAGGCACTGTCTGAAAAGGCGGGAAGCCGTAACCTAGACCGATCAGCTTTTAACTATTGATCATGCCCCTAAGTCCGAATACCTGCCGGAATGGTCAATCCGCCGCATTTTTTTGTGCGGATTTTAACTGGGCCTCGCGTTAGGGTCACAGGTTGAACGAAGCTGCGTGGCGGTTATGCTACCACGACCTTTCTGCTCTCCTGTTTTTCTGCGCCTGGCCCCGTAATCATTTGATTACGATATTCTATTAAGAAGAGGGCACCATGCAGACTAACGCGCCATTAGCTGTCACCACTGACACCCACGAATACTCACAGCAGCAGGTCATTCGCCGTAACGGCCAGCTGGCCAGTTTTGACCCATCAAAGATACAGATCGCAATTACCAAAGCATTCCTCGCCGTGGAAGGTGCGCACGCCAACGACTCGCATCGTATTCGTGATATCGCTGAGCAGCTTACCTCAGAGGTGATCGATGCCCTGTTTCGTCGCATTACAGGGGTTGGCACGATTCATATTGAAGAGATACAGGACCAGGTCGAATTAGCCTTGATGCGCAACGGGCACCATAAAATTGCGCGCGCTTATGTGCTTTATCGCGAAGCGCACTCTCAGCAGCGCCAGTTACAGTCAGAAGCGGATGTTTCTAGCGACAGTGAGACGCAGCCTATCCATATCGTTTTGTCCGATGGCAGTCAACAATTGCTGAATGAAGTGAGCCTGAAGATGATTATCTGCGAGGCTTGCGAGGGGCTGGCGGACGTCGATGAGGCGCTTATTTTGAATGATTCGATGCGCAATATTTACGATGGTATTTCAGCCAAAGATGTGGCGACGGTATTGGTGATGAGTGCACGTGCGCTGATTGAACGAGAACCCAATTACACCTATGTGACTGCAAGACTGCTGCTCGATAGTCTTCGTCAGGAGGTGCTGTCAAATTTCAGTACCGCTTCATCGATACATGTGGATCAGGTATCGATGGCGAAACGCTATGCCGATTACTTTAGTGACTATATCCACCACGCAGCAGATATTGAACTCCTCGATTCAGAGTTAACGAATTTTGATCTACAACGCCTCGGTCAGGCAATCAAACCCACGCGCGACCTGCAGTTTACCTATCTTGGTTTGCAGACCCTTTATGATCGTTACTTTATTCATAGTGATAACCAACGACTAGAGTTACCGCAGGCCTTTTTTATGCGGGTGGCGATGGGGTTGGCGATCAATGAAATAGACCGTGAGGCACGTGCGATAGAGTTTTATGAGCTGTTGTCATCGTTTGATTTTATGAGTTCAACACCGACATTGTTTAATTCTGGTACGTTGCGCCCACAGCTATCGTCCTGTTACCTGACCACCGTGCCGGATAATCTTGCAGGGATCTACGATGCGCTTAAAGATAATGCGCTGCTATCTAAATTCGCCGGGGGGCTGGGGAATGACTGGACCCCAGTACGTGGCCTTGGCGCTAAAATTAAAGGCACCAATGGTGAGTCTCAGGGGGTGGTGCCATTTCTGAAGGTAGCGAACGACACTGCCGTGGCGGTCAATCAGGGCGGCAAAAGAAAAGGAGCGGTCTGCGCCTATCTTGAAACCTGGCATATCGACATCGAAGAGTTTCTCGATCTGCGCAAGAACACCGGCGATGAACGTCGCCGTACCCACGATATGAATAGTGCCAACTGGATTCCAGACCTCTTTATGGCGCGCGTTGCAGAAGAGGGGCAGTGGACACTCTTTTCACCAGACGAAACGCCCGACTTGCATGACTTAACCGGGACGGACTTTCGCGAACGGTATGAAACCTACGAAGCGGCAGCAGATCGCGGCGAGCTTAAAATCTTTAAGCGGCTTGACGCCGTCATGCTATGGCGAAAAATGCTCGGACAGTTATTTGAAACAGGGCACCCCTGGATGACGTTTAAGGACCCGTGCAATATTCGTTACACCAACCAGCATGAGGGTATGGTACATAGTTCCAATCTTTGTACCGAGATTACACTGCATACTTCGGAAAAAGAAATTGCAGTCTGCAATCTCGGTTCGATCAACCTCGCCGCGCATGTCACAGAAAAAGGCATCGACGTTGACAAGCTTTCACACACCATCAATATCGCGATGCGGATGCTCGATAATGTGATTGAGTACAACTATTACGCAGTACCGCAGGCGCGCCGTTCTAATCTGCGTCACCGCCCAGTGGGGTTGGGACTGATGGGTTTTCAGGAGGCTTTGTATAAACTGAACCTGCCCTACGCCTCGGCTGATGCAGTCACCTTTGCGGACCACTCGATGGAGTTGATTTCATATCATGCGATTACTGCGTCCACAAATTTGGCGGAAGAGCGTGGACGTTATGCGAGTTTTGAAGGTTCGCTGTGGAGTCAGGGGGTGTTGCCTTACGACTCGTTAGGTTTGCTGAAACAGGCGCGCGGGCGTTTTTTTGATGTTGATGAAACGGTGGCACTCGATTGGGCGAGTCTGCGTGAACGTGTTCAAAATATCGGCATGCGTAATTCTAATTGTATGGCGATTGCCCCCACAGCCACGATTTCGAATATCTGTGGTGTGACCCAATCGATTGAACCGACTTATCAAAATTTATTTGTTAAATCTAACCTGTCGGGGGAGTTTACCGTCATCAATGATCATCTCGTTAATGACCTTAAAGCACTGTCACTATGGGATGACGTAATGGTGAATGATCTGAAATATTTCGACGGGTCGGTGCAGCGAATCGAACGTATCCCACAGCCGCTCAAGCAGAAGTATGCCACTGCATTTGAAATCGATTCGCGCTGGTTAATAGAAGCAGCAAGCCGTCGCCAGAAATGGCTCGATCAGGCGCAATCGCTGAACCTCTACCTGGCAGAACCTGATGGCAAGGCTCTGGACAGTCTATATAAGCTCGCCTGGGTTCGAGGCCTTAAGACAACCTATTATTTACGTACGCTGGGTGCGACACATGTTGAGAAGAGTGCAACGCATGTCGTCGTACCGAAGGAGCCACAACTGTGTTCCATTGATGATTCCGATTGTGAAGCGTGCCAATAATAAGGAGTGAATTATGTTGAATTGGGATAACCCATTAAGCAGTGCTAGTGCTATAAAAATAGCTGATAGCGCAATGATTGATCCGGCAGTGCAGCATCTTGTTGACGAGCTTGATCATGATGAATTAGGCCACCTTGAGCCGGTGCGTGCGGAAGATAAGCGCGTGGTGAATGGACAGTCTGATATCAATCAACTGGCGCCCTTTAAATATTCGTGGGCGTGGAAATACTTTCTGAATGCCAATAAAAATCACTGGACGCCGCTAGATATTAATATGACGCAGGATGTTCAGGATTATCACCATAAGCTGAACGCCAACGAACGTCATGTCTATGAAAATGTGCTGGCATACCTGACGACCTCCGACATTATGGCGATGCGGAATGTCGGGTTGGCTGTGATGGAAAAGATGAGTGCACCTGAATTACAGATCTATCAGGCGCGACAGGTCTATGAAGAGGCATTGCATACCTGGACCTATCAGCACTGTATTGAAACCATTGGGATCGAGCAGGGTGAAATCTATAATCGCTACAGAGTGGTGCCTGAGATTTATGCGAAAATAAAGATTGCGAATCAGCGTCTCAATTCAGTGCTGCGGCCAGATATTGATCTCACCAATCGTGATGACCTGCAAGCCTTTCTAATGTCTTATATTTTCTTTGCTGCGGTATTTGAAGGGTGCTGGTTTTTTAATGGCTTTAGCCCGATCTTTGCACTACAACGTCGCGGTCTGATGAAAGGAACGGCGGAACAACTACAATATATTATGCGAGACGAGGTGATGCATTGCAGTTTTGGTATACGCACAGTAAAACAGATCATGCTGGAAGAGGAAATTACCCCTGATGCGGGGGCATTGCGTCAGATGTGGGATGAAGCCGAAGCCGCCGAAACAGCTTATGCCAGCTATATATTACGAGAGCCGATGTTGGGCTATAACGCGGCACAGCATATTGAGCAGTTCCGCTATATTGCGAATCGGCGTGCCCGACAGCTCGGATTCGATGAGCCTTTTCCCGGTGCCGACTGTGCCTTGCCGTGGCTGGATGAACAATCCAATATACGTAAAGAGAAGAATTTTTTTGAGACTCGAGTGACGGAGTATCAGACCGGAGGGGGGCTAACCTGGGAGTGAGTGGGGCCGTATAATGACCTGTGGTCAGATCTTCCTCTGGTAAATGACGTATAATCACTCAATACCTTTCTTCTTTAGCCTGTCGTTACAGGCCTGTTACCTGAGTATTGATTACCGATGAGTTTTGCTGATTTAGGTCTATCCGATTGTCTGCTGCGTGCCATTAAGGACAAGGGCTACGACACTCCGACGCCGGTGCAACAGAAGGCGATCCCCGCGATACTGTCGGGACGTGATGTGATGGCGGCCGCGCAGACCGGCACGGGCAAGACGGCGGCGTTTACCTTGCCACTATTGCAGAACCTAGCCGCGGGGGAACACGCAACGTCGAATTCGGTACGTGCGTTGGTGTTGACGCCCACGCGTGAACTGGCGGCACAGGTGGGGGAGAGTGTGGCGGTCTATGGCCAGCACCTTTCGTTACGTTCGACGGTGGTGTTTGGCGGGGTGAAGATCAATCCACAAATGAAAAAGCTGCGTGGTGGGGTCGATGTCCTGGTAGCAACGCCGGGCCGTCTTCTTGACCTCTATAATCAAAATGCGATTCGTTTTTCAAAACTAGAAGTACTGGTGCTAGACGAAGCGGATCGCATGCTGGATATGGGTTTTATCGATGACATCAGCAAGATCATGTCGCTGTTGCCCAAACGGCGTCAGAACCTGTTGTTCTCTGCCACCTTCTCTAACGATATTCGGCGCCTCGTGGGTGGTATTTTGCATGACCCCATTCAAGTTGAGGCGAGCCCACGTAACGCCGCAGCCAAGAGTGTAAAACAGGCGGTGTTTGAGGTCGATAAGGCGCGTAAGCCTGCATTGTTGAGTCATCTGATTCGTCGTGACGGTTGGGATCAGGCGTTGGTATTCACCCTCACCAAACACGGTGCGGATCGTCTCACCTCGCAGCTGGAACAGGATGGGATTACCGCCATTGCGATCCATGGTGATAAAAGTCAGGGTGTGCGCACTCGGGCGTTGGCGAAATTTAAGGCGGGAGAGGTGCGAATATTGGTCGCCACTGATGTTGCGGCACGCGGTCTTGATATCCAACAATTGTCGTATGTGGTCAATTTTGACCTGCCCAAAGTAGCAGAAGATTATGTGCACCGTATTGGCCGTACCGGGCGCGCAGGATTATCGGGTGAAGCGATCTCACTCGTCAGTGCCGATGAAGTGAAGCTGTTGGCAGCGATTGAAACTGTGATTCAACAACGTATCACTCGTGAACAGGAAGTTGGCTTTGTACCAAAGCAATCAGTGCCCATTACAGAGCCTCGCCCCGGTGGCTCCAAAAAGCCGAAGAAGCCCAAAAAACCTAAAGAGTATTCAGTGCATAAGCCGGGTAAGAAAAAGGCAGCTGGCAGTCGCAGTGATGGCAGTGGTAAACCCGCACAAGGTGCGGTAAAAGGAAGAGGGCGCGGTGCGCTTGGACGTTCACGTAAACCGAATAGTGGTCGGTAAATTGTTTAGCAATATCTAGTGAACTCGATTACTGAGGGGCATACAAAGTATTCTTAACCATTGCAATCCATTGGGTCTATGGAGAAGTGTCGTAAAAGCCACCCGCTCCGGATAGGTAACGCCGGTTGCCCTGAAAATCTACATTTATGACTACCCCCTTAGGAATGAATAGCTATTGACCTAGAGGGCGCTGAGAGAGTGACTTCAGTAAAATTGTGCGTAATCGCTCATCTGTCGGTACGTTGGAAGAACGGGCCTCGCTGGTCACAGTGAGGGAGGAATGAAAGGTGGAATAGATGAGGCGTGTTGATCTACATCTGTGATGTACTTAACGGTATAGATACTAAAAAAGGGCCCTCGTTGTGGCTCGATTAAGGCAGCAGTAGCTGTGTGCCTACGACTGATAGGTCTTATTTACGTGAAGGTATATTTTTGCGATCGCACTCTGCGACACATTTTCAATTTTAGGCAGTACTTGGTCATTAAATCCGTTAAGCAGATGAGGGCTAAAGCTCATGGCAAACGGCATGGCGGGTAAAAATAAGGAACTGTTTTACTTGTTTGTCAGGCCAGATTTGTTCGATACCGCTGCGGTAGAGTGACATCTGCCCCTGGTACTGTTGTGCACTGGTGGCGACATTTTTATGATTGACATGACGATGGGTCTTGTAGTCAATAATAGTCACCGTATCATCAGTGATCACCAGTCGGTCGACGATGCCGGCGACGTTTTGCTTTCCTTCGTAAAAATGGATCGGTATTTCATTATGTGCGACTTGATACTGTGCCGGATCGAAAAACGATTGTAGTGCGGGGGTCGCGATTAACGTGTAGGCCTCATCGAGCCATTCATTGAGCGCCTCGGCTTCCACGGTTAAGTCATACTCCTCGGCAATATGTTGTGCCACTACATTGGGGCTTAGCTCACCGTTGTCGGTAATGAGTTCCAGTATGCGATGGATGATGGCACCGCGTGTGCCTGTTTCATCTTCGTCTGGGGTTGTCTCTGGCGGTGTCTTATGGTGCTGATGACTATTCATGGCCATTTTGCTAGGGGTGAGGACATCGCTCGTTGTTGACGCTGGCATGGGTACTGGCAGCTCGATGCTCGCCTCTATTGCTAGCGAGGTTGGCATTTCGGAAAGATCATCCTGTTGAGGTGTGGTATCAGCAGTTGATGGTTCGAGTTTTAGCATCTCGCCATTACACATCTCGAAGCCTGTATTCTCGTTAATCGCGTCGTCTGTCATCAGTTGTTGCGCCATCGCACCGTACCAGCCCAGCGCTTTACCTCGCTTTGGAATGCAGCCACTGATGATGAGGTGCTGCCGAGCGCGGGTCAGTGCGACATAGAGCAGGTTGGCATCTTCGCGTTCTTCTTCTCGATCATCGGCCTCAATCAGTGCTGCGGTATCACGATCGATGCTGTTTTTTGAACCGCACAGAAAGAAATGACTGGGCGTCGGTTGTTCCGAAGTCCAGTTAACAATCGCCTGATGTGCGCGTTTGTTATTGGTGACACGTGCGGCGTCGGCGATAAAGACCACGGGTGCCTCCAGCCCTTTGGCGGCATGAATGGTCATGATGCGCACCGCGCCGCCGTCGCTGACAGAGGCGGGCTCATCGATGCTATCCGGCGCATGTTCTTTTAGCCGTTTCAGGCGATTGATAAAGTGTGGCAGGCTCGGGTAACGGCCACTGTCGATCTCCAGCGCCAGTTCGATAAAACGGATGAGGTTGCTCTCCACTCGGGCGCGCAGATGTGCTGGAAATGCCGCATGGTAACGCCGCTGCAGATCACCTTCGTGATAGATGCGATCAAGCATGTCATGCACCGGCAGCGTACCGGCGTACTGTTGCCATTGAGTGATGAGGCGAAAAGCGCGTACCAGTGGGGCGTCGTCATCGAGTCTGTCCTGTAATTCAGTCAGCGCGGTGAACCACGACAGGGCGCGTTGCGCGTGTTGATTCGCTTCAGCGGCCAGCACCATCAATGCTTCATCATTGCAATTAAACAGCGGTGAGCGCAGTACCTGCGCCAGTGCAAGGTTGTTGTGCGGCGTGATCAATGTGTTGAGTAGCGCCACCAGGTCCTGCGCCTCAAGCGTATCGAGAATCGTGCTTTTAGTGTTACTGATATAGGCAATGTTCTGTTGGCGCAGCGCCGCCTCATAGGCAGAGAGGTGGGTGCGACTGCGCAGCAGAATGATGACATCGTTGAGTTGCAGGGTGCGTAGCGCGCCATGCGCTTTGATGGCGGTGCCGTCACTCAGCATTTTCTGGATACGCATAGCGATGAGATTGCCTTCGTCGTAGTGTTGTTGCCAGCTGTCACCGCTTTCTGCACGGGGCTGATGCAGCGGGTTGCGAAAGGTGGGTGTCGGCGCCTCATCACCTTCATCTGCGGCTAGTAGCGGGAGCAGCTCGACTTTTCCCCACAGCTGTTGCTGGTGGGTGTCGTGGCGCTGGAAGGTGGTTAAACGCTCACCCAGGGGTGTCGCTTCAAAGATGCGATTGACGAAATCGATGATGGCCGGTGCCGATCGCCACGAGATATCGAGCGGGCGTGTCTCCGCATTGAGGTGTTGTCCAAGCCACTGTTGCGCGGTGTCAAAGAGCTTAGGATCGGCACGACGAAAGCGGTAGATCGATTGCTTACTGTCGCCGACCAGAAACACACTGCGGCTGCGTTGCGTCTCGCCACTGGCAAGCTCTTGCAGCAGCGGTAGCAGTAGTCGCCACTGGGTGGGATTGGTATCCTGAAATTCATCGACCAGCAGGTGATTGATGCGCTGGTCCAGTTTGTATTGCACCCAGTGGGCGTTGTTGTGATGGTTGAGCAGCAGGTAGGCTCGCCACTCAAGATCGGCGAAATCAAGCAGCCGCTGTTCCTGTTTGATGGTTTGATAATGGTGCAGTAACTGGACTCCCACGCGGTACCATGCGGCAGAGCCGTAATAAAGGGCGTAACGGTTTTGTTGATCCTGAAGTTCAAGCAGCGCATCGCAGATCGCGTGGTGAATCTCAATAAAGAGCGCTTCGCCTTCTGCGCCCATCACTTTACGCTGGGCAGCACTCTCTTTACGCTTTCTCGCTTCGCCACTGTTGGTGAGAAATACCGTGCGAAGGTGTGCGATGCGCTGTGCCAGTGGTACGGCATCATCGAGTATCTGACTAAACAGCGCAGTGTGGCCTGCATTTGTTTTGGTGCTGTGTTTACTCAGTAGTTCTGCAAAGTGCTGGCACTGCTCGAGGCGCGCGGCAGTCAAAAAAGCGAGGTCAGGTGTGGCGTCCTGCGGGGTAATATTGAGTTGCGTTGCAAGTGTTTCGCGCGCGTAAGTGAGTGGGCTTTGGTGGTCATGGGTATATGCCCACCAGTCGCTGCGGTGTTGGATAAATTGTTTGAGTGCGGTGTCTGTATTACTGATACCGCCGCAATGGCTCATGAGTGTTTCAAGTGCCTGTGAGAGTTCCCCATTGGGGGACTGGGTGGCCTCGCTGAAGAGTGCATCCAGCGCGCGTTTTTCGATCAGTCCGCTGCTATCTAAAATCTCGAAGCCCGGCGGCACATCGGCCTCCAGCGGAAAACGTCGCAAGATCTCCTGACAGAAGGCGTGGAAGGTGGTGATACGCAGTGGTTGCTCGCAGCGTAGCAGTCGCTCATAGAGGGTTTGTGCCTTGTGCTGCATGGCGGCATCAGCCGTGATGCCGATAGCCTTGAGGGCAGCATGTAAAGCGTCTGGCGTGAGTGTCAACAGTTCATGCAGGCGTTCACTGATGCGATGTTGCATCTCCGCGGCGGCCTTACGCGTAAAGGTGATTGCGAGGATTGTCTCTGGCGGAGTATCACTTAACAGCAGTCGCAGCAGTCGAGTGATGAGCAGGTAAGTTTTACCGGTACCCGCAGAGGCGGTGACAGTGATGTTGTGTTGTGGGTCGCTTGCGCGCTGGTTTTTATCCATGTCATCTGATCATATTAAGAAGGCATAGTATATCTGTTGATTGATCAATGGTCATTTGTAGGAATTGTCTTAAAAGCATGTCATGGATTAATGTTTATTATGGTACGGAATTTATATCTCATAAGATGAATATTTATCCTATCTCATTGTTTTTATTTATTTTATTTTTAATTTAATATGAATAACCACTTGTATGAAAATAGTATTAGTTGTGTGAAAAAAAGAACATATCGTAAATATCACTTTAATTAGATGAGTAGCGTGACGATACTTTGATTGGAAAGGGAGTTCAGGGATATTTTCCAGGATGGAAATAGCAAGGATGCATCGTACTATCGATGGATCGTAGTATTGATAAGGTTGCGCGTGCAAGGAGCACACATTAAGGATGATGTTGTGATAAGGAATCATTTAATCTTCTTAAGTACTATGATGAAAGAAAGGCGCCTCAGTTAACTGGGCCGCCCTTCTTTTATAAAGCCGACAGTTTAACGCTATAACACACGACTAAATCTGCCTGCTGTGACAGTGCTGTAACATCACTGTCATATAATTCCATTATCCTGCTGCCATGAATAGCACAGGTGATCAACAGGCTGCGGGGCTTTTTACCAGTGAGGCGTCTGCGCACCACCGCAGGCGGCGGATGGTTAAGGATACGCTTGCCCGCTATGCCGTTGGATTTGGCGGTATTAGCGTGATTATCGCGATTGTACTGATCTTCTTTTATCTCCTTTTTGTAGTAGTCCCCCTTTTCCAGTCTGCTGAAGTCGAGAAGCGCGCTAGCTATTCGGTGCCCGGTGGTGCGCAGGATGAAACGCTCTATTTAGCGATGGAAGAGCAGGGTGAGATTGGTGTGCGTTTTACTCGCTCGGGTAACGTGATCTTCTTTGAACTGGCCAATGGTCAGTTGATTAGCGAGGAAACGCTACCGATTCCACTGGGCGTTGAGGTGACCTCATTTGCCAAGGGGCAGATGGATCAGGGTTTGATCGCACTCGGGCTCTCCAATGGACATGTCCTGATCTTAAGACATGTGTACCGCGTCACTTACCCTGATGACAAACGGCAGATCACACCGGGGATCAAATTTCCGCTGGGTGAAACGCCGCTGCAAGTTGCCTCGGATGAGGTCGCATTAATTCAACTTGCGTTTCAAAGTAATGAAGAAGGTACAGCTATCGCTGCGGCCACTGCAGATGGCCGCCTTTTTCTGAGTGGCATCATCACCGAAGAGTCGATGTTTGATGATGAACCCGAACTGGAACAGTTCAGTAGTGAATTGAGCTATTCAGATGATGCGATATTAAGATTGTTAATTGGTCAGGAGCGGCAAAATCTTTACGTGATTACCCGAGAGGGTAGGCTGATTCATTTTGATATCAGCGACAGTGAAGAGCCACTCCAGCTAAAGGCATTGAATCTTGCCGTTGATGGTCGTCGCATCAGTACGGTTGAGTTTTTAACTGGAACCATCTCACTGCTCGTGGGCTACGATGATGGCCTCGTGAGTCAGTGGTTCCCGGTGCGAAACGATGATGATCAGGGCGTGATGACTCGCATCCGCAGTTTTGACCACCAGCAGCAAAAAGGTAACCCGGTCACTGTGATTGCTGCAGAGTATAACCGGAAGGGCTTTCTGGTCGCGGATCAGCACGGCAATGTGGGCATCTATCACTCGACGGCAGAACGTAACCTGGGCGTGAGTGCACTTTCTTCACAACCAATTCGCCATTTGGCGATAGCGCCACGTGCCAACTGGATGCTGGCGGAAGATGAAAGCGGTCAGCTGCAAGTCTGGCATATTAAGAATGAGCACCCTGAAATTTCATGGGATTCACTCTGGGGAAAAGTGTGGTACGAGAGTTATCCCGAACCTGATTACGTCTGGCAATCTTCTTCTGCTTCAAATGACTTTGAACCAAAGCTGAGCCTGGTGCCGCTTTCGTTTGGTACTATTAAAGCTGCCTTTTATGCGATGTTACTGGCGGCACCATTGGCGATTCTCGGCGCACTTTTCACCGCCTATTTCATGGCACCGAAGATGCGTAATGTGGTTAAACCAAGCATCGAGATTATGGAGGCGCTGCCAACAGTCATCCTCGGTTTTCTGGCAGGGCTATGGCTCGCACCCCTGATTGAAACCCACTTACCCGGTGTCTTTAGCCTGTTGGTATTGATGCCTGCCGGTATTTTATTGTGTGCATGGCTATGGTGCCAACTGCCAAGTCGTGTCCGTCATGCGCTGCCTGAAGGGTGGGAAGCCTTATTGCTAATTCCACTGGTGATCTTTGTCGGCTGGGGCTGCATGTCTGTGAGCCCGACGATTGAGTCATTCTTGTTTGATGGCAATATGCGGTATTGGATGGCAGATGAGCTGGGTGTTGGGTTTGATCAGCGAAACTCGATCATCGTTGGATTGGCGATGGGTTTTGCGGTCATTCCAACCATTTTCTCAATTGCAGAGGATGCCATCTACGGTGTGCCGAGGCATCTCTCGCAAGGTTCGCTGGCACTCGGCGCAACACCGTGGCAGACAATGGTACGGGTGGTGTTATTGACCGCAAGCCCTGGTATCTTTTCGGCGCTGATGATTGGCATGGGACGCGCGGTGGGCGAGACGATGATCGTTCTGATGGCGACCGGTAATACCGCGGTGATGGATTTTAGTATCTTTGAGGGAATGCGTACCTTATCGGCCAATATTTCGGTCGAGATGCCAGAGTCTGAAGTGGATAGTACTCACTATCGTGTGCTGTTTCTCGCCGCATTGGTGCTGTTTACGTTTACATTCTTCTTTAACACCATTGCAGAAATCGTGCGCCAACGCCTGCGCAAGAAATATAGCACGTTGTAATCAACCGGGTGATATTGAATGAATATTGCGATAAATAACAATCAAAAAATCAGCTGGTTCAGCAGTGGTACGCCGTGGGTCTGGCTCAGTGCGGGTGCCGTCAGTATTAGTCTGGTAATGGTGTTTGGTCTGCTCCTGCTGATTGCGGTACGAGGCCTTGGCTATTTCTGGCCCGTTGATGTTGTGGCGATGGATTATATAGAACGTGATGGTACTGAAGTGCGATTGATGGGTGAACAACGCGAGACTCAACTTGTGCTGCTGGAACAGCTACTGGAGGCGGGCTATCAGTTACAGAATCATGCAGGCGATGTTGAACGTCATCTACTGAAAATCGGTAATCGTGACCTGTATGGCCTGGATTTCCGTAGCGTGATTGAGCCAGCGGTTTCAAACCGTACTGTGCCAGATGGCGTAATTGTGATTGAACGCTATGAGTGGGGTAACTTCTACGGTTTTCTTAAATCAGTAAAAGAGCATGGCGTGGTGATTGCCGACGGCGAAGCAGCACGGGCAGCACTTGCTCAAAGTCTTGAACGTTCGTTGTCTTTACATGAAGCAATCAAACAGATTGAAAAGAGCGACATCGGTGCGATTAATTATCAGCTCGAAAGACTACGCCTGAAAACGCGCAAACTGGAGCTTTCCAATAGTCTGGATCCACAGCGTGAACAGGCGATTGCCGTCGAGCGTGCTGAAGCACAGCAGCGTTATGAAGTGTTACAAAAGAAGCTGAGTAATCTTTATACAGAGATCAATCGTGACACGCTGATCGCGACGGTCGCTGATGGACGTGAAGTTGAAATTCCGCTCGCTAAAGTGGTGCGTGTCTACCGACCTAATGAAATGGGCTTCGGTGACAAGCTGCTGCACTATTTTAGTAAAGTATGGGAGTTTGTGAGCGACGAACCGCGTGAGGCGAATACCGAAGGTGGTATCTTTCCTGCAATCTTCGGTACTGTATTAATGGTGATCCTGATGGCGATTCTGGTGACACCGTTTGGTATAGTGGCTGCGATCTATCTGCGCGAGTATGCCAAGCAGGGGCCAGTGACTCGTGTGATACGCATTGCAGTGAACAATCTCGCGGGTGTGCCGTCTGTGGTCTACGGTGTATTTGGTCTGGGTTTTTTTGTCTATTTTTTGGGGGGAAATCTCGATGCGCTATTTTTTCCCGAAGCAGCACCCGCACCAACCTTTGGCACACCGGGTATCTTGTGGTCATCTTTGACGCTGGCGATCCTGACGCTGCCGGTGGTGATTGTCGCCACTGAAGAGGGGCTCGCGCGTATCCCGCGTGCGGTGCGTGAAGGGAGCCTTGCGCTCGGCGCAACCAAGGCCGAGACGTTGTGGCGCATCGTTATTCCGATGGCCAGCCCCGCATTGATGACGGGGTTGATCCTTGCCGTGGCGCGCGCGGCAGGTGAAGTGGCGCCCTTGATGCTGGTGGGTGTAGTCAAGCTCGCACCGTCGATGCCGCTGGATGGTAACTTTCCATTCCTGCATTTAGATCGTAAGTTTATGCATCTGGGTTTTCATATTTATGATGTCGGTTTCCAGAGCCCTAATGTTGAAGCGGCGCGTCCGTTGGTGTATGCCACTGCGTTGTTGTTGGTGATTGTGATTGTGGTGTTGAATCTCGCCGCGATCTCGATTCGCAATCGCCTGCGTACAAAGTATCAGGCAGTATAGTGAGTAACCTCAGGACGACGGCTGAGTCGTCGATCATAGAATCACGAGTAACTAAATAATGAATGACAGCAGAGAAAAGAGACACGCCATCGATATGAGTGCGCTGGGGCGTAGCAATGCAGGGCTGAGCCTTGAAAATGAAGAGATCGCGATTAAGGTGAATGCGCTGAGGCTTTTTTATGGAGATAAACAGGCAATCAATGGTGTTGATATGCAGATTCCGAAAAACCGCGTGACCGCCTTTATTGGCCCGAGTGGTTGCGGCAAGTCGACCCTGTTACGCTGTTTTAACCGCATGAATGATCTCATCGATGGTTGTCGTGTCGAAGGTGAGGTTACGATTGAAGGTGAAAATATTTATGGCAAAGGAGTCAACGTTGTAGACCTGCGCCGCCGTGTGGGCATGGTATTTCAGAAGCCGAATCCTTTTCCAAAATCTATCTATGAAAATGTTGCCTATGGTTTACGCTTGCAAGGGATTAAGGATCGACGCGTGCTCGATGAAGTGATTGAACGCTCGCTGAAGGGCGCGGCACTATGGGATGAAGTGAAAGATCGCCTGAATGAAAGTGGCATGGGGCTTTCGGGCGGACAGCAGCAGCGTCTGGTAATTGCACGTGCGATTGCGGTTGAGCCACATGTGTTATTGCTGGATGAACCGGCTTCGGCACTCGATCCGATTTCGACGTTGAAGCTTGAAGAGTTGATCTACGAACTTAAAAGTAAATACACTATCGTCATCGTAACCCATAACATGCAGCAGGCGGCACGTGTCTCAGACTACACGGCTTTTATGTTTATGGGGGATCAAGTGGAGTTCTCTGATACTGATACACTATTTACCAATCCGCGTGAAAAGCGCACTGAAGATTATATTACCGGGCGTTACGGTTAAAATTAAAGAGGCTGTCACATGGACAACATGAATATAGGGCATCACATTTCGCGTCAGTTTAATGAAGAGCTGGAAGACGTACGTAATCAGGTACTGATAATGGGCGGGCTGGTGGAACAGCAAATTGTTGATGCCGTTAAGGCGTTGGTGGAAGGCGATAGCCATCTTGCAGAGCAGGTGATCGACAATGATCGTAAGGTGAACGGTCTTGAAGTGGCGATCGATGAAGAATGCACCCAGATTCTTGCACGACGCCAGCCTGCCGCGAGCGACTTACGACTGGTGATTGCAGTAATCAAGACCATCACCGATCTTGAACGCATTGGTGATCAGGCCGAGAAGATCGCGCGTATGGGGTTGCATCTGGTCGAGATGGAGCGCCCCAAGAACCATTACTATGAAGTACAGAGCCTGGGCGAGAATGTGATCAAGATGTTACATCAGACACTCGATGCGTTTGCGCGGATGGATGTCGATGCGGCGATTCAGGTGACTCAAATGGATGAGAAGATCGATCACGAATACGAAGGCATTATGCGCCAGATGGTGACCTTTATGATGGAAGACCCGCGTGCGATTAAACGCTCACTCGATGTGATCTGGTCGGTGCGGGCACTCGAGCGTATCGGTGATCACTCCAAAAATATTTGCGAGTATGTGATCTATCTGGTGAAGGGGAAGGATGTGCGCCACACCAGCACTGAATATATGAAAGAGGCTGTGCAGGAAAAATAAGGCTGTTGTGTTAGCTGCGAATGTGCCGCTATTTCGCTGAAAATTATTGGGCGTCCACGCCAAAAACTCACTCACTGACGCGACAACTGATTCCTTTTGCCCTGACTGCTCTGCGCCCGCAGCTTTTTCGCGCAACCTTGTTCACTTTGTTTTCTCGTTGTACTCAACATGGCTACCTTAATGGCGCTACGGTCACTAAAGCTGCTTCTGTATTGCTGCGTCGCTCGCTATCGCTCACAACTACGAAAGGGCTGACAGCGTGACCTATCGGGGACTAGCGGCCACCGCTTCGCTATCCATGGCCGCCAGCGGTGCTCAGTGTATTGTCGGCACTCTGCCTGCAATCAGGGCAAAGTCCGGACCACAGCCGAGTTCCCCATTCGAGTGCCCACTCGTTCATGTTAATGGGCGTTGTCGGGGGTGTTTCTGTGCTGTTTGGCAAATCGACTAACGTATTGCAGTGTCGACAGTGCGCGTGGTCATGGGTTGTTGTATTGCTATCAAAGATGGTGTTGCCATCGATATTGAAACTGCGTATTAATCCTATCGAAGCGAACTGGTTAAGCGTCAGGTAAACGGTATTGGGTGACATGGTGGGGTGAAGTGGCGAGAGCTCATCATGCAGTTGCTGGGCGCTGTAGTGACAGTGGCGTGCGAATAGTTGCTTACAGATAGCAATTCTCGGTGCGGTTACGCGCAATCCGTGTTCACGTAGCAATGTACCTATGCTTTTATCTGTCCAGCTTTTTTGCTGCATATGACACCTAATTAATAACGCTAAATGCTTGACACTTTCGGCATAATTGAGGATACTTTATTTAGTAATCATTACTAAATTAACGGGCGATTTGGTAATATATCACAAGGAGGCAATTATGAGCCAGTTAGAAAAACGAATCAATGTACGCTCGCAAGCGGCAGGCACCCGAAATTTTCGTCAGTTGATGCTAAATAGCGCCTTACTATTGGGTGTGATACTTTTTGCTGCACAGGTGGCAGTCGCGGCGGTGCCGAGTGATATCCCTGCCGGCATGGGCCCCTTACCCACCAAGGTACCTGATAACCCCAAAAACCCAATGACACCGGCAAAGATTGAGCTGGGAAAGAAACTTTATTTTGAGCCTGCGTTATCAGCAAGTGGGCAGTTTTCCTGTAACTCTTGCCACAATTTATCAACTTATGGTGTCGACAACCAACCATTTTCAATTGGCCACCGCTGGCAACGTGGCGGTCGTAATTCCCCTACTGTGATGAATGCTGCTTTCTGGAGTAAACAGTTCTGGGATGGGCGTGCACCATTGCTGGAAGATCAGGCAAAAGGACCAGCGCTGAACCCGGTTGAAATGGCGAGTAAAGACAGTGCAGAAGTAGTGGCACGCCTTAAAGCCGCTGGATACCAAGCGGAATTTGAAGCAGTATTTGGTAAGAAGGCTGCGCTTACCTATGACAACATGGCCAATGCGATCGCTGCGTTTGAACGTACATTGGTAACGCCAAATGCACCGTTTGATAAATATGCACGTGGTGAAGGTGAGATCTCGGCGGCCGCCAAACGTGGTATGAAGAAGGTGGTGGAGGTCGGTTGCACCAGTTGTCATTCAGGTGCGCTGTTTACCAATAACCTTTTCATGAAGTTTAATCACGGCACTGATGAAGGCATGAAAAGTGTGACCGGTAAAGATTCAGATAGTCATCGCTTTCGTGTTCAATCATGGCGTAATGTAGCGATGACCGCACCGTACTTTCATGATGCCTCTGCCGCCACACTGGAAGAAGCGGTGGAAATTATGGCTAAAGTACAGTTGAATCGCACCCTGCTAAAGGATGAGGTTTCAGATATTGTAGCGTTCCTTAAAACGTTGACAGGTGAATCACCGGTGATCACGTACCCGATTTTGCCACGACCTGCGGGTAAGACGTTGGAGTGGCGAGATTAATCATTATATTAACTAACCACGTTACGTAAAAAGTAAGTCTGGCAGTGAACACTGTTGGACTTTTTTATGAGATAAAGCAATGAAAAAAGTGGTGCCATCCATGCACCATGCCGCGTTCAGGAGACTGATACCTTCTAGTACCGTGTCACGAGTGTGACGAACATGCTCAGGTAACGCAAAATTGTGGCAGAAGAGAGGGGGAGTCTGCCACATAGTTAATATTTAGTGACGACACGACGGCTATTCAAGAGGGAAATGGAATTGTTTTTTCAATTTTAAATATAGTTGATTATATGTCGTAGGTAGACTCTTGGACTATAAGGCTTATTTGATGATTAAACTTGAAGCTATTAAAAACATTCATGTCACCAGCAGAAAATCTCAAAACATTGAGTCATGTCGTCGCCTGTTCCACGGTAGTACTGATGCCGACCTCGAACATTCCTCGAACATTTGGTGATCGACTGGCAACCGCTTGCCTTTTCGTCGTTGTGAGCGATAGCAATCGATGAGAAGTACTGGGGTGGTTTTAGTGGGCGTAGAACCATTGAGGAGGCCTTGTTGAATGGGAGAAAAGCACGAAGAGAACAAGGGTGTTCATAATTCTGCAGGCTCTGGACAGTCGGGGGAAAAGGAATTAGCTATCGCGTAAGAGATTGAATTATTGGCATGGACGTCCAGCGTAGTTTTTAGCGAAGGAGCGATACAATCGGAATATTAGTTTTAAATTAGGTGGTAGTTTCGTAAACTAGTGTTGATGCTCAAATTACCTGAGTTGAGCTTACTTTTAAAGAGAATGATAAAAATGACAAGATCAGATGCATATGTAGGCGTAGACAAAGATCTCAAAGGTGGTATGACGAGTATTGGTAAGGTGGTTCGTGATGCTTGGGTTTTTGAACTTATTCCTGAAGCAGAAACCTGCGAAGGATGGAATAGAGGAAGGATTGAAGTCCTGCTAGATAGTGTTAATGCCGAATGGGATAAGTATGGATGTCTTGTTAGTCATTTACCTGAAGATCTAAGGAGTCGCCATGAAAGAATTCATGCCGAAGCCATTGCAAAATCTAAAATGGCGGGCTGGACTGGTGAGCTTGAGCTTGAGCTTGAGGCAGAGGATGAGAGGCTGTAAAAACAATTGTGTAACTGCCCATTTTAAATATGAGATGTAGTCGTCGCGACTACTACAACTAAAAGTTCAGGGGCCGCCGCTGATCGCCATGGAGAGCGAAGCGAGGGCGATTAGTCCCCGATAGTCCACGCCGTCTGCCCTTTCGTAGTTGAGAGCGATAGCGAACGACGAAGAAATGCAGGAGCGGCTTTAGTGGCCGTAGAGTCATTGAGGTAGTCATGTCGTAGTGTAACGAGTTCATTTATGAACTAGTGTAGTGTAACAAACAGCGTAGTCATATATAATTGGGATCACCTCCATCTTTTTTGAAGTACTGACTATGCCAGCACCCGTTGCTATCTCACTCACAGAAGAAGAACGCAAAGAGTTTCATCG
>Ga0316209_1001515_pt1 | contig 23421 bp, 19 predicted proteins | sample 6monopyrite_MG_FD_204945 | JGI IMG/M metagenome (GOLD analysis project Ga0316209, IMG submission 204945) | Microbial mat bacterial communities from mineral coupon in-situ incubated in ocean water Damariscotta River, Maine, United States -... | ecosystem: Environmental > Aquatic > Marine >...
CAAAAGATATCGATTTTATTGACTCAGTTTTTGATTTAGCTGATCCACGCTTGAAAGGTAAAATTGGTATTACGCATAGCAGTAACGAAAGCTACATTGCCGGTACCACAGTTTATATGTTGTCGGCGGGTAAAGATAAAACACGTGATTGGTTAAAAGGTATGAAAGCCAATAGTAAAGGACGTGTTTATAACAAGCACAGCAAAATTGTTAAGGCAGTTGCAAAAGGTAAAAAATCCGTTGGGCTAGTTAACCATTATTATATTTACCGTCACTTAAATAAAAACCCGAATGCACCTATTCGTATGGTTATCCCAGATCAAAAATCAGATAAAGGGGATGCAATGGGTATTGCCTGGAATGTTGCCGGTGCTGCAATTACCAAGCATAGTAAAAATAAAGATATCGCAATGAAATTCATGGCTTTTGTTAGTTCACCAGAAGGGCAAAAGATATTTGCAGAAGTTAATCGCGAGTATCCAACACGAACTGACGTTGCTGTTGTACCTATGTTACCAAAAGCCGATAGCTTTAAAGTTGCACCAGTATCTATGTACAAGTTAGGTGAAGAGCGTAACGCAACAATCGATTTAATTGAATCGGTGGGCATGCCATAAAGTTGTTTAAGGTTTTTAGTCTTTCATTGATACCCGCTGTTGCGGGTTTTAATGTTTTTCAAATCGGTAGTAACGAAAATATAATATGTCGTTAGTATTACAATATAAAAATTTTACTGAATCTTCTTTTGCGCAACGTTTAACAATGCGTAGCGGTCTTGCACCTGCAGTTGTTGCGCTTGCCGCTATCCCGTTGGTCTTTGTTGTTATCAGTAGTGGTCAGCTTTCAACTAAAGGTTGGCTATCATTATGGACGCAACGTTTACCTGAATTACTTTGGAATACTCTATCTTTATCAGTTTTAGTCGCGATTGGTTGCTTTATACTAGGTGTTTCTGCTGCATTTTGGATTAGTCGACGAGATTTTATTGGACGTAAATTATCTATTTGGTTAATGGTTTTACCGTTAACGGTTCCTACCTATGTATTCGCGCATATTTATACTAGCTTGTTAGAAGACGAAGGTTGGCTAGGTCAACTCTGGCATTTTATTTTTGGTGCTGAAAGTATTCCGCCAGAACTTTATAATATTTTTGGTGTAACCTTTGTTTTATCACTTGCGGGTTTTTCATATGTATTTTTATTGGTGCGTGGCGCATTGTCGCGTTCTCAACGTGAGTTTGAGGAAGTCGCACGTTTACATGGTTTGAATGCAATGCAGGTTTTTTGGCGAGTTAGCCTGCCTTTATTACGTCCTGCCATTGCTGCAGGTTTAGCGTTGGTAGTGTTACATACATTGTCGGACTTTGGTGCGGTAAGCATGTTGCGCTATCAAACATTTACGTTAAGCATTTATATGCAAATGAACGGTCGTGATAGTTATGAAGCTGCAGCAGGTTTAAGTTTAGTATTGGTTTTTTTAAGTTTAACTTTTTTAGTTCTTGAGCGTTTTTTTAGAAATCGCCAGCGTTATTATGGAACAGGTAAAACGGGTCGCGTTGAATTAAAACGCGCAACACGAATTGAAACCATTGCCATTTGGTTTTGGTTGGGGCTTATTTCCATTTTTTCTTTTTTATTGCCGCTAGCATGGATGTTATCGTGGAGCTGGCAAGCACTGGTTGATGGTCTTATTACCAATGTTTTTTGGGGTTACGTCGGTAACTCATTATTTATAAGTATTGCTGCAGCCACCATTACGGTTATTATTGGCTTACCGGTTGCGTTATATCATGCACGCAAACGTAATGTGTTAAGTCAATTTTACTTACATGTTTCAAGCGTGGGGTTTGTTTTACCCGGCCCCGTTATTGCGTTAGGGATACTCGCTTTTGTTCTTGCCATAATGCCTAATATATACGGCGGATTTGTTGTTTTATTATTAGCGATGACGATTCGTTTTTTACCGCTAGCCATTCAAGCAGAGGAGTCAGCAGCTCAACAATTAACACCATCAATTGAACAAGCCGGTCGTAGCCTAGGCGCAACTGCATGGCAAAATCTTCATCGCGTGACTTTACCTATTATTAAAAGCGGAATGATGAGCGCGTGGGTTTTAGTGTTTATTGATACCCTAAAAGAATTACCGGCAACATTTTTATTACGTCCAACGGGGTTTGACACGTTGCCGGTTAGAATTTGGATCGAAGCAAGTGAAGAAATGCTCGAGCTTGCAGCACCGTCGGCTCTATTTCTGGTGATAGGCACATTACCTATTTTGTGGTTCTTGATGCGAGGGGAGTCAACTGAGAATTAAAATTTAAGTAAGTCCTTTTAGGAAGACTATTCATAAAATATCGTAGAAAAATATCTTCAACTCACTTCTATTTAGTTAAATCAATTAGTACTATCTCTAATATTCCATTACCCCTACATTTTATGGTATAACTTTATGCTCAGTTTTTAACCGTAAACATTATGATTTAATTATATTCTAAAGTACCTGTTCAATAGAGTAATTAAGTCTAAATGTAAAATATGCATACAGCTCTAAAGTATGACTGTTTATGTTAATGGGGAGTATGCCGTTTAGATGAAATTTCCAAAGTCGCTCGAAGTAATGATTCAAGCCGTTGTTGAATCCACTGGTATTACCCAGGAAGAAAACAAGCACCGTCAAGATTACCTCAATCTAACAGAACACGATGCTGCTCAGTTGAATACTCTGCAAGAATTATTACATAAATCTAAAGATCTTCTAATGAGCGCCTTTTATAAAAATCTTCTGGATTTTCCGGAAACGCGAGAGTTTCTGAAAGATGAAGATAAGATTGCTAAGTTAAAGGCTCAACAATGGCGTTATCTTTCAGCACTTACCTCAGGTAAGTATGATTGGGACTATGTACTCGATCGTTTGCGGGTTGGGATTGTGCATCAGCAGATTGGTCTTGAGCCTAAATGGTATATTGGCTCATACAGTAACTACCTGTGTGCCGTTATTGATCAAATTCACAAAGAAACAAAGCTAAACGACACTCAGCTAACTGACGCGATAAAAGCGTTGCTGAAGATTATTTTTCTTGATATTGGTCTAGTGCTGGATACTTATTTTGACGCTGATCACAGCGAAATGAAAAAATTAAAAGAATTTGCCGAAAATATCGTTTGTAACGTTCCCGCTGGTTTAGTTGTGCTGAACGAGCATATGTGTGTGATATCGACCAATCGTTTTGTCGAACAATTTACGAATGAATCTCATCATGACTTAAAAGGTAGAGATATTGAATCGGTGTTACCTGCAATGGGGTTGCGCCATCGTATTGCAGAAGTAATGTCTAATGGTATTCCACAACAAGGGATTGTCTTTGAGCGTTCAGATGAACAGGGAGGACTGGAGCATTTTGAAATCACTATTACTCTGATGAGTAATACGGAACAGGAACAAAGTAAGCATACTGTGAATTCAGTGATGGTAGTTATTGAGGATCTGAGTGAACAAGAGCAATTAAGATTACAAACACAAGAAGCTGATATGCGTGTACGCGTTATCATGGATAATGTTGCGGAGGGGATTATAACAATAAATAAGGTTGGGGAAGTTGAATCATTTAATTCGGCAGCTGAACATTTATTTGGTTATTCGGCGGGTGAAGTTATAGGTAATAATGTCAAAATGTTGATGCCTGATCCTTATCACAGCAAGCACGATGGATACTTGCAACAGTATCTAGTTACTAATAAACGACAGTGTCTTGGTATGGGATATAGGGAAGTTGAGGGTCGCAAGAAAGACGGAAGTACTTTTGCTATGGAGTTGTCGATTAGTGATGTGAAAATTGGGGAACAGCAGATTTTTGTTGGTATGGTTAAAGATATAACCCTACGTAAAGAACAACAAGCAACAACGGCGAAGTTATCAAGTGCACTGGAGCAAACGGCTGACTCGATAATGATCGTCGATGGAACCGGTATTATCGAATACGTAAATGCCGGTTTTGAACAGACGACCGGGTTTGCTCGTGAGGAAGCGATAGGGTTATCACCTAATATTTTAAAATCTGGTTTGCAGGATGATAGTTTTTATAAAAATTTATGGGGAACCATTCTGTCAGGCAATGTGTTTCGTGAAGTGTTAGTTAATCGACGTAAGGATGGAGAGATCTATTACGAAGAAAAAACGATATCCCCATTACTCGATGACAGCGGTAGTATCATTCATTTCGTTTCATCAGGTAAAGATATTACCGAGCGCATGCAAACTCAAGAACGTCTGCAATATCTCGTGCATCATGATGTTTTAACTGATTTACCTAATCGACTGTTATTTCTTGAAAGACTTTCACAGGCTATTACTCAAAGTCGACGTTCGGGTAAAGCCGTGGTATTAATGTTTTTGGATCTGGATCGTTTTAAGGTTATTAACGATACCCTCGGACATCAGATGGGCGACCAATTATTAAAGAAACTTGGGCAGCGTTTGCGTAAAACAATTCGTGATGAGGACACAGTTGCACGTTTATCAGGTGATGAATTTGCTGTGCTATTACGCGACGTCAAGGAATCTGATGAGGCCGCTCTTATTGCCAGACATTTATTAGAACAAGTATCCAAACCGTTTACCATAGAGGGCCGTGAACTATTTTTAACAACGAGTATTGGTATTAGTGTTTTTCCTGATAATGGTTTCGATCCAGCCGTCATGTTAAAGAACGCAGATGTCGCTATGTATAATGCAAAAACTGCAGGGCGAAATACTTACAAATTTTATAATAAGAAGATGAATGAACTGGCTGATGAGTGGTTAACACTGGAAAATGATCTACGCAGAGCCTTACAAAGAGAAGAGTTTTGTTTGCACTATCAGCCCCAAGTATTAAACACTAATCGTCAAGTGGTGGGTGTTGAAGCATTATTGAGATGGCAACATCCAGAACGAGGTTTGTTAACGCCAGAAACATTTATTTCTTTATTGGAAGATACTGGTTTAATCGTACCTGTTGGTGATTGGGTCTTGAATAAAGCTTGCGAACAGTTACGCAACTGGCATGAAGATGGCATTAATATGCCACAGGTTGCAGTCAATATTGCACCAAGACAATTAATGGACCAAAAGTTTACTGAAAAGGTACTGAAAATTCTGGCTGTGAATCAATTACAACCAACATCGCTGGAGCTTGAGATTACTGAAAGCACTTTAATGGAAAACACAGAGCAGGCTGTTAAGACTTTACAAGATTTACATACAACAGGAGTAAGTATTGCCATGGATGATTTTGGTACAGGGTATTCATCTCTACGCTATCTCAGGGAGTTTCCATTACGTACACTCAAGATAGATCGCGCCTTTGTTAACAGCTTACCTTATAGCGAGGATGATTGTAATTTGGCGTTGGCTATTATTACGATGGGGCATGGTATGAAGCTTAAAGTTATCGCCGAAGGAGTAGAAACCGAGGAGCAATACAATTTCCTAAAAGAACTCGGCTGCGACCTGACACAGGGGTTTTATTTCTCACGGCCTTTAGTTGAGGAACAGGTTGCAAATTTTATAACAAAGAGTGAATAGAGCGACTTGTTAAAGTTTAAGCTATGACTTTATCAACTTCAGGCTTTGTAAGAACTATCATTGAGCTGAGCTGATTAGACCCTGCACAATCCATATTTTTAATAAACTGGCAGCGTGCATTGGTACTTCTTCTTCTTTCATTATTGTCGTTAGTTCACCACATACCTCGTCAAAATCTTTACCTGACCTTAATGCATCGAAGGCAACTTGTTCGTCGATATTCATTGAACGAAAACGGGTTACAAAATTTTCACGCCAAATTAACCAATGGCTATTCTTATCCTGTTGAGCGGTTATTTCTGTTGGTTCGTCATCGGTTAGCGCAACCCACATTTCAGGGCTATTCCATTCAAGCTTTAAGCGTTGCACCGAAGAGTGGAGGGTAAAAGTGAGTTCCGGCCAAGATTCAGGGGGAATAACGGCCATATCTTGTTCGGTAAACACGCTATCATCGGCAGCATCGAAAGTTTGTCCAAGTGACCACTCAAATAAACTTAACTCGGCAAGCCATGCCATTTCAGTATCTAATATATTATTTTTAATTAGGTCTTTAATGTATTGCGGCATATCTCGGCCAAACTCACGCAAGCTAAAATAATGTGAAGGATGGGTTTCTATATAACCTGTACTGAGTTGATTGAAATAATCGTCACCGACTGCCATAAGCATCGCCGGGAAATCATTTGCTAGCACTTCGTTTAAACGTGCACGGTAAGCATGTGAATATATCGATAACTGCACAGCGGGTGCGGCACGACCTTTTGCACTTATCCAGGCTGTCGTTTCGTTTGCATCTGGATTAATAACGCAATCCTGGAATGTGCGTTGTAGTTTTTCGAGTTGATTCATCTTTTATTTATCTTGTTAGGCAATTTCAACGGCATTGTTTTGTTTAATTAAAGGGGTACTTTTAAAATGATTTTCAGCAATACGACGTGCATGTTCAAGTTCGCCCAGTAATTCATTAAGCGGTGGAATGTTATCATCGCGTTCAATCATCGTGGATACACGGCCAAAATGTTGTACGGCTTTATCATATAAATCAAAAACCGGATCTGAGACAGGATGGTCATGGGTATCAATAATTAAATTGTTTTCGTGAGTATGTCCGGCAAGATGAAACTGCATTACGCGGTCACTTGGCATCGCGGTTAAATATTCGTAAGGATCAAAGTTATGGTTATACGCACTAACGTATATATTATTGATATCGAGCAGAATAAAACAATCAGCACGTTCGGCTACTTCTTTTAAAAATTCCCATTCAGTAATTTGTGAGTCGTTATAGCTTACATAGCTTGATACATTTTCTACTAACATTTGTTGCCCAATATAATCTTGTACCATACTGATACGTTCAACGACATGCTTGATGGCTTCTTCAGTATAGGGCAATGGCATTAAGTCATGAAGGTTTAGCCCATTGACTCCAGTCCAACATAGGTGGTCGGAAAACCAAGCAGGTTCAACACGTTTGATCAGCGCTTTGAGTTTTTTAAGGTAATTAAAATCCAGGGGTTCGGTGCTGCCCATGGACATGGATACACCGTGCATCACCATTGGGTAATGTTCGCGTATACGCGTTAAGTAATCGATAGGTTTTCCACCTTCGACCATATAATTTTCTGAAATGATTTCAAACCAATCGACGTTAGGGCGTTCGGCTAATACCGTTTCGTAATGTTCTTTACGTAACCCTAATCCGTAACCGAGATAAGGACGAGAATTTTTGCTAGCCGACATAGGGTTCTCTTATTTTACTTTTAGTATTATTGAATTGGCTTTAATTGAATTGACCATATTTGAACTATCTGGCACCAGAACGGAGAGCGCCCAGTGCCAGTAATCCATCAGTGGAAGTAAACCTTACTTAGGTTTACCTACTGAACCACCAATTTCGTTGCAAGCATGTTTAGACATTGATACAAACCCCTGTCCTTTACATGATGCATGACCTTTACAGGCATTTGATGCAGATTTGCAATCGTTATGGCCTTTACATTTGTTTACGCCAAAGCAATGAACTTTAGCATCTGCACCTGCTTGTACCGATGTTACGGGTGCAGCTGAAAATAGTGCTGCAGCCGCAGTAGCCAAAGCGATAGTGGTAAATTTTCTTCTAGTAGTCATATCTTGCTCCAATATTTTATTTGTAAAGCTATGAGCATGTGCTCTTAGCGGTGCATCGAAATAAGAAAATTACTTTCTAAACCGATGTTGTCGGTATTATTAATCTGAAAAGACACAGAAGTACCACAGTTGAATAACAACTTATATCGTGAAAAGCATTGGTTAAACTTTAATCAAATATAGCGGGGTGAATATGGTTATCAGGCTTGGTTTTCCGCGCTTAAACGACTAAAATGCGGCCTCAACGTTATGTTCTGTGGGAGAGGTTTCGTTCTGTAAGTTAGTACTTACTATCCGAAACGCCGAAGGCGCAACCCGCTCGGAAACGCTCAGGCAAAAGGACCGCAGAATAAAAGTTGACTCTGGAGAGATTCAGTTACGCGTTTATACCTCATATATAGGGTGGCTAACACGTAATGTGGACGCCGAAGGGGCTTAAGCTCTCAGGTAAAATAGGACAGAGGGGCGACAAAAGTATGTCTCAAGGCAGTATTTGCTAGTAGATATATTTTTGTCGCCCTTTTTTTTGGCTCAAAATAGTTTAAACACGAAATAGGCATTATGAATTAATGACAACACACTCAGTAAAACCTGTATTCGATTTTTCAGATAAACCAAACGCGAGCCGCATGCCCCTTTGGATTCGCCAATCATTGGGGAATAATTCAAACTATGCGAAAACCTCAAAAATGGTGCATAGCAATACCTTACATACCGTTTGCGAAGAAGCGCGTTGTCCAAATATTGGTGAGTGTTGGAGTATTGGTACGGCCACCTTTATGATTCTTGGTGATACTTGTACTCGAGCATGCGGATTTTGCGCAGTTAAAACCGGTAAGCCAACCTGGTTTGATGCACAAGAAGGCCAACGTGTTGCCGATGCCTCGATTGAGATGGGATTAGATTACGTGGTTGTCACTTGCGTTAATCGTGACGACCTGGACGATGGCGGCGCAAGCGTTTTTGCTGATACCATTATTGCGCTACGCAAAGGCAAGGCCGATATGGGTATTGAATTACTCACTTCAGATTTTCATCGTAAACAAGACGTTGCAGTGAAAATAATTATGGATGCCTTAAACCAGGTACGTTGCGAAAGTATCGATACACAAATGGTGTGGGGACATAATGTTGAAACCGTCCCATCACTCTACAAAAGTGTTCGCAAAGGTTCGGATTACAAGCGCAGTTTAGATTTATTAGAAATCGCTGCTGCACAAGACAATGTTGAAGCAAAATCAGCGATTATGATGGGCGTGGGTGAAGAGCGTTCCGAAGTTATTCAAGTGCTCAAAGATTTACGTTCAGTTGGTGTACACCGTTTAGCAATGGGGCAGTACTTACGACCTAGTCGTTATCATTTACCTGTGCAACGGTACTTGGATCCAATTGAATTTAACGATTACGAAAAAGAAGCTAAAGATTTAGGATTTAGTTGGGTTAAGGCGGGGCCGATGGTTCGCTCCTCTTACCATGCAGAGGACAGCTGAATGATAAGAGGCTAGATAACAGCGTTAAAAAGAAACTCAAAATACTCATTTACTACGTGTAAATTCCGTTTTTTCGTTTCTTTTTGTCTTGTTCTCTAGCCTCTTATCATCCAGTGAAAGTTTGTACGAAATAGAATTAAGATTTATCAATATTATAATTGGAAAAGGTAATTAGACTATGGGTAAACGTACCCCGTTATACGATATGCACATTTCACACGATGCCAAGATGGTTGATTTTGGTGGTTGGGATATGCCAATAAATTATGGTTCACAAGTTCAAGAACACCATATTGTTCGAAACGATGCGGGTATGTTTGATGTATCACATATGACCGTGGTTGATTTAACTGGCGATAAAGTTCGGGATTTCTTACGTTATTTATTAGCCAATAATGTTGACCGTTTAAAAGATGAAGGTAAGGCACTATATTCTTGCATGTTAACGGAAGACGGAACCGTTATAGATGACCTAATTGTTTACTACGTTAACGATACATTTTTCCGCATGGTCGTTAATTCAAGTACGCGTGAAAAAGATTTAGCATGGATTAATAAACATGCGGCTAACTTTGATGTAAACGTTAATGTTCGCGATGACTTAACCATGATAGCCGTACAAGGGCCAAACGCACGAGATAAAGCCCACCTTGCGTTAGGTGCAGAATCAGCCTCGCAAGTAAAAGATACTGCGGTGTTTTTTATAAAATTTATAGAAGGCGATAGCATGGGTGAAGTGGCTGTTGCTCGTACAGGTTACACCGGTGAAGATGGCTACGAAATTATGTTACCCAAAGAACATGCATCAACTTTTTGGGCTAAACTCGTTGAGCAAGAAGTTACACCTTGTGGTCTTGGCGCTCGTGATACCTTGCGTTTAGAAGCTGGTATGAACTTGTATGGTTCAGACATGGATGAATCTATTACACCACTAGAAGCTGCATTAACGTGGACGGTAGCATGGGAACCTGTAGATCGTGATTTCATTGGTCGTGGCGTTTTAGATAAACAACGTGAAGAAGGTGTCAGTAAAAAATTAATCGGTTTGGTATTAGAAGATAAAGGTGTTTTAAGAAATCATCAAAAAGTTTTTATTGATGGTTTAGAAGCCGGTGAAATTACCAGCGGAAGTTTTTCACCAACTGTAGGCAAGGCAATTGCCTTCGCAAGAGTTTCCTCAACTGTTGGTAACACTTGCAAAGTTGAAATACGTGGTAAGCAGTTAACGGCTGCTGTTGTTAAACCACCGTTTGCAAGAAATGGTAAGTCTTGCATATAGGTTGTGAGTCAAAATTAAACGAATTTAGTATTAATATTTAAAAGGGCAAAATTATGAGTGATATTCCACAAGATTTTCGTTATACAAAAACACATGAATGGATCAAGCAAAATGATGACGGTACGTTAACAATAGGTATCTCCGATCATGCTCAAGGTTTGTTAGGCGATATCGTTTTTATTGAAGCACCTGAAGCAGAAACAACCTTTCAGGAAGGTGATGATAGTGCTGTTGTTGAATCAGTAAAGGCGGCTTCCGATGTATACGCCCCTGTTGATGGTGAAGTGACTGAAGGTAATGAAGTGTTAAGTGAGACACCTGAAATCATCAATACTGACCCATACGGTGAAGGTTGGATTTACAAAATCAAACCTGAAGATGCGGGTGCGTTTGATACATTGATGAGTGCGGATGAATACAAAGAATTAGTCGAATCTGAGGACGAATAGCGAGAAACGATATTACGGCGTTAAAACCTTCCTTAAAATGCTCACTTACGAATATAAGCTCCGCTTTTGCGTCAGGTTTTGCCTTGTACTATCGTTTCTCGCTATCCGTGAGAGTTTGAGCGGTAGTTTTAATTTCAAGATAAACAGTTTAGTTAATAGGTAACGTTATGCCATTTATTCCCCATACGGAAGAAGAAGTAAAATCAATGCTCGATACGATTGGTGTTGATTCAATCGAAGATTTGTTTGATGAAATTCCAGAAAATTTACGCTGTGAAGGTTTAACCAAGGTTCCAGAAGGTCTTACTGAAATGGAAATTGGTCGCATCATGCGTGCACGTGCTGAGCAAGATTCGTATCGCTTATGTTTTGCCGGTGGTGGTGCGTATGAACATCATGTACCTGCTGCAGTGTGGGAAATAACAACGCGTGGTGAATTTTATTCGGCTTATACGCCGTATCAAGCAGAAGCAAGTCAAGGGACATTGCAACTGCTTTATGAATACCAAACCATGATGGCAAGTTTAACCGGTATGGATGTTTCGAATGCATCTTTATACGATGGCGCATCAGCATTAGCCGAAGCGGTTTTAATGGCAATACGTGCGAATCGTAAATCAAAATCAAAACGTATTTTAATGCCACGTACCGTGCATCCTAATTATCGCAAAGTGGCCTATAACATTGTGCATAACCAAGGCATCACGTTGGAAGAGTTAGATTACGATGCAACAACTGGTGTGATCGACGTTAATAGTTTGCCTGCAGAGCCAGGTGATTTCGCCGCGCTTGTTATTCCTCAACCAAATTATTTTGGCTCTTTAGAAGAAGTCGATGCATTAACCGATTGGGCACATAAACATGGCGCCTTAGTTATTGCCGTCGTTAATCCTATGTCACTCGCGATGTTAAGACCACCGGGTGAGTGGGGAACGGGCGAAGTGATTGGAGCGGATATTACTTGTGGAGAAGGCCAACCTTTAGGTATTCCACTTTCTTCTGGCGGACCTTACTTTGGTTTTATGTGTTGTCGACAGGCCTATGTTCGACAAATGCCAGGACGTATTATTGGCCGAACGGTTGATTTAGATGGCAAGCAAGGTTTTAGTTTAACGCTACAAGCACGCGAGCAACATATCCGTCGTTCTAAAGCGACATCAAATATTTGTACTAACCAAGGTTTACTTGTCACAGCAGCAACGATTTATATGTCGGTTGTGGGTCCACAAGGGTTAGAAAATACTGCCGAGCAATCGCATAGTAATACACAGTTATTGATGGCCGAGTTAGAAAAAATCGACGGCGTGCAACGTGTATTTAATACCGCTAATTTCCATGAAGCAGTATTTAAATTCGACTTACCATTGGATGCGGTTATTCCTTCATTAGCTGCACAGGGCATTGTTGCAGGTATCTCGTTAGAAGAGGATTACCCTGAGTTAGGAAATTGCCTAATGGTTTGCGCGACTGAAACTAAGAGTGAAGACGATATTAAATTGTTTGCACAAACGTTAGCCACAAGCTTACAAACGGTAGATTTCCCAGAGCAACCTAAAACGGCTTAATGATGAATGTTCAAATAAAAAATAGCGTCATTCCCGCGCAGGCGGGAATCTATTTCTTTCGAGTGTAAATCTGGATTCCCGCTACGCGGGAATGACATAATTTAAAGAGAAGATTTGTAGGAAAAATAAAATGTTAGTATTCGAACAAGCAAAATCAGGTCGTGTTAATAATGCACAAACTGTTAAAAAAGATAACTTAAGTAATGTTATTCCTGACAACTTAAAACGTAGTAAGCGTCCGTTATTACCTGAACTTTCTGAGATGCAAGCAGTGCGTCATTTCACGCGCTTATCGCAAAAGAACTTTTCAATTGATACTCATTTTTATCCACTGGGTTCTTGTACGATGAAATACAACCCACGCGGTTGTAATCAATTGTCGATGTTACCGGGGTTAGTTAATCGACATCCAGCAACACCTGATGCAAATAGCCAAGGCTTTTTAGCTTGCATGCACGACTTACAAGAAATTTTAAAAGACGTAACCGGTATGCACGAAGTATCACTTGCACCAATGGCGGGTGCGCAAGGTGAGTTTGCCGGTGTGGCAATGATTCGTGCTTATCATGATGCACAAAATGGCGGCAAAGGTGATCCAGAACGTAACGAAATATTAGTGCCCGATGCCGCGCATGGTACTAACCCAGCCACAGCCGTAATGTGTAATTATAAAGTCAGAGAAATTCCAACCAATAGTGATGGCGACGTTGATATTGACGAATTAAAAAAAGCCGTTGGTCCACATACAGCGGGTATTATGTTAACCAACCCATCTACCTTAGGTGTATTCGAGCGTAAGATAAAAGAAATAGCCGGTATTGTTCATGATGCAGGTGGGTTACTTTATTACGACGGCGCAAACTTAAATGCAATTTTAGGTAAAGTAAAACCGGGTGATATGGGTTTTGATGTTATCCACATGAATTTACATAAAACATTCTCAACACCACATGGCGGCGGTGGCCCAGGTGCTGGCCCAGTCGGTGTTAGTAAACGTTTAGAACCCTATCTACCCGTACCCATGGTTATTGAAAACGATGGCGAATTTCATGTTGTTACAGAAAAAACGCGTACACAAAGTATTGGCCGTTTATCGACATTTATGGGCAACGCCGGTATTTTATTACGTGCTTACATTTATGCACGGCTGTTAGGTCGAGAAGGTATGCACCGTGTTGCTGAGTACGCAACGTTAAATGCAAACTATATGTTAGCGGTTATGCAAAAAAATGGTTTTCAAATTGCGTACCCAAACCGTCGGGCAACGCATGAGTTTATTGTTACCTTAAAGAAACAAACTAAAGAGCTTGGTGTTAACACCATGGACTTTGCAAAGCGTTTATTAGATTACGGTTTTCATGCACCAACCACCTATTTTCCACTGTTAGTGCCAGAGTGTTTACTAATCGAGCCAACGGAAACTGAAACACAACAAGAACTCGATGACTTTATGAAAGCGATGGTTGCGATACAAAAAGAAGCCGAAACAGAGCCGGAGATAGTAAAATCTGCACCGCATACGCTTCCTGTTAAGAGATTAGATGATGTAAAGGCAGCCAAAGAACTCGACCTAACTTGGAAGGGCGAATAACGAGAGGCTAAATTACTGCGTTGCAATCCTTCTTAGAATGCTCACTTACTATTGTAAGCTCCGCTTCTGCGTCGGATTGCGCCTTGCACTCTAGCCTCTCACTATCCGCTTGATAGTTGTTACATAACGCGAAACAAAAGAAACAAAAGAAACAAAAGAAACAAAAGAAACAAAAGAAACAAAAGAAACAAAAGAAACAAAAGAAACAAAAGAAAATTGTCATTCCCGCGCAGGCGGGAATCCAGTATATTAGGCCGTAATATAGAATAATAAAGAGCGTAATATGAACAAGCCCGGTAAAACAGGTTTAACTCGAATCTTTAATGCCTTTGGCTATTCCATGCAAGGAATACGTGCGGCATTAAAACATGAAGCTGCTTTTCGACAAGAAATGGTTTTAGCGATTATTCTTATACCGCTCGCATTTGTTGTTACGCAAGATGTTATTAAATTAGTCTTATTAATAACAGCACCATTACTTGTACTGGTTGTTGAAATTTTAAACTCAGCAATCGAAGCCGTTGTAGATCGTTTTGGTGAAGAACATCACGAACTTAGTGGTCGCGCAAAAGATATGGCATCAGCTGCGGTTTTCTTTAGTTTACTAATCGTCGCGGTTGTTTGGGGTTTAATACTTTTCGATATTTATTTATAACAATACTATTCACTAATAAATTTTAAAATATAAAGGATTCAATATGTCAGCTTTAATTTGTGGTTCATTTGCCTACGATACCATCATGGTTTTTCATGACCAATTTAAAAACCACATTCTTCCCGATAAAGTGCATATGTTAAATGTTTCTTTTTTAGTACCGGACATGCGTCGTGAGTTTGGTGGTTGTGCCGGTAATATTGCATTCACCTTACATATGCTCGGTGGTGATGCTGTTCCAATGGGAACCGTTGGTAATGACTTTGCACCTTATGCCGCATGGATGGATAAACATGGACAAAATAGAAAGCACCTGAAAGAAGTCGATAGTTATACCGGCCAGGCATTTATTACAACGGATATGGATGATAACCAAATTACTGCATTTCACCCTGGTGCAATGGGTTATTCACATGAGAATAAAGTATCAGATGCACCTGAAGCAACAATAGGAATAATTTCACCTGATGGTCGTGATGGTATGATTCAACATGCGATTCAGTTTGTTGAGCAAGACGTTCCGTTTATTTTCGATCCTGGTCAAGGTATGCCAATGTTTAATGGTGACGAGCTTTCTACCTTTATTGATCAAGCAACGTATGTAACCGTTAACGATTATGAAGGTGAAATGTTATCTGAACGCACCGGGAAGTCGTTAGACGATATCGCTAAGCAAGTTAAAGCATTGGTCGTAACGAAAGGTGGTGAAGGTTCCGATATCTATGCAGATGGAAAAGTGATTAATATTCCGTTAGCGAAAATTAGTGCCGCACAAGATCCTACGGGTTGTGGTGATGCGTTCCGTGGTGGGTTACTTTACGGCATGATGAATGGAATGGATTGGGAAACAACAGGTCGAATCGCATCACTCTGTGGTGCAATTAAAATTGAACAGCTAGGGCCGCAAAATCATTCATTTACAATGGATGAGTTTAAAGCGCGTTATAAAGAAACGTTTGGTAGTGAGTTTTAAACGTGAATAGTCTGTTAAAAAAGGCGCGTTTATCGCGCTTTTTTTTATGTTCGCTATATATTTATTTGTTGGCCAGAATAACCACACGTTTTGGCGCTGGGTAGCCTTCAACGGTTAAGTCAATATTTTCAGGATCGAGAAAGTCGCCTAACGAGTTAAACGTCATCCATTCAGTTTGGCGTTGTTCTTCAATTGATGTTTGATTAACATCCACAACCCGAATATTTTTGAATTTGCAGCGCTCTAACCATTTAATTAATAATGGTATTGTTGGTAATAACCAAACATTATTCATTTGGGCATAGCGATCTTTGGGCAGAAGTACTTCATCCGATTGGCCGTCAATAACGAGGGTTTCTAAAACAAGCTCTCCATCGGCTTTTAAGCATTGATGTAATTGTTGTAAATGGTCAAACTGCGATTTTCGGTGATACAAAACGCCCATTGAAAAGACGGTATCAAAGGCTTGTAAGTTTTGTGGTACATCATCAATGCCGATTGGTAAAACAAAAACTTTTTCGGATTGAATATACTTTTGTAAAAGTTGATATTGCATAACAAAAACAGCGGTTGGGTCGATACCGATGACTAACTCAGCGCCAAGCCCAGCCATACGCCAACAATGATAACCATTACCACAACCGACATCTAAAATGGTTCTACCCTCTAATGGTTGTAAATGATCTTTAATGCGATCCCATTTCCAATCAGAACGCCATTCTGTATCTATTTTTATATTAAAAAAATCAATCGGGCCTTTGCGCCAAGGATGCAGTTGCTTTAATTCCTGAGTAATCGTATTGATTAATTCTGTCGATAAGGGACTGTCTGTTGATAGCTTTAGCTGGTTTTCTAAATCAATATCGGAAACAATAATGTCGGGTAAATTGTTTATCGCATTATGCCACTGTTGGTATTTACCGAACCGCTCTGGCGTGATGCCGTTTTTTATTTGTTCCGGTAAGTCTTTAGCCCAGCGACGAAGTAAATGGTCTTTCGTGTCAATTTTTTTTAATAACTTTGAATACATTATTTTTTAGCAAGAATTGAAATAAAGTTAAAACACTGAAACCATACAGTTACCTGGTTAAAACCAATATCTTTTAATCTTTTTACGTGGGTTTCAATTGTATCGGGAATGAGGGTGTTCTCAAGAGCGCTTCGTTTTTGGCTTATTTCTAAATTTGTATATCCATTAGCCTTTTTAAAAGCTTCATGAAGTTGAATATTGTGTTCACGTTGTTGAGTATCATCAAATGTTATTTTTTCAGACAATACCAGTACACCATCTTTATTTAATCCCTTAAAGATTTTTGAAAGCAATTCAAAACGTGATTCGGGTTGTAAAAATTGTAAGGTGAAATTTAAAACGCTAAGTGATGCATTCTTAATATCTACATTTTGAATATCGTCACACAAAAGATTGACTGGTATGGAGGTATTGTCATTATCAATATTTTGTTGGCAGTGTTTTATCATAGATTCTGAATTATCAACTGAAATAATGTTCACATCATGTTTAGTAATATGATGTCGCATAGCCAATGTTGCCGCCCCGAGTGAACACCCTAGATCATAGCAATATGAATTGTCTTGAACGTATTGTTCTGCGAATAGCCCAATCATTGTGATGATGTTTTCATAACCGGGTACGGAGCGGCGAATCATATCCGAAAATACATTAGCGACGGCTTCGTCGAAAACAAAATCAATTAAATGTGATTTTTTAGCGGAATATAAAGTGTCTGATTTTGAGGTCATTATATTGGAATATTAGTCACTAACGGTGGCTTGAGAGCTTAGCGGTTTACGGTAATTTCAACGAGTCCGTGTATTATAAATTACGTCGAGGTGAGAAGGATATGACTATTTTCAACTATTTAAAGAAAATTTAAAAAGCGGTGAAAATGAATAATATATTAAATATTTAATTGAGTTTAAGTTCATTTATGTTGGATATAGGAGGCATGCAACTTGTACCACTGCAAATATACGCCATGGTTTCGTCTGTGGCTGATTTATCGTTTAATAAACCGGGTAACTTGGTAATGGAATCTGGTATCGCGAAGACTAATTTATTGAGCTGATAGCTTTCATCGCAAGCTTTTTGCCAGTTCTGTATCTCATCGTCACTTCCGCGAATTACCGTGATATCGGGTAGATTCAATTTTTCATCTAAAGCAAATAATAAAGCGGCATGCGCATAGGGAATTTCAGAGATAGATGCCCAAGCATAATGTAGGGTGTCTTGTGCTGCATCAATGTAACGTGGTTCACCAATCAAATGACCTAACCGATGGAGTGCATAAGCGGCTATACCATTGCCGGCAGGAATGGCTTCGTCCATAAGCGGTTTAGGTCGCTGTATTAACGCTTCATGATCGTTGGCGGTAAAGTAGAACCCCCCATTGTCCTCATCATAGAAATGCGACATCACAATATCGGCAAGTTGTATCGCAAACTCACAATCTTGGCTACGCCATTTAGCTTGTAGTGATTCCAGTAGAGCATCGATTAGAAACACATAATCATCCAAGTAAGCCATTAAGTGGGCATTGCCATCTTTATAGGTAGCAAGTAATCGATTCTCTTTAAACATGGTTGTATGAATAAAATCGATTGCGTTATGGGCAGATTGAATAAAGTCATCGCGTTGTAAAAGCCGCCCAGAAAGCGCCATGCCTTTTATCATTAAGGCGTTCCACGACGTGAGTATTTTTTCGTCGCGCCCTGGGTGGATTCGTTTACTACGTTTGTTAAATAATTTTTGTTTTATTGTTTCGGCTATTACGTTATCAATTGAAGATTGAATATTAAGATGCCATTTACCTTCAAAATTAATCTCACCGTCTAAGCCATAATATTTTTGCGCGGCTAAAAATTCTTCCTCTGTTAATACTTTTTTTATTTCATCAACTGTCCAAATATAAAAAGTGCCTTCTTCGCCTTCTGAGTCGGCATCGAGCGATGAGTAATAGGCGCCTTGTTGCGATGTCATTTCGCGAATAACCCATTCGGCGGTTTCTATAATTTTATTTTCATAAGGTTTAACGCTTTCATCATTTAACAGTGCGAAGGTTTGTGCATAGATACTTAATAAGAGACCATTGTCGTAAAGCATTTTTTCAAAATGCGGGATTGTCCACCGCTCATCAACCGAATAGCGGTAAAAGCCACCACCGAGTTGATCGTATAAACCGCCTTGTGCCATTGCGGTTAATGTATTGGTTAACATGTCTCGCGAGAATTGATCGGCTTCACCGCTTTTCTGGGTTGCTGAATAATGGCGTAATAAAAATTCTAAATTCGTTGGATGCGGAAACTTAGGCGCATCACCAAAACCGGCATATTTTTTATCATACGTTTTCGCCAGTTGTTGTCGACAGCCATCAATTGGGAAACTGCTTAATGATTCGGTGTTATTATTAGGAATATTGGCCATGTTATTTAATGCATGTAATACTGATTCATTTTGTTTATTAACTTCATCAGGATGTTGGCGGTAATACTCTTCAACACGCTGTAAAATTTCGGTGAAGGCGGGCATATTATGTTTGGCAACATCGGGAAAATAGGTGCCGGCGAAAAATGGAATATGTTCGTCTGGTGTTAAAATTACCGTCAACGGCCAGCCACCACCACGTTGGTTGAGTAAGTTATGCGCGCTTTGGTAAATTTTATCTAAGTCTGGACGCTCTTCTCTATCTACTTTTATATTTACAAATAAGCCATTCATAATATTGGCAATGGCTTTATTTTCGAACGATTCATGCGCCATCACATGGCACCAATGACAAGCCGAATAACCAATCGACAACAAAATAGGTTTGTTGGTTATTCGTGCTGTTTCTAAGGCTTGTGTATCCCACGGTTGCCAATGTACAGGATTATCCGCATGCTGCTGTAAGTAAGGACTGGTTTCATTTGCGAGCCGATTACTTAATTGTTTGGTTTTTGTACGATCCATATTTTTAACTTTGAAGCCCTGAATTTAGGTGTTTTAGATTATGACACAAAACCATTCGTGATATGATATTGGCCAAAAGCGTATTTCAGAAGCACATATATAAAGAGTAATAAAAATGATAACCCTCGATTTTAACCCCGTCGCATTTACGGTTTTTAGCTGGCCAGTTCACTGGTATGGCATCATGTATCTCATTGGATTTCTCGGTGGCTGGTGGCTTGGCCGGGTTCAGGCAAAACGTCCCCATTCAAATTGGACACCAGAGCAAGTTGACGATTGGTTATTTTACGCCGGTATGGGGGTTATTCTTGGCGGCCGATTTGGTTACGTATTCTTCTATGGTTGGGAACAATTATCTAACGATTGGATGTTCGCCTTTAGAATATGGGAAGGCGGCATGTCGTTCCACGGTGGCTTATTAGGTGTGCTTGTGGGTATGTGGCTGTTTGCTCGCCGTTATAAAAAAGGTTTTTTTGCGACGGTAGATTTCACCGCGCCATGCGTTATTTTAGGTATTGGTGCAGGCCGAATTGGTAACCTCATTAATGGCGAGTTATGGGGTAAACCAACTGACCTACCTTGGGCAATGATTTTTCCACATGCTGATTTACAACCACGCCATCCAACGCCCTTGTACGAGTTTATTTTAGAAGGCGTGGTGATGTTTATTATTGTTTGGGGCTTTGCAAGAAAACCGCGCCCAACGATGGCGGTTTCTGGCGTCTTTGCAATATCTTATGGTGTGTTTAGAACGCTTGTTGAAACCGTCCGTTTGCCCGATGCGCATATTGGATATTTAGCATTTGATTTTATTACGATGGGTATGTTGTTGTCATTTCCACTGGTCATCGTTGGTTGCGTATTACTTTGGCTGGCTTATAGAAAATAACGCTAACGCTATTAATGCAGGTGGCATAAATAGTTGTTTATGTTATGCGGTAGCCTGCGTGAATATAATAATAAAAAGTTACAGTAAGTTTTAGGAGAGAGTTAAGTGAAACAGTATTTAGACTTAATGCGTCATGTACGTGATACTGGTACAAAAAAAGAAGATCGTACCGGCACCGGTACCGTTAGTGTTTTTGGTTATCAAATGCGGTTTGATTTAAATGAAGGCTTCCCCCTTGTTACCACAAAAAAATGTCACCTACGTTCTATTATTCATGAATTACTTTGGTTCTTAAAAGGCGATACCAATATTGCCTACCTAAAAGAAAATGGTGTAAAAATTTGGGATGAGTGGGCAGACGAAGAGGGTAACTTAGGCCCTGTATATGGTTCACAATGGCGTTCTTGGCCAACGCCCGATGGCAAACATATCGACCAAATTGCCATTATTATTGATCAACTAAAAAATAACCCCGATTCACGTCGTATTATTGTCAGCGCGTGGAATGTTGCAGAAATAGAAAACATGGCATTGCCACCTTGCCATTCTTTTTTCCAATTCTATGTTGCCGATGGCAAACTCTCTTGCCAACTATACCAACGCAGTGCTGATATCTTTTTAGGAGTACCGTTTAATATTGCATCGTATGCCTTACTCACTATGATGGTTGCGCAAGCCTGCGATTTAAAAGTGGGTGAGTTTATTCATACCCTCGGCGATGCACATCTTTATTCAAACCATATGGAACAAGTTGACCTGCAACTCTCTCGCGAACCGTTTGCTTTACCGACGATGAAATTAAATCCAAAAGTGAAAAATTTACTCGATTTTACTTTTGACGATTTCGAACTCGTAAATTATGAATGTCATCCTCATATAAAAGGCAAGGTGGCGGTATAGAAAGGAGCATAGTCTTTGTTCGCCATAGCTGCGTTACAAAAGTGCTCAATTCCAAATACTTCTAGCGTCTAAAAAAAATATAGGATTTTAAATGAAATTATCATTAATCGCTGCCATGGCCGAAGACCGCGTTATTGGTATTAAAAATAGTTTACCGTGGAAATTACCTTCCGACATGAAGTGGTTTCGCAAGCACACGCTAGGCAAGCCCATTATTATGGGGCGAAAAACATTTGAATCTTTCGGTGGTCGGCCATTACCCGAGCGAACCAATATTGTTATTACGCGAGACGATAACTATCAAGCTGATGGCATAGTGGTCGTTCATTCAATCGAGCAAGCTATCGAGGCCGCTCGGCAAACAGCCGACAACGTACCCGAAGCGATGATTATTGGCGGCGCATCGTTTTACGAACAAATGTTAGATAAAGTTGACCGTATGTACCTTACTTTCGTGCATAAATCCTTAGAAGGCGATGCATGGTTCCCCGAATACAATCTAGGCCAATGGCAACAAGTTGAATCGATTGACGTTGCTGCAGACGAGAAAAATATTTACCCGCACCAATTTGTTGTTTACGACAAGAAATCTTAACCTATTGATTTAGAATGATATATTCCAAAATATTCATATTGAAATTGTAAGATTATCCCTACAAACTGGTTAAAATGTGAGCTACGCACGTTATCGCCGTGTTATTGCTTGCTACATTGGCTATTCAGTTTATTACTGAAATAATTTTCTAAGCAGTTAAAAAGAGAATAGCTAAATGAATATTTTCAATATAAGTCAAACAATTGTTTCAAAACTACGAGATGGTTCTTCAGCCAAAACAAATAACGATAATACAGGCGAGCGCCGTATACACGCCGACCGCCGTAGAGAAAAACGTTTTGGTGATACCGTAGACCGCCGTCGTTCAATACAACATCGCAGCGATTAATTTTCTTAACTAGAATTACACCATAGTAAGCGTATCAAGCGGGCTCGTTACCGTAACGCCTGGTTTATTTAATACATGCGTATAAATCATTGTTGTAGAAACATCCGCATGGCCGAGTAATTCTTGCACGGTACGAATGTCATAACCATTTTCGAGTAAGTGCGTTGCAAAAGAATGACGTAGAGTGTGACTGGTTACTTTCTTTGTAATACCGTTTTCCTCCGCAGAGCGTTTTATACTTTTTTGCAAGCCACGTTCGTGAATGTGATGACGCCTGATAAACTTTGAACGAGGATCTTTCGAAATAGTCGCTGAAGGGAAAACATATTGCCAACGAAATTCTTTTTCTGCATTAGGGTATTTTCTGCCTAAAGCTTCGGGGATATAAACACTACCATAACCCTCGTCTAAATCCGTTTTATGTAATGTTTCAACTCGGTAAATTTGCGCTTTTAATGGTTCCAGTAATTTTTTAGGAATAGGAACAACACGGTCTTTCGCGCCTTTAGCCTGACGAACCAAAATTTGATGGTAATCAAAATCAATATCGAGCACGCGTAAACGTACACATTCCATTAAACGCATACCACAGCCATAAAGTAAGCCAACCATTAAGCTTTGTTGTGGGTGCTTAATATGATTTAATAGTTTTGATACTTCTTTGGTAGATAAAACAACAGGTAAACGTTTTGGCTTTTTTGAACGTACAAATAAAATAGAATCTTTAAATTCAACATCAAGAACCGTTTTATAAAAAAACATTAACGCATTCAATGCTTGTGATTGAGTACTAGAGGCAACTTTTCGATTAATCACTAAATAGTCTAGAAATTTCGCAATATCAGTATCCGTTAATCTGGCAGGATCTTTCATTGAATGAAACTTAATGTAGCGTAATACCCATTCAAGGTAAGACCTTTCTGTTCGAATAGAATAACGTTTTAACCTTATTTGCTTTATTAAATTTTTTAAGTGAAAAGGGAAACTAGCAAAAATCTGTTTAAACAATTCTGATTTTTTATCATTC
>Ga0316209_1001516_pt1 | contig 23408 bp, 17 predicted proteins | sample 6monopyrite_MG_FD_204945 | JGI IMG/M metagenome (GOLD analysis project Ga0316209, IMG submission 204945) | Microbial mat bacterial communities from mineral coupon in-situ incubated in ocean water Damariscotta River, Maine, United States -... | ecosystem: Environmental > Aquatic > Marine >...
ATCGTGACGCGATGAAAGAATTGTTTGAAAAACAAAATTTTCAGCGTGTATTTAACTCGGCAGCTCAAGCCGGTGTTAGATATTCATTAGAGAATCCGCATGCTTATGTAGATAGTAATCTTGTGGGTTTTGTAAATGTATTAGAGGGATGTCGTCAAACGAATGTTGAGCATCTGGCTTATGCAAGTAGTTCAAGTGTATATGGTGCAAATACTAATATGCCCTTTAGCGTTCACGATAATGTAGATCATCAAGTGAGCCTCTACGCGGCAACAAAGAAATCCAATGAACTAATGGCGCATACTTATAGTCATTTATACAATATACCAACAACCGGCCTGCGTTTCTTTACGGTATACGGTCCATGGGGTCGACCAGATATGTCGCCTTCATTATTCACAGGTGCTATCTTACGCGATGAAGCAATAAACGTATTCAACGAAGGTAAAATGAAACGAGATTTTACCTATATCGACGATATCGTTGAAGGCGTAGTGCGCGTTATAGATAAAGTTGCTGAGCCCAATCCAGATTACGACAATAACAACTCAGATCCCGCTACTTCCTTTGCACCTTACCGGGTATATAACATAGGCAATAATGACGTTGTACAACTCATGGATTTTATTGAAACCATAGAAAATACCGTTGGCAAAAAAGCCGAAAAGCATATGATGGGAATGCAGGATGGCGATGTGGTTGCAACTTATGCAAATATTGATGCATTAATTGATGCTGTTGATTTTAAGCCTGCTACACCATTAAAAGAAGGTATGCAAAAGTTTGTGGATTGGTATAAGGAGTATCACGGTTACGAATAACCGTAACCATACAGATGTAGAGAACATGTAGGAGCGGATTGTAATCCGCGATGCCAGAACAATCAGGTTTAACCGTATGCTTAAGTCCATGCACAATACTAGTCAAAACCGTAGCGATAAAGAGGGAGCGCTAAATAGCGAGAGTTTCATCAATTCAAACCTTTTTTTGTCATTTTGATAGAATCTCAGTGAATGAAAAGATCTTAAAGTCCGACACTAATGCCGCTTACTTAAGCCGAAATTCCCGTCATTGCGAGCGGTAGCGCGGCAATCTATTAGTGTCGGATGCCTGCCTGACAGAGATTGCTTCGTTCCTCGCAATGACTCAGAACAACCTACTTTTCTTAAGTAAGCGGCATTAAAGTCCGACACCATAAAATTTCACCCTTTGACCTAAATGAAGGTCTATACTAAAACAATGGTTTTCAGATATATACAAAGCTTACTAATAGTAAGAAATATAATAAATCCAAATGAAATGAGGTTCTAAACGTAATAATGAAAGATACTAAAATTTGTGTAATAGGCTTGGGTTATATTGGCCTTCCTACAGCATCATTGCTTGGAACAAAAGGGTATAAAGTTCATGGTGTCGATGTATCCGAGCACGTTGTCAAGACAATCAATGAAGGCAAGATACACATAGTCGAACCTGATCTGGATATTATGGTTAAGTCTGCGGTGAATGTGGGGAATTTAAAGGCAGGGTTAGAACCAGTCGAAGCCGATATTTTTATTATTGCTGTACCAACACCATTTAAAGATGATTATCAGCCTGATTTGTCTTATGTTGAATCAGCAACGCAGCTAATTTCGCCCTTTATCAAACCTGGCAATTTAGTAATCCTTGAATCGACCAGTCCAGTCGGTACAACAGATGAAGTCGTTGCACGTATTCTGAAACAAAATGGACATGATACAGATAAAGATGTTTTTGTCGCACACTGCCCAGAAAGGGTGTTGCCAGGGCGTATATTAATTGAGCTGGTTGAGAATGATCGTATAGTCGGTGGAATAAACCCACTGGCCACAGAGAAAGCTGTTGAGTTTTATAAAGCATTTGTTCGAGGCGAAGTGCTTTCTACTGATTCAAGAACCGCTGAGATGGCAAAGTTGACAGAAAACTCATCAAGAGATGTAAGTATTGCTTTCGCTAATGAGTTGTCACTGATTTGTGACCAGGAAGGTATTAATGTCTGGGAGTTGATTTCATTGGCTAATCGCCATCCTCGTGTAAATATTCTTAATCCTGGTCCTGGTGTTGGTGGTCATTGTATTGCGGTAGATCCATGGTTCATTGTTGCCAGATCACCCAAGTATGCAAAATTAATTAAAACAGCTCGATTGGTCAATGACTCAAAACCACAATGGGTGATTGATAAAGTAAAATCAAAAGCTGAAAAATTTAAAAATCCTGTCATTGGTTGCTTAGGGTTAGCATTTAAAGCAGATGTAGATGATTTAAGAGAGTCGCCAGCTGTAAATATTGTCAGGCGTTTGATAAATGATAATGTGGGTGAAATTCTGATATCTGAACCTAATCTTGAATTACATAAAGAGTTCAATTTACTACCGTGTGAAGAAGTAATCAGACGTTCAGATATCATCTTGCTTCTTGTTGATCACAGGGAGTTCAAAGGCTTAAAAACAATAGAGCTGAACGAAAAAATACTTATCGATACACGTGGCATCATACAATGACGTTACGTGTATTAACTGTGTTTGGTACAAGACCAGAAGCCATAAAAATGGCACCTGTGGTTCTTGGCCTACAGGAGGCAGAGAATATAGAATCATTGGTTTGTGTCACGGCGCAACATCGAGAGATGCTTGATCAGGTATTAGAATTATTTGAAATAATGCCTGATTATGACTTGAATATAATGAAACCAGGTCAGGATTTATATGATGTTACCGCTAATGCCTTATTAGGCATGCGAGATGTGCTTAGAGAGTGCAAGCCAGATCTTGTTTTAGTGCATGGTGATACCACGACTTGTTTTGCAGCTGGATTGGCTGCGTTCTATGAACAAATAAAAGTTGGGCATGTAGAGGCCGGTTTAAGAACAGGTGACATGTCGGCACCCTTTCCCGAAGAGGCAAATCGTTCTCTAGTCGGTAGAATTACGAGCTATCATTTTGCGCCCACAGAAAGTTCAAGACAAAACCTGTTAAAGGAAAATGTAGCGGATGAATCAATCACTGTAACAGGAAATACAGTTATTGATGCGTTGTTAATGGTGCGAAATAAAGTTAACCAATTACCAGATAATAATTGGAAAAATAAATTTGGTGAAAGTCTATTTAAGAAAATTATAGATACAGAAAGAAAACTTATATTAATCACAGGCCACAGAAGGGAAAACTTTGGGCAAGGATTTGTAGACTTATGCAATGCTATTAAAGAATTGGCAAATAATCATAAAAACTGGGATTTAATTTATCCCGTGCATTTGAACCCACATGTTCAAAAACCAGTGAACAAAATATTGGCTGAAACGGAAAATGTTTTTTTAATAGATCCATTGGATTATGCACCATTTGTTTGGCTTATGGATAAGTCAGATATTATCCTTACTGATTCTGGAGGTATACAGGAGGAAGGGCCATCACTTGGCAAACCAGTACTGGTGATGAGGGATGTTACTGAAAGACCAGAAGCGGTTGATGCAGGAACTGTGAAGCTTGTAGGGACAGATAGAAGAACAATTGTAAAAGAAGTTGATAACTTATTAATGAATCGTAATGTACATCAAAAAATGTCTAAGGCGCATAACCCTTATGGAGATGGTCAAGCTGTTGCTAGAATCATCAATGCTATTTGTGAGGCCTGAGTGAAGTATATGTTTCTGATATGAAAAAATTGGCACTAATCTATACTCTTTTTGTGTGTTATGCGCCAGCCACATATCTTATTCTCCCAAATATATATGGAGATATAAGTATTGTTTGGGTAATGTTCTTTATAGGAGTTATCTGGTTTTATCCCAAAGCTGTGATGGATGCTAATTTGTCCGTAGCAAACCCCTGGATATTCTGTTTGGGTTTTCTGTCATTATTATATTTTGCATCAATATTCTGGACGGATGGATATTCTTATGATCTTATTACTTTCCAAAGGCTATTTGCACGTCGATTAGTACCACTTCTAGTTGCAATTATGGCGTTGTCTCTATTTGTTCAGCAAGTTAATGCTGTCAGATTTATCAAGCACTTCCTTATTGTTTGCTGTTTCTTGTCGATCTATGCTGGTTACCAGAAATTTTTTGGAGAATCTTTAGCGAAAGATGAAAGGGCAGCTGCTACGTTTCACAACCCAAATGCTTTGGCTCTATTTCTGATGATGGCTGTACCATCAACTCTTTATTTGTTAGAAACTAAACAGATAAAACGCTATATTGGTTTAGTAGTTATTGCTATCATTATTGTTGGAATTATTTTGACAGGTTCACGTAAAGGAGTAGCAACTACGGCCCTTTCGGTAATACTCTATTTTTTACTCAACAGGCAATTTAAAAAAGTTCTGTTCTCATTGGTAGCGGCTTCAATTATATTAATTATAGCGCTTACTACTAGCGACACCGTCTCAAAACGTTTTAATTTGGAAGATCTTGATGAGAGAGCTCATGTCGCGGGAACGGCCTTTAATATGTTTCTTGATAAGCCAATTGTAGGTTGGGGTTTTAATGGCTTCCGTGATCAATATGCAAAGTTTTTCCCTTTGTCTCAAAAAGACTCATTTACATCACATAATACATATGCAACGATTTTGGCAAATTATGGCATGCTTGGGTTTATACCATTTATTGGGATATTCTTGATACCCATATGGACGGCTCGTAAAGTATTGAAACGATGGCGATACAGAGCAAATGATCATCAGAAAGGTGTAGCTGCATTAACAATTTCAACAACTATTCCATTTATGATTGCTATATACTTTACGGGAGGAAATTTTCAAATGTACTACATGAATATGATTTTGTTTACATTAATGTCGTTCCATCTTGCTCAATATAAAGCTCTAGAAAAAGAAATTAAAGCTAGTAAATGAGAGGGAATTTTATAAGCAAGTGTAGATATTTAAAAAGATTATCTTATGCATTGATAGCTCTTATTTCTTTTTGTATGAGTAATATTCATGCAAGTAATTCTTTTAATTATGTGCCGAATGGTAGTTTTGAGGTAACAACAATTTCTGATGTCCCAGATGCATGGGATCAGTATTTAGGGCCAAGAATCGTAAAAGACTGGTTTTCTGCATGGGCAGTAGATAGAGAAGTCTCTTTTCATGGAAAAAATAGCCTTCGTTTAACTGTTACAAATGATGATCAGGTTGGAAAAATTAAAGCAGGGCCATACTTCAGAAATAAAGCTGCAAAGATACTTAAATGGGATATGCCCAATAGTTATGGTGCTTATACACTCTCTTTATATCTCAAGTCTAATAAAGACAAATATCAAACGAAAATTAATTTCGCAGGTAATGTGTTTCCTATTCAAGTTGGAAAAAAATGGCAACGCTTTACTTTTTCTGGAAAAGGAAATTCGAATGTCGGTTGGAAATACATATCAATTATTGCAGGAGACAAGGGAATACTTTGGTTGGATGCAGTGCAGCTTGAAGAAGGTAATGAGGCAACACAATTTTCTTCATCAACTTATGATCAGGATCTATTTCCAGAAATCTCTCCTGCTTCAATAAATGCTATTAGTCTAGTTAGAGATAAATTCTTAGGGTTGCTGCCAGATATTTTGGTTATTTCAGATCGTTCATATTATACAGATGAGACTAATGGGAAAGTTATTGTAAAGATCAATAAATACAATAATAAGGTTCCGTCTATAGTGGAGTTAAATCTCTATAACAAAAGTAAAATATTACCTAACTTAATATTCTCAGAACAGTCTAGTCTGGAAAGTAATAAAACTATCTTTGATTTAAATATTAGTAAAATGGGACAGGGAGATTATATAGCTGAAGTGAAGGTCGTATCAGTAGCTGATAATAATGTATTATTATCAGCAACAACAGAATTTAGAAAATTAAAACCAAAATCAGGTGAGGTTAAAGTTGATTATCAACGACGCTGTTTATTGGTTGATGATGAGCCATTTAACTTGTTAGCGGCCACATTTCTTCGAGTTCATAGCTCAGTTTCTCGCTGGCCTGAATTCCTTGATATGCTGAGTGAACATGGTTACACAGTGATTTCAGCTACATTTAGTTCTCGAGGGAATAATACGAGGGCAACAGATAAAGAAGTTATTAGATTTTTTGATCTAGCATATGAGAGAGGGCTAAAGGTCATGCCAGTAGTTAATCCCAATGCAAAGAAAATTAATAATAAGAAATTTAAAAAGCTCAAGTCTTATGATAAGGATATTGTGCTCAAAGAATATATTAATGAACTGTATAGATTAGTAGGAATAATAGGTGACCATCCAGCGCTGCTATCCTGGTATCTTATAGATGAACCATTTGGTGACCTTGCAGGTTCAGGTTTTACTCAAGATCTTGTTGATATGGCTGCTAAGATCGATCCTTATCATCCTGTATTTATAAGTTATGGGAATCTCAAACGTGATTATGACTATTATGATGGTGAAGTGCCCGGTGATTTAGTGGCGAAGTCTTATTATACCAGTCCTGTAAGGCCAATTACTGCATTAGCTGAAGATGCTGATCTAATGTCAATGGCTACGTCTTATAATAAACCTGTACTTTCATTTATTCAATTATGGAGCGGTCTAGGAAGGTATCCTACGCCGGATGAATTAACTGTACAGACCTATCTTAGTATGATTCATGGTGCCACTGGATTTATTAGCTGGCCAATGATACCTGGGTCGAAAATACTTTGGCAGCGAACTAGTGAGATATTGGGGGAAATGAAAAAACTGTTACCGATAATATACTCGAAGTCACCTGATATAAATATAACTAATAAATCTAAATATGTTCATATAGTTTCAAAAATATATCAAAAACGACTATATGTTATTGCAGTTAACACATCGCATCAAGAACAAAAAGAAGAAATTCAACTCTCAGGATCAGGAAATATTATTAAGCCTGTTGAAGTTATGTTCGAAAATGAAAGTATTAAGCCTAAGCCTGATAAAATGAGTTTTAACGTAGATTTACCAGCTCTGAGTCGGCGTGTGTTTGTAATAGATATTGAAAAAAATAATATTAATACTGGCAATGTAAGTGACAACTAGTATTTTCTATCAATGGATATCATTAAGACGTTAGTTGATATGAGAGAGCGATTTTGAAATTAATTATTCTATACCGAATATAGTGCAAGTGTTATATATATTTATATGAGTTATTGTAAAGAGCCAAAAGTAGTTATATGTTGCCCAAGTCTCAGTATTCAAGGTGGTGTAAGTAATTACTATAGAGTACTTAAATCAAAACTTTCAACATGCGAGAATATAAGATTTCTTGAGATAGGTGGGACTAATCGATCTAGGTTAGGAAGTTTATGGGCAGCTATAGTTGAGCCGATAACTTATGTTGTATACATTTTTATTAACAGGGCTGAAATTATCCACTTAAATCCATCATTACAACCGAATTCAGTATTAAGAACAGCTGTATTCGTTGTGCTAGGTAAACTGCTCGGACGTAAAATTATTGTTTTCTGGAGAGGTTGGAACAAGGATACGGAGAAGGTTATACGAGAGAAATATAATCGAATATTTCGTCTTGTTTTTGGGAAAGTTGATCTAACTTTGGTGCTTGCAGAGGAATTTCGGGAAAAATTGCAGGTTATGGGATTTATGCATCCAATATTAGTGACTACTACTATTTATGATGATAGTAAAATTAATACTTATAAACATAGTTTGATGCAGGCAGATAAACCTCCTGGTCAGTTTAGTTTATTTTTTATGTCACGAATTGTTGAAGATAAAGGAGTTCGTAAATCACTTGAGGCATTTTCAATTTTAAAAGAGTCTATTCCAGAGTTGATTTTCAATGTTGCTGGGGATGGGGCAATGCTTCAACAGTTAAAAGAGGAGTATGCTGAAATAGATGATATAAAATTTTTAGGTAATATAGTTGATGATAGTAAATATAATAAACTGGTTTCTAGTGATGCTTTTCTATTTCCTTCAACTTATGGCGAGGGGATGCCTAATGCTGTATTGGAAGCAATGGCATGCGGATGTCCTATCATAACAACTCATGTTGGGGGACTAGCAGACTTTTTTAAAGATGAAGTACATGGGCTGGTTGTTAACGGTACAGATAGTCAGCAATTAGCAGATGCAATTAGGCGGCTTGTGAAAGACGAAGTATTAAGACTAAGTGTCGGTAAGAATAATATGGTATTTGCTGAGAAACACTTTTCAGCAACAGTGGTAGCGGATCACCTGATTAGAGTTTATCAGGCAGTGTGTGATAATGAGATAAATTCTTTACCTAAAGCTTGGTATGAAGCCGAAATAAGTACTTAAAAGTCATTGATAGTTTATCGTAAGCTCTTTATACATTGGTAAAATTGATCTGTTAAATAGGTTAATCAAATATGTTAGAAAGTATTCCCAGTATTAAAAAAAGATTATTAGATGCTCTGCCTATAGATATGCAATCGAGTATCAGAAAGAGGCGTAAAGAAGTTGATTATTTACGGTATCTTACGTGGAAAGCTAGGCTCAGACTTAAAGACGCTACACTTAAAAAACCAATATTTATGATTGGTTGTCCTCGTAGTGGTACGACTCTCGCAGTTAAGCTTTTTGACAAACATAGTGATGTTACTGATTGGTCGGAAGCAGGACATATCTGGGACCCTTATAATTATTACGATGCTGAAGCGGATCATCAATGGGGTGTCGACAAGATTACCGAGAAGGATAGAAAGAGACTGCATTCTGTATTTGAACATTATAGGCAAATTAACGGTAAAGAGCGTTTTATTAATAAGCATCCGAGAAATTCTATTCGGCTTGACTATATTGAGGCCATTTTTCCTGATGCATATTATATTCATGTCATACGTGATGGTAGAGCGGTTGTTAATTCAATAATCGACAATATTGAGAAAAGACCAGAAAGACAGGGGTTTCCATACGGTAATTTTTGTAAACCACCAAACTGGAGGGAATATCTTAATGAAGATATAGTGACTCAATCTGCGCATCAGTGGGACGAAATAGTGAAATATATTCTCGATCGAAAAGATTCGCTGGGGAATAGATATATAGAAATAAAATATGAAGATTTATGTGTGAATACCAGAGATACATATAAAGCGCTTTATGATTTCGTAGGGATGTCCACAGCGGCTGATGAGTTGCAGAAAATACCCGAACAGCTTAGTAGTATGAACTATAAGTTTCTGGAAAAATTCACACCTGAACAATTGAAAACGATTGTATCTATTCAAGGTGATTTACTGAAGAAGCTTGGTTATATTGACTAAGTGATAATGTTTTAAATATTAGAATAAATATTAGGAGGTTTTAGTGGAGTTACTAATTACTGGTGGCTATCCTAGAGATAATCATGCCAGGTGTAAGGAAGGCTTTCGCTATGCCGAAGCATTTGTTAGTGTTCTCGATTGGGAAAAAGAAGAGTTTGTACGTGAGTTGCGTTATAAAAGCCCACTTGAATACAGTTCTGAGTCGCTAACTCAACAGTTCAAAACAGGTACTGTAATTGGCGATGAACTGATAGTTCCTTCTAATATAGAAATTTTGTTTATTGACATTGACACGTTTAAAATAAATAGAGTCATTACTAAGCCTTCATTTACAGATTTACATCATGTGACTGTGCATGATGATAATTTGTATGTTGCAAATACAGGTGTTGAATCAGTTCAGATCTTGGATTTTGAAGGTGATATCCTGAATGAGTATCCTCAGGTGGAAGACGCAACCTGGAAACAGTTTGGTGAATCACCGGATTTACGCCTTGTAGCATCAACAAAGCCTCATTTTGTACACTTGAATTTTGTTTTTTTTCTAGACGGTGAGCCCTGGATTACACGGTTCCAAAAGCGTGATGCTGTATCCTTGTTTGATCATGGTAAAAGGATTGATTTGGCCATTAGTGAAGGTAGACCTCATGATGGTCATATAGTTGGTGATTTTATATATTTCACATTAACAGATGGCCATATTGTTGTCGTAAACAAAAATACGCTGAAACGTGAAGATGTTATTGATCTTAACGAAATATGTAATAATAAATTACAGTTAGGCTGGTGCAGAGGGATAGAAATAGTAGGTGATCAGGCATATGTAGGTTTTTCGCGTTTGCGCCGCTCAAAGATTGTTGAGTATGGAGCCTGGATAATTCAGGGTAAACAAAAACAACCTGCTAGAATCGCACAGTATGATATGACTAAAAAAGAATTAGTAAAGGAAGTAGAGCTTGGTGATAAAGGCGGTGCCATATTTACTGTTAGGCATATTAATGATTGATCTAATATTAGTATTATTATGGAATTGAAGTGTCTGGATTAAAAGATGCGGGTTTAGCTTTCTCATCAAATATTGGTGTCACGCTTGTTGCAGTAGGCACGCAAAGTTGTCTTGCCTGGTTTCTGGGCCCAGAAGCTCGCGGTTCTTATGCTGTGTGTTTGATTTTCGGTAGTCTACTTGGTGCAATCTTTGCGGTTGGTTTAGATGCGGCTATTCAATATTATGTAGCAGCTAAGAAGATAGCTATCTCTGATGCCTTATCAGTAGCATTCTTTCTGGTATTGGCCGGTGGTTTGTGTGCTGCATTATTCGGTTTAATGTTAATGGAGCTGGATCTTGAATATTTTGACAAAGCCGACTCTGATTCATTTGAGATAGCTCTATTTTATATCCCCATATCAATGTTAGTTGGATTTCTTCCACGACTTATGGTCGGCCTGCGTGATTTTGTTGGTATGGGGTTGTATTCAATAGTTCAGGCTATCGTCCAGTTGATTGTAATATTTGTTGCCATTGGAGTACTTGAATTAGGTATTAATGGTGCGCTTACTGCAATGGTATTGTCAGGTGTGATAACTATTGTTTTAGAGTTGTTATATCTTCGTAAAAAATATAAATTTGAATTTATCAAACCAAATGTAGCACATATAAAAATGGTGGTTCATTATGGGATGCGTCATCACTTCGCCAGATTGAGCAATATTGTTAATTTTCAAATGGGTGCCATTATTCTTGCATTTTTTGCGACTCGCGAGGAGATTGGTTATTTTACTGTGGCATCAGCATTGATGGGGTATGTTGTGCAAATACCTGGTGCGCTTGGTAAAGCACTGTTGCCGCGTGTTGCAGGGGATGAAAATGGCCAAGCTGCTCTAGTGGCCTTAAGTTCCAGGATGTCAGGTGTCATTTGCGGGTTGATAATTGTGGTTATTTTGTTAATAAGAGAGCCGCTTATTAACATTATCTTTTCTCCATCTTTTTCTGCAGTTATTCCTTTACTTGTTTTACTGGCGCCCGGAATGTTTGTACGTAGTATTTCGAAAGTTATGGTTCCTTATTTTAATGGTATGGCTAAGCCACAGATAACTTCTTATGCTGTTGTTTCAGGCATTCTAGTAAATATATCCACATTGTTTATTTTGTATCCGATAATGGGGCTTGAAGGTGCTGCTATATCTATGACGACAGGGTATTTTGTAAGTTCTGTGATCAGTTTGTATTATTTTAGTAAGTTAAGTGGTCAGTCTTATACGGGGATATTAATACCAAGTAAATCAGATTGGGAATATGTATCAACAAGTTTTAATAAATTGAAGCTTAAACTTACTAACAATAAAAAAATATAATTTGGTGTTCACAAATGAAAATAGCGTTTACAGGAGATCTTGTTTTTCAGGATATCGATGCTTATACAAAATCACCGTTTAAGTATGTTGCGGATGAATTGTCAAAGTTAAATTTGGTGATAAATCTAGAATCTGTTTTTCTTCCAGAAGATCATAATTGCAATGCTATTAAGGAAAAAGTTTGTTTAAGTCAGAAAGAGCATACTATCACGCATCTTGAATCGCTCGATCCTTTTTTAATTAATCTTTCTAATAATCATATTAACGATTATGGAAACTACGGTATTGAAAATACTCATCGTATATTAAATAATAGCTCACTGGATTATTTAGGAGCGGGTTATGAGGATCAATTACATAATCGATTTGTGCATGAAGCAGAGAAAATAGTTTTTCTTGCATACACTTTGGGAACAGATAAGAAGAGTAAAAAGCTTTATAATGAGTCTGACTTGATTGGTCCTCGAAAATATTCAATTGAGCAATATCAAAGTGATGTTGTAGGTTTTGAGGATTATACGGTAATAGTTTTGTTTCACTGGGGTGCTCAACCATCTCGTTATCCGTTTCCTTATCAAAGAGAAGTGGCTAGAGAGTTAATTGATAATGGCGTTGATATTATCATTGGTAATCATGCGCACATTTTTCAGGGTTATGAAAAATATAAAGACAAGTATGTGTTTTATTCGCTAGGAAATTTTTTGCTGCCAAATTTCAGTGTGGAGGTGCATGGGAAAGGCTACACGGGTTTTGCGACAGCAGAAAAAAAGCATACGATTCTTCCTGTTTTTGATATATCTAAATCAGGTATTGAATTAACAGATGTTGTTTCATTAAAGGCAAATAAAAATTTTGAGTTGGAGTTTAAGCCGGGTTTTGTGGGTTTGTATAATTACTTTTTATTGCGAAACGTACAGTTGTACAGAATGTTTCATTGGTGCTATCTAAAGTACAGGCGATTTAAAGTTCAATACGATAAGCTTGCTATATTTTTTATTAAAAAAATTGATAAAAAAGCCAGAGCGTCAATTTCTTCTTAATAAGTACATGTTTCTGTGGCATCGCATATGCTCTCTTAATGTGAATAGAAATTAATACAGAATTGTCTTTGGTGGATTTGCATGAAAAAGTGTAAGTAAACCCATGAATTCACACCAGGCTGTCTTTTTTATGCATTGGTAAACAATGTAGAAATGTTATAAATCAATGCCGCCTATGGGTCTCTGATTTCAGAGGTGTTCGGTTTTATAGTATTTGTAAGAATATCTATGCGTAGGCATAGTTGGTTAGAATTAACTTTAAAATTACTCAGATTTATTATCAATATTTTGGGCCAGATAAAAAATAGTGGTCTCAAGCAAATGATGAGAACCGGTTAATGTAATAATGGATTTGAAAAAATTATTTATTATTTTAGCGATGAGGCCTGATTTGGCTTCAGGCCTGCTATAACTTTTAGTTACTTCGTATCCACCAAACTTGAGTTGTTCTTTAACCTGGCCAACAGAATATTCTGTAACGTGATGTTTCGAGATTAATTGTGCTTTTTTGCCAATGAAAACGCGTGCGAGGTTGCCTAGTCTATAGCGACTGGGTGTAGAGATGATCACGAATCCATTGGGTTTCAGCGTTTTGGTTATGCTGTTAAGTAAATCAAGCGGGCCAGGTACGTGTTCCCATAAATTATTGCAGACAACAATATCAAAGTAATTTTCAGTGTATGGTGCATTATAGGCGTCACCAACTATGAAATCACAGTCTGGGAAATATTCTGTGGCATATTCAACAGCAGAAATAGAATAATCAAGCGCTGATACTTCTGCATTGGGATGGTTCTGTTTTATTATGCCTGTAATATGACCCTCACCGCATCCAATGTCTAGTATTTTGGCCTCACCTTCAATTGATTTGATGGCTTCATTAATCATCTCTAGAGTGCAGTCAATTCTTCGTTTATGAAAGGCGTTATCTATGCGTTCTTCAACTGAATAGGGGTCTGCATCTTTATATTCATCGCACAGGTTTAATTTATTAGGTGGCAGAAATACAAGAAAGCCTTTAGGGTGTTTAGCAAACACGGCTTTACCATATGATTCATTCCACTTATCAAGCTCGCAACCATCTTCTTCTAAATTTATAGGGTGAGAGTTTTTATGATCATAATACTTTTCAGATTTCATGGAATCTACCTATGTCTTGAAGGGCTGAATTTTGTTAATGGAATGCAGCGGATTATACTTAAGATTGAATTATTATTATGCTGGTACTTTGTCTTGTTCTAAATATAGATGAACACTTTCTGCAAATGTCTTTTCAAGGTTAGGGGTGTCTTTAATTAACTCCCATTGCTCATTTTTCATTGCAAAGTAATAAGAAGATTTTTCAACTGTAGTATTACCAAAATGTATAAATTGGAATTCAAAGAGGTAAAATTCTTTGCCATCTGAGCCCACATCTATAGATATAAACGGTACATTAAAGCCTTGAAAGATGCTTTTTGCGTAATCAAGTAGCCCTTCTGGAGGGTTCTCTATCCAATCAAAAAGCCCGCTGCCACTTGCCCTGAAATCACCTGCACGTACACCGCGTTTAAGTACATAATAGCGTGAACCATAAACAACAATTTTGTAATCTTTTGACAAGCCTGGTACTAGTGTTTGTGCAAGAAATTTTCGACGATGATGTGATCGTTTTGTGTGGTATGGGCGAATAATGCCTTTAATAAATTCTTTTATGATATCGACAATATTAAAGGTGCGGCTTATTGTCTTGGCGTGTTTAAAACGATCGTTACGATTTTTGAGAAGTTGAACGCCTGAGCTTTTTGCACCTTGTGCAGGCTTTAATACAACAAGTTCATCATCATCTAAGCCTTCTCTTATGTATTCTTCTAATGTGCCGTAAGTTCTTGTTCGTATATTTTTGACAAGAGGACTTATATGAATATCACGTAGGATTTCCATAAAAACTTTATTGTGGTGCGATCTAAAGTAATGAAACTCTGGAACTAGTCTGGCACCTTGTAGTTTAAGAGCAAGCAATACATCTTCGATATAATCATGATATTCAAGGTTACGGTCCTCTGTTGACTGGTAAAGAATAATTGCGCCAGAATAGTTATCAGTACGTAAGTCTATTTGTGAAAATTGTTTGATAATAACAGGGTGGCCAAGCTCCTCAAAGTATTTGGATAACATGTCCAATTTCATACTGGCGTGAGAGTATCGTACAGAGCTATAGAAATGGTCTCGATAGTCTGTTAGTAGGTATATAGTGGGATTCATCTTATCGTTATCTTAAATAAATAATATCTGTTAAATAACTTATTAATATTTCATTCTATAATGATAGCATGCATGTGTGGGTGTGGAAGGCTTTGGGCAAATAAAGACTAACTTTATCTATAATATGTTAACAATGCTATGTATCCAATATTATTGGATATTTGTATTCTTCATTAGAATAATTAACTAACCGAAAACATGTGATAACTATTCATATCACTATTGATGGTTAGATAAGGTTTAAATTTTTATGGCAAAATTGTCATGGTATCTAAAACGTTTAAGTGTTATGCAGCCAGAGGAGATACTTTCCCGGTTGTTAGAGCAGTTGCGCCTTAGTTTGATGAGGCTAATATATAGATACTATAAGGGTTGCGTTCCGCGAAAAGCAATTCAATGGGATAGGTATGACTTTTGTACATCGACTAATACTAGATTACCTGTATTAAACTGGGAGATTGATGTAGAAAGCGAAGATGTCCCACATTTTTTGCGTGGATCAATTGATGCTCTCGGATATCAATTCCAATGGGAGGGTGTTAAGGATGTCTGGCATATCGCGCCTGACACTGGCAGAAAGTGGCCAGCGAAGTTTTTTTCTTCAATTCCATATAGAGCGGGCAATCCTTATGGTGACGCAAGAGTTGTATGGGAGCCATCACGATTGCAACATCTTTTAACACTAGCATTATTGGCTAATTCAGCTGATCGTGAGGATTCCAGCAGATTAGTCAATTTATTGGAAGCACAGTTTCTTTCCTGGTGTAACGATAATCCTCTATGGTGTGGTGTTCACTATATATCTGCAATGGAATGTGCTTTAAGAATCATAGCAGTGGCTCATGCCCTTGATATGGTGCGATCAAAATTAAGTAATCCAGAAGTGATATGGCATGCATATGCACAATTGGTCAATGAGCATGCCAGATTAATTATGAATCGACTGTCTTTGCATTCATCAACGGGTAATCACACGATTGCTGAATGTGCAGGCTTGGTATATGCAGGATTACTGTTTCCCGAGATGAAGGAATCAGATAGTTGGTTTGAAAAAGGAATTGGGGTTCTTGTTAAAGAGGCGGATAACCAGATTTTGCCCGATGGGGGTGGAGTTGAACAGGCACTTTGGTATCATTTATTTGTACTGGATTTACTCGGACTTGTAAGCGAGCTTTTAAACAATAATGGAAAAACCGTCCCTGACGGTATTGATTTCGCATTAAAACGCGGTAGAAAATTTTTATGTGCTTTTGGTGACCGCCCTAATGAGTTGCTTGTGATTGGCGATAGCGATAGTGGATTCGCCTTATCCAGATACTTGCGCATCAGTTGGGATAATGTTGTATGTAAGAGCACCGCTACAGTACAGACATTCAGTGATGCGGGATATAGTTTAGTCCAAAGCCCCGACCTGTCTGGGTTGCGAATATTGTTGGATCACGGAGGGCTTGGTATGATACCTTCTTTTGGTCATGGGCATGCAGATGCTTTGTCTGTTATTGTCAGCACCGGCAAAGATATACTGATGGTTGACCCTGGAACATATACTTATACTGGTGAACCTGATTGGCGTGCTTATTTTCGTAGTACTCGAGCCCATAATACGGTAACTGTAGATAGCTTAGATCAGTCTACACAGAAAGGGGCCTTTATGTGGTCTCGATCCTTTCAGGCAGAGCTAGTTAAAAAATATAAGGATGATAATGGTTCTATAAAACTTCTTGCTCGACATGACGGGTACACCTGTGTGGGAGTAACCCATTGGCGTGGTGTATTGTGGAAGCAGTCAGGGTTTATTTTAATCTGGGATTATTTAACAGGTGAAGGTGATCATGATATTGATTTGAACTGGCATGTGGATGCAAAAACTGAGGCTACTGGGAATAAAGGTGTATTAGAGGTTCCTGATAAACAATTAGCAATTAAGATTTCTGGTGGAGATTTGGAGCTTAAATTTGGAGAGGTTCAACCCATAGCTGGCTGGAAATCGATCCAATATGGTGTGAAAGAACCAATTACAACGGCAAGCTGCAGCTATAATGGATGTCTACCTCATGAGTTTATTACAGTGATTCATTGTATTGATAGTGAATTTAATAGTGATGCTAACGAAGATGAAATATTTCAGATGAGACAATGGGTGAATGAATATTCGTAGAATTGAAATATTAGGGGTTCCAGTAGATTGTGTCGATATGGGAAAATCTCTTCAAGCTGTTGATACTATGGTTCAGGGGAGTAGTGCTCAAACAGTTATTGCTGTAAATCCCGAGAAGATTATCAAAGCGCAGTCAGATACGCATCTTCTACGTTTCCTTCAAAATGCAGGTTTGCTGATACCGGATGGTATTGGTGCAGTAGTTGCTGCGAGAATTTTAAATGGTGAGGTCATGTCACGGGTGCCTGGTGCAGAACTGATGCCTGCTATATGTGAAAGATCTGTAAAGAAAGGTTATAAGCTATTTTTGCTGGGCGCGAGTCCAGAAGTTAACAGGAAGGCTGTCTCTGTCTTAAATAAGAAATATCAGGGGATCAACATAGTTGGGCACCAACATGGTTATTATTCTGAGAATGAAATTCCAGATTTAATCAAGCAAATCAACGATTCTTTGGCTGATGTGTTATTTATTGCTTTAGGCAGTCCCGGTCAGGAATTATGGATGGAAAAATACTTGCCGCAACTGAATGTGAAAGTGTGTCAGGGAGTAGGTGGTACATTTGATGTATTAGCTGGAAATGTTAAGCGTGCACCAAGGATATTCCGAATGATGAATCTTGAATGGTTTTACAGATTAGCATCTCAACCAAAACGCTTGCTTCGTCAAACCGCCTTGCCGAAATTTGTATTTTTAGTATTTAAAAAGAAACTATTAGGCTAACAAATGTGGGAAATTAAATTTTTTTAGGAGAGATAGGCTAAAGTGACTATAAGAATCAAGCGTAAGTTAATTATGCATTTAGCAAATATCAAAGTGGTGTGAATAAATGAATCAAGTGTTGGAAGAAAAACTGGTGATCTGGAAGGAACCAATTAAGATATGGTTACTTTGGGCTTTTATACTTACTGTTTTAGGCGCGTTTTTTTACGATGCGCTGAGCTATATGGTTCTTCTATGGAATACTCGAGAGGAGTATGGTCATGGCTTTTTTATACCAGTATTAACGGTTTTTTTCATCTGGCAGCAGAAAGATAAGCTTGAGCAGCTGGAGTTTGATGGTAGCTGGCTTGGGTTGCTGCTCATTCTCCCTGGTCTGACCCTGTATATTGCTGGCGAGTTGGCGACATTATATGTCATAGCGCAATACGCATTCGTTATAGTGCTAATTGGTTTGGTATATAGCTTTACTGGCAAACAAGCTTTTAAGATACTTGCGATTCCTCTCTTTCTATTATTTTTAATGATTCCTTTGCCAGATTTTCTATATCAAAATCTGTCGGCCAAACTACAGCTGGTTTCCACTCAGATTGGTGTTGGTGTTATTCGTTTAATGGATATCAGTGTATTTGTTGAAGGTAATGTTATTGACTTGGGTGTATTTAAGCTGCAAGTAGTTGAGGCATGTAGCGGTTTAAATTATTTATTCCCACTGATGACGTTGGCATTTATAACGGCTTATTTCTTTACCGGAGCCTTTTGGAAAAAAGTCATCATCTTTTTATCTTCAATTCCAATAACTATTTTAATGAACAGCTTCAGAATAGGTGCAATTGGCATCATGGTTGAGTATTGGGGAATCGAAATGGCTGAAGGCTTTCTTCATGATTTTGAAGGTTGGGCCGTTTTTATGAGCTGTATCGCTATTCTTATAGCTGAGATGTGGATTCTGGCAAACATTGGTAAAGATAAGCTGCCACTTAGAGAAGTATTTGGTATTGATTTCCCTGAGCCGACACCTGAAGGTGCTGTAATTAACATCCGTAAAATACCAAAGCCATTTTATATTTCAACCGTAATTATTGTTCTAGTAGCAGTGTCGACATTTGCATTTCCTGAACGTGCAGAAATAATTCCTGACCGTAAGCAATATGCTGAGTTTCCGCTAGAGTTTGATGGTTGGACGGGTAGAACGGGGTCTATGGAGCAGGTTTATATTGATAGATTGAAGTTTACTGATTATGCAATGACTGATTATCGTGGTGAAGATGGTGGTTCTGTTAACTTTTATTCTGCCTATTATGACTCGCAGAAAAAAGGCGCATCGGCTCATTCACCTCGTTCATGTATTCCGGGTGGTGGTTGGCAAATCACTAGTTTAGAGAATCATAATATTCAAGGTGTAGCTATTAATAGTGTTCCTATGGAAGTTAACCGCCTAGTTATAGAAAAAGGTGAAGCTAAACAATTAGTTTATTACTGGTTTCAACAACGTGGCCGCATTATTACAAATGAATACTTGATGAAGTGGTATTTGCTCTGGGATGCGATGATGAAAAGTCGAACTGACGGCGCACTGATGCGTTTGACTACAACTTTAAACTCCGGGCAAGATATTGAGATAGCTGATAAAAGACTGGAGTCTTTTGCGAAAAATATTAGTCCGATCATTTCTGAATACGTACCCCAGTAAACTAAATTCTCCGGTCGCATGAATCCAGACGAACTTAGTTTCTATTTACTGATGGCCATTATGTCAATGGCTATCTGCATGGTTATTATCCCTGTAATGATGCGTGCTGCGCCCTATATAGGCATGGTGGATAGCCCGGATGGGCGGAAAGTACACACGGCGGCGATTCCTAGATCGGGTGGGATTGGGATTGTTATTGGTATCCTGATTCCATTGTTTGTATGGCTGGATTCTTCCTTTTTCAGTACATCCTTAATCATAGGGTGCTTGATATTGTTGCTGTTTGGCGCGTGGGATGATGCCCGCAATATACGCCCGGTTTTTAAGTTTGCAGGGCAGTTATTAGCGGCAATAACTGTTGTTTATTATGGTGATATTTATGTTCATCATTTTCCTTTTTTAGGTACTAATGAGCTCCCTGCTTACATTGGGCAGCCATTTACTGTTATTGCGATAGTAGGGATGGTTAATGCGCTAAATTTATCAGATGGACTGGATGGTTTGGCGGGTGGTGAAGCACTCATATCACTGTCGGCTATTGTTTACCTGGCCTATCTATTTGAAGGTGGGGTTGCAATGACTATTGCAGCCGCGACAATCGGCGGCATTTTTGGTTTTTTGCGTTTTAACTCACATCCCGCAAGAATTTTCATGGGTGATGCGGGTAGCCAAACACTGGGGTTTGTTTTAGCCGTGCTAGCGGTTTACCTGACGCAACAGGTAAATCCTGTTGTTAGTCCTGTTGTCGCGCTATTGATATTAGGTTTGCCAATCGTTGATAGTCTGGTTGTGTTTTATTTGCGAGCAAGGAGAGGCGATAGCCTGGTCGTCGCTGCTAAAGATCATTTGCATCATAGATTATTGGCACTGGGTTTTTATCATTACGAATCAGTGATGATTATTTATTCTATACAGATAATATTGATTGTTAGTGCGGCTTTATTGCCTTATGAAAGTGATCTTTTATTAACAGCTATATATCTTGGCCTCTGTGTTCTGGTTTTTTCTGTTCTTACTTCTATTGAAAGAAGCCGTTGGAAGGCTCATGGCGATGAGGCTAGCGCAACTTTATTTCTTTCGGACGTTTTAAAAAAATATGAAAACCTGGCTATTATTCCCTACCGGGTGCTCAAAGCAGGCATGTCGCTTTTTATTGTTGCGGCGGCTGTTATGTCGAATGATGTGCCAATAGATTTGGGTGCGTCATCGCTAGTGCTGTTGGTGCTTCTGCTTGCCACTATTTCGTTTAGTTGGTTTGGAGATGGTTTATATCGCTTGCTAATGTTTGTGACCATAGGTTTTTCTGTTTATTTGTTATCAACTTATCCGCCTTCCTGGCTACTGGAGCAAATTAGCCTTGTTTATATCTTCTTCGTGATGATTACAATGATATCGTTTATTACTATTCGTATCACAATAAAAGATCAGTTCCAAATCACGCCATTAGATTATCTGGTGATTATTATGGCTGTAATAGTGGGTGTGGCACCGGGAATTGAACACGGTGCGTCGAGTATGATCTGGATGGTGGTTCAGATCATTATTTTGTTTTATGCCTGTGAGCTGATTATTCAAAATATGAAAAGCCAATTCAATAGTCTGACAGGTGCTGCTGGGTTGGCTCTGGCGCTAATTGCTTTTAGAGGTTTGGTCTAGATCAGAGCCGTATTAATCTTCTGTCATTAAATATTAATGTTTGAGCTGTTTTTATAAGCTACATAATCTTTAAAAACGTCTATAATTCACTCTATATTTTTCAATTTCACATAATATCAAAAGAAGTGTCATAATGTTAATTAAATCAATGTCATACAAATGTTTATTATACCTGTTTCTAACATTGTTTATAAGCTCGGCAATGGCTGAAGTAAAAAATACAGATATTCAACCTGATGCCTATCAGATTGGACCAGGAGATATACTAAATATTTCAGTGTGGAAAGAAGAGGGTATGCAGCTTGAAGTATTGGTGAGACCGGATGGGGAAATAACATTCCCGTTGGCTGGTGAAATTAAGGCAGGTGGGTTGACAACCAAAGCCTTATCCGATGAGCTGGTTCGTAAGCTGAAAAAATACATACCACATCCGAGTGTCACCGTCAGTGTTATGAAGTCTGTTAGTAATAAAATTTATGTTATCGGTAAAGTGAATCGTCCAGGTGAGTTTGTTGCTACGGGCTACATGGATGTATTGCAAGCATTAACTATGGCGGGTGGCTTAACACCTTTTGCAGATGCTGATGAAATTAAAATCATCCGTCGAACGAAGACTGGCACTAAAATGAAATTATTTGACTACGATGAAGTAATTAGTGGTGAGCGTCTGGATATGAACATTACTCTGAAGGCAGGTGATACTGTTGTTGTGCCTTAAATCGTATTTCTAATACTAGAATAGTAACTCCTTAGTGATTAAATTTTTTGATATTATTGTGATATCAGGTGTTTGCGCTGTATTGGTTCAATCGCATTCTGCTTGCGCAAGTGAAATATTGTTAGAGGGTGATATTAATGCACGTGCAGAATATGATGATAATATATTTTTGACAAATGGACCACATGATGCAGTTTCCGGCATCTTAATTACCCCTGCTATCGCTGGGATTATCAGGGAGGCTAACTGGGAGGCAAATTTAGAAGCTAGATTGCGTATCAATAAATATTCAGATAATACTATTGATGGTAACGACCAGTTTTTTGATTTAACAGGACAATATAACGCACAACGAGATATATTTTCATTAAACATCAATCATTTTTTAGATAGTAACCTTAGTTCTGCATCAACTGATTTTGGTATTGTTGGGCGGCGAGTTGATCGTACGAGCCAGAGTGTTACGCCTCAATACACGCGTTTATTGACGGAACGTTTAGTGTTGTCGCTATCATATAGCTATTCAGATGTTGATTTTGATGATATTGAAAGTTCAGGATTTACTCCATATTTATCCGAGACGGGTTCAGCATCGCTACGGTATGAATTGACAGAAAGAGATCAATTCTCACTTAATTTTCAAATTGTTGATTATAGAAGTAAAAACGATTTACAAACATTTGATTTATTTACTTCAAGTATTGGTATTGATCATAAGTTTTCAGAAACATTATCAACTGATTTTTTAATTGGGGTGAGTCAGCGAGACTCTACCAATTTAGATACCACACCATTTGACTTTTTTGGGCAAATCATCGAGCGTACACAGGTAATCGATTTTAATAGTAATGGTCTGGTGCTGGATGCAGGGATAACAAAAATATTGGAAAGTGGTACTCTGACAGGCAGGGTTAGTCGAAATGATACTACGAATTCATTTGGTGGCGTGGATCAGGTAGATCGAGTTAACGTGGTATATGACGAAAGACTATCTTCATTATGGCGATATAATATCAATATTCGCTTCGATGACATTAAGTCGGTAAGTAATAACGTGACGTCTGACCGTGATATATTTATATTTGAAACAAGAGTTAGTTATTCTATTACGCCAAAGTGGTCTGCTAATACATCTTATCGTTACGTAGCGAGAAGATTCAAGAGTGACACCAGTGAAGATAGAACACCAGATTCAAATAGAGTGTTTATAGGGTTGATTTATAACTTCCCTTCATTATCAACATTTTAAATACAAATAAGCTATTATTGCAGATGCAATACATAAGGTTTTAGAGAGTTATGGAAGAAGAACAAGAAAAAGATATTCAAGATTACGTTATTGCTATTAGAAAAAGAAAAACAGCGATATTTTCAATATTTTCTGTCATTTTGTTTCTCACTGTTGCTGTAGCATTCTTACTGCCTGCTATTTATAAATCAGGCTCTACAATTTTGATTGAACAGCAGGAAATTCCACAAGAACTGGTCATGTCAACGGTTACAAGTTATGCCGCCGAAAGGATTCAAACCATTCAGGCGCGTGTAATGACCCGTACAAACTTATTGA
>Ga0316209_1001518_pt1 | contig 23395 bp, 10 predicted proteins | sample 6monopyrite_MG_FD_204945 | JGI IMG/M metagenome (GOLD analysis project Ga0316209, IMG submission 204945) | Microbial mat bacterial communities from mineral coupon in-situ incubated in ocean water Damariscotta River, Maine, United States -... | ecosystem: Environmental > Aquatic > Marine >...
GGGTTTGCTTCATTTAACGTTAACAAAAAGCTATAGGTAGCGGCTGCTAAGCTGGTTTGGTTGTTACTTTCGCCAGCATCATTGTAGGCTATTGGGTAACTGACCCCCAACGCTAAGCTTTCAGAATAAATGTTGCCGTCTTCGGTTTGTGCCCACAGTTGTGTGGTCCAACTACCATCGTCAGAGGCTAACTTAAACTGAAAGTCACCGCTAAACTCAGCCACTGCTTGATAGGTATTGTTGCCTTTGTAACGTAAGCGGTAAGTTTCATCTGGCCCCCAACCTGAATGACTGCCACGTACATAGAGTTGTCCGCCGCCGGTTATGTCAAAGGGAATGTCTTGCGCTGAATCGTCTAAAGCTGAACAATTGACGGTTGGCGATACACTGTCGATAGTTAAGACTGGCGTTACTTGCGAGGCATCTAATTGAAAATTATAGTTACCTTGAGCACTCACGCTAAAACTGATATTTCCGTCAGCATCAGCACTAGATGTAACTGAATTCGAATTGATTTGCACATCACTAAAACCAAGATTAACCAGCGAATAATCATTGTTAGCAATTTTTAGCATTTGAGTGCCAGCAGTTAACACATAATCAATGTTATAAACGCCATTGCCAACATAAGAAAAACTATCTGTTGCCGTCAGTCCGTCATCGCCAAAATTATTCATTGAACCACGCAAGTAAATAGTAGTGTCGCCATAAGGTGCAACATCCGGCTGATTAACGGTAACATCGGCTGCTAAGCCAACACCTTGCACTCCAGCTTGCGGTTTAACAAAAACGGCAGTTGTTAGTGCGGGGACAGTAAAGGTGCCACTATTCGCCCCTTCTACAAAACTAGCTGTCTGTACTGTGCTGTCTGCAGACGCTTGTTGCATGTTATGTAGCTCAAAACTACTGGCCGTTAGAATGGTATGTGACTGTTCGCTCGACGTGCCATTAATGACCACAACTAGCGCATCAACATTGGCATCCAAGTCTTCGACGCCAACACCATCATCTAGGCTCATCACAATTAACCCTTGGGTTTGGCTCACGCCTGTATTATGAAATCCTAAACGTTCTATGACATCTTGCTCCTCAGTCAATCTAAACAATTTGCTTGACTGGCGAATAGTCATAAACTCTTTAAACACCGCTGACGAAAGCGCTATGTGGCTCATCAAGGGTTGTGTTTCGAGATTAGAAACCAAGTTGCCTATGGTATTCCATTGACCTTGATTATCTTCAGCCAAAGGCAAACCTACGTTCCAGTTATTAGAGGTTTTAGTGAAGTCCACCCAATTGAACCAATCGCCAGCGTCGTAGGTATTTCGGTCCATTGATTTAGAACGTAATAGATCTCCACCAAGTTGAAAGAATGCAACACCTTGGCTGATAAGTGGAATAGTACCAGCGATGTTTTGCGCACGGACGCGATCAGCAATCGACATATCACTCGCCAAACCATATTGAAGCTGATCCCATAGAGTTTCACTATCATGTTTAGACACATAATTAATCATATCAGCGGGATCTTTCCCATAAGCAGGTTTAGCGGAGTAGGCACTGCCTAATTTCACATTGCCGCTTTTATCTTGCATAGAATAGTCAGCTAAGGTGCCAGCTAATCCCAATCGTATGATGTCTTGATCGTCCAAACTGCCAGACGTAATGAACAAAGACGCGCTGCGAATAATATCTCGTGGACGGTCATTAAATGTGCCGACTTGGCTACCCGCCATATTGTTTTGATTAGCCTGGGTGTAGCCGTTGTTATTGCGGGTCCAGCCTTCTCCATAGAAATAGTTATCTGAGTCTAATGCTTGCACTACGTCCCTAGCGTTGAGAATTGAGTCTGTAGAATTGTTACTCATGATATCGAAACGAAATGCATCAAACTTGTAGGCCTGTGTCCACAGTGCCAGCGAATCAACCATGAGTTTGTTCATCATTTTGTGTTCAGGGGCAGTATCTTCACAACAAGTATCTTTTAAAACACTGCCAGTAGTCAGGTTTCTTCTGTGATAGTAGCCAGGCACTACTTTGTCTAACACTGAGTTATCAAATAAACCCGATGAGCTGGTGTGGTTATACACCACGTCTAGCGACACGCGTAAGCCGATTTCATGTAATGTTTGGATCATGGCGCGCATTTCCAAAATTCGCGCCACACCGTCTGGATCAGATGAGTAACTCCCTTCTGGCGCTGAAAAATGTTTCGGATCGTATCCCCAGTTAAAACTATCCAAGCCGCGCATTGAACTAGCTAAAGCCTGTGCATCTGCAGTACTAGGATCATAACTTTCGAATACAGTTAATAAGGTAGCTGCACTATCCTCTACACCACAAACAGGAGCACTGCTGTTTAGCGCGCACAAATCGGCTACCGTGTCGGTAATATTTACTCTATTACTTAAGTCTTCACCAATAGTGGCAATATCATTAGCCGGTAACAGTTGAAAATGCGTTAAGCCTGCATCAGCAAGAGATTTAAGGTGAGTAACCGGTAGAGAATCTTGCTCGGTAAAGGCCAGATATTTACCACGATTTGCTGTGCTAGTCGTTTCGTCTCTTACGCTAAAATTACGAATATGCCCTTCATATATAACGGCATCTTCTGGATCAACAATACTTGGAGATACATGAGTATCCCAATTCTGCGGTTTTAGGTTTGCATCATCTAAATTGACAAACTGTGAATAACTGCCGTTAGTCGCCAAAGATACAGAATAAGGGTCTGTACTTTGTAATGTTTCAAAACGTTTGTTTATATGATGATAAACCGTCAGTTCAAATCGATAAAACTGTCTATCAACACTGTTGTCCAAATCAATTGACCAAATCCCAGTGTTGCTATCCAACGTCATAGCCTGACTAGACTGCAGCGCTTTGTTAGCGTCGTAAATGTTAATTTTTACTTGCTGAGCCGTCGGAGCCCATACATATGATTTGATACCGTTGGTAGCATATTCCAAACCGAGCAAGGCTTCATCAGCGTCATCAGTTTCAGCGGTATAAATTGCATCCAATACCCGTGGAGTTTGCACATAAGTCGCCGCTACAACTGCATCACTATTATCATAAGCGATGGCTAACAATTTGCCGGTCAACATTTGTTTTACGTCGGCTGTTGCTGAAGTGTCGGCTGTATACGCGTCTAGGCTTTGATATCTTGGCATGCCATGGCTAGTTGCTGGGTGAGTGCCAGATGATTGTGGCGTAAACTCAATGAAATTGTCTCCAGCGATCCCAGTTTCTCCATCGTAACCTAAGTCATCAGTTTCAGAGCTGTAAATACGAATTTTTGCCACTGCACTGCCATTGACATCCCAAAATACAGTTTGTGTGTTAACCCAGTGAGCAGCTATGTCGGCAATCAATACACCAGAAGGAAATAACAAGGATTCAGAGTAAAGTTCACTTATGCCTGATAAGGTCCATATCATCCTATCACCAGTTAAGTCGGTTCGATGGTCGGCGTCACCAATGTCCTTTTCATCGCCTTTATGTACAATAAAATTAGCACAATCGCTGCGGTCAGCTTTTAAAGGTAACACCCAATACGCACCGTAATTAGGATCAATACCACTTTGGGCTTGGCCTACTGTCCATTCAGTGCCAGCGCCGGATGCAAAATCAGCATAAGCATCACAACTATCGTTGTTCCAAAGGTGCAAAACCCAATCTTGATAATTTTCATCTGGGCGATTATAAAAAACTACAAGTTCGTTATCGCCAGCTGTAACAACAGGTTGTGGTAAACCACCGCTAGTATCTTCTATAGTCAAGGAAACACTTTGACTTACTGAGGCATTACTTGGGTCGGTAACGGTTAAACTGGCATCAGCGGCCCCTGCAACGGTATAACTAACAAGCGTTGAGGTTGTCGCGATACAATCGTTTAGAGGGACGTCTTGTAAGCCATTCCCTGGACTTAACACACAAGACAAAACATCACCGTCAGCGTCAGTGGCAGCCCATGAAAAAGTCACATCTAATGAATTTGCAGCGCTAATTTCGGCCGAGAAACCACTTATCGATGGTGCGCTATTTTGCAAAACAGTGGGAGGTGTAGGATCCGAACTTCCACCACTACAACCTGCAAACATACATGCCATAGTTGTAACCGATAGTTGCAGTAACATTTTGGATTGGCTCATTTAACTCTGCCCTTTTTGCATATCTTTTAGTTTCCATATGCTAAGGGTTTACTATCACGCAGAACAGCAGTTACATACGTATTCAACTCGTTTAAAATAGGTAATAAAAGGGTTGTATGATGTTATTCAGCAAAACTTATGCATCGAGTAGGGTGAGGCTTTTGCCTCATCCCTCTCACAGAACCGTACGTACGGATCTCGTATACGGCTCCTGTAATTTACTGTTTCTCATTCATTTAGTAATAAGAAGCAAGAACCCCTGTTTTAACTTTATCTATCTGATACAAACCCATTTCTTTAAACCATTTGTTGGGCATTGCGTAGTTTGCCAATGGACTCTTAGCACTTCGCCATGAATTCATCTTGATAAACTTAAAAGGAGGCTTAAACTTTAATTGTTTCAATCGCCTATGTAATCTCATTGGCTTTTTCCACAACCTCAGTTGTACCGCCCTTAATCTTCGCCGGATCCAAGTAAACAGTTGCTGTAAAATGCTGCTTATATTCGCTATTTTGAAGTAATTTACAAATCCCCTCAGTACTGGGTTAAGTCTTTTTAGCACTGTCGCTAAATTACCGGCTCCATTACGCTTAGTAAATTGTTTCACTTTTACTTTGAAGTGTTTGAGTTTCTTTTCTTGAATACGCGTGTAATTGCTACCAATTATCACCCCTAAGAATTTTATCCCCCTATCGCTATGTGCTATATGGGTCTTACGCTCATTCACTTTAAGTTTCAGTGTTACTTCTAGTAGTTGACTCGCTACTTTCAATGCGTTTTCTGCACCTGATGTTGAGGTACAGAATATCAAGATATCATCAGCATAACGCACTATTCGGTGCTGTCTTCTCATCATTTCTTGGTCAAACTCATCTAGGTAGATGTTTGATAATAGCGGGCTAATTACGCCACCTTGTGGGCTACCAAACTCACTATTTTCAAACGTTGAGCCTATCATTACACCACTATTGAGAAACTGTTTTATCAAGTTTAAAATACTGCCGTCTGTAATACGTTTTCTCACGAACTTTAAAATTAACTCATGGTCGAGCGTATCAAAACATTTCGACAGATCCATATCAACTACGTGCCGTTTGTTATATTTGCGTATAAATAACGTCGCTTTGCTGATAGCTTGATGACAGCTTCGCCCTACCCGATATCCATAACTCGATGGATGAAAGTGTGGGTCAAATATGGGTGTCATGATATTCGATAAACATTGTTGAACAATGCGGTCTCGAACCGTTGGAATGCCCAGTAACCGTTTGCTGCCATCGTCTTTGCCGATTTCAACACGCTTGACTGGTTGCGCTTGGTAGCGCTTTTCTTTGAGTTCAAGCAATAACTGATTAAGCTCTTTTTCCAAATTTTGCGTAAAGTCACCTATGCTCTGACCGTCAATTCCGGCAGCGCCTCGATTCTTTTTCACTTGTTTGTATGCCAGATAAAGCGCTTGTAGTGATAACAAACGCCCATAAAGGCTAAAATGCACTCTCACATTATTGTCTCACATCACTTGGCTTTGGTTTCCTTTGTATCGGTTAGGTTTGTTTCATTATCGCAGCAAGCGTTCTAGCGAGGGATTTATCCCTATAATGCAATGTACTCAACCACCTTTATTTTGCCTCTAGTAAAGAGAAATAATTACTCCCCGTGCCCAGTTCCATCCTCAGCCTTGATTTCACTCTCAGCCAATCAAGGAGACCTTGCCTTATTAGGCAACTCGTAGACCCGATATAAATTCCACTACACGTTGTGATTTATAAATCACTTCCCCCCTTCGCAATCAATTAAAGCTTTTGACTAAAGTTGACCCTATCAAACACAATGCTGATAGTCGGCTTGGTTTTATCCTCCACACCATTACTGGCTTTGACCGCCATGGACGGTGGAAATGCAGGTTTTGCCGGGAGCAAAAACCTGCCACAGGCCTAGCCTTACTCACTACTACGGGTTCATCTGCCACCTCACACCGACATTAAACCTTGAGTTTCCTCTTGAATTCAAGCCACTTACTTACAATAAGTTTAGATGCCAGGCTTCCCCAGTTACTACACTGACTCCCTGTTAGAAATGCCACCCTCAAGCACAGCATGGGTCTGACTAAGTATTGGGCTTCGCGCTATTATGGACGCTTACCCACCCATGCCGCCGAAGCAGGTTACGGTTAGTTGTGTACCTCTAACTTCCTATGGCTTCCTTCAGACCTTACCGTTAGCTAGGTGAATAACGACCGATGTACTACATCGCAGCGTTATGAACCCCTTGCCATTCGGATTATCTTCCCCTTAGTCAGGGTGACTCCACTTTCTTTCAAGTGGACGGGTTTGCCAGCTTCGCTGGGCAAACACAAAAAAGCCGCGATAGTATCGCGGCTTTCTAATAATAGTTTTAAGGGCATTACCCTAAAGTTATTCTACTATGGAACTAGTACAACTCTATAAAGCGCTCAGCTATTAGCTAATACGTTGCCACTAGATGCTGAAATAAATCAAATGCTAGCCGACTTGTTTAACCATAAAAATCGTTATCACCTGGCCATAAATTATTACTTAAGAGTGGGTTAATGAGGGCGCAAGGTAATAAAGGCATCGTCTAAAATCTTAGGTCCGTCAGGTGTTTTACTGGCAAAACTCCATAGCGCTGGGGTTAGTTGTAATTCTCGATAGTTACCTTCGCCACTTTTATCCCAAGTAGTGATGTAAATGGAAGTACCTTGCCAGTTTTGCACACCTATATCATTGCCATGGTAGGTAAAAGTGATGGTGTTGCTTGTTCTGTTTATTTTGATATCAGGAGCAATTCCCGGTTTGTTACCTTCTTTTTCCTTTGACGCACTTTCTGATGAATAAAGGTAGTTGGCCCAGCCAAATACCATATGTGCTAGATCCCATTTTTGCTGATTGGGAAACTCACCACCGATGATTGGTAAAACACTGAGCCCATTGTGACTATTGATAGGGTTGTCAAAACTTGGGGCATAATCAAAAAATATCGTAAATGATACATGGTCAAACCCATTAGGCGGTGCCCAAATTGAAGACACGCCACACATGCCTATGCTTAACTCAAGTACTGAGCCACCAGCTTTAGCTTGTACATTTTGTATATCCATTTGACATCCAACCGATGAATCTAGCGGTTTCAAGTAATCGCCATTTGGACCATGGTCGTCATCAATAGGATCTTCAGTATTTGCACTGTAATCAACTGTTTCTGAAAGAGTTTCATAGTCACGGATTTCTGAAGCTGTGTGTTTATTTGGCCAGTAAATTTCTAATGTATGTTGGTGTCGGCCTAAGTCAGAAACCGGTAGTTCAATCTGCCAATTCCCCCTCTGATCGGCTTTAAATCCTTGCGCATCCGCTAACTTTCCATCAATGACTCGTAACAAAGTTGCATGTGGTTCTGCCACAGTCCCAGATACAAAGGCTTTCTTTTGATTGATGTATTCACTTTGGATGTCGGTGATAGTAACTAATCTCGGTATCGCCTGCTTGGCCTCAATTACTAGGGTATCTCCCATCAATATGATAAAGGATTGGGCTGGTAAGACTTGGGTTAATAAACCGTCGGTTTCAAACTGCAAATCCTCTGACAAATTTTGACTTACTAATACTCGAGGTTGATTGTCGCTTACAAACTCAGTTTGCAATGCATTCAGAAGAACCGGTTGTTTGGCGGTATTAAATAACACATAAGCCACTTGCCCTTGATATTCTCGCTTGTATGCCAGTACACCTGCCCCGGCAGCGTTATCTTTTAGGATTTCAATCGTGCCCCGGCTAAAGATTTTGTTAGCTTTTCTGATTTCCGTGAGTTTTTTAATAAATATATACATCTCAGATTGTTGATCAAACTGATCTTGCTCACTCAAATATCCGCCAGCAAACATCGCTCGGCGACTACTCAAAAATGCCTGCTCATCGCCTTGGTAAATGGTAGGTATGCCCGGCACCGTCATCATCAAGGCATAAGCCTGCTTGAATCCCTCGATATTGCCGGAAGCTAAAAACCGCTCCACATCGTGATTATCAATAAAATTTGGCACCAGATAAGGATATTTGTAGTTGCGCATATGTGCTTCTAAGCGATAGGACATGTATGCGGTTGGTGCACCACCGGCAAATACTCGGCTGATTTCCTTATATAAGGGAAAGCCTATGGGGGCGGTCATTCTCTTCGTAGTATCGGAAGTAACATACTGCGCTAATTTCTGTTCACCATTATCATGAAACGGCGCAGAGGTTTGATATATTTCACCAAAACTCAGGAAGTTGTCCCGCCCTGTTTGTTTAGCGATGGCCTCAAGGCCGTCCTGAGCATGTAAGAAATCTTCATAGAACTCCTTTTCCACATATTTAGCCGTATCGATTCGTACTCCGTCGACACCCGCGTCTTTTATCCAATAAGCAAACGAGTCTTTCAAGGCCTTTCTAACCACAGGGTTTTGAGTATTTATGTCATCCAAATCAGCCGTTTGATAAGTGGTTTCTTGTTTTTTTAGGGAGAAGTCCTGAATGTTTGGTGTCCAGTTGAAGATGCCTGCGTCCCTATGTTTGGGGTTATTGACATCGTTCAAATTAAAGGGATATTGACTGGGCGCACTGCCAGGTAGGGAGTGCATATTGAGTATAAAGTTTTTACTCACATCATCAGCGTCATACCCCCCCTGATAAGTGAAAAAATTACCTGTGTGATTCACCACCACATCCTGAATTAAATACATGCCCTTGTGATGTAGCTCACTGGATAAGGTTTGGTAATCCTCAAGGGTGCCATAATGCTCGTCAACTGACTTAAAATCCCGCGCCCAATAGCCGTGGTATCCACTGTAGTTGACTAGCGGATCCCACCATTGATTGGCTACATGAGGGGTTGTCCACACAGCTGTAGCTCCAAGATTTTTAATGTAATCGAGATTATTTACTACACCTTTTAAATCACCACCGCTGTAGTGACTTTCTTTCGAAGGATCATAAACGTCCACACCTTGATCGTTATTTCTAGGCTCTCCATCGGCAAAGCGGTCGATCATCAAGAAGTAGATAATTTGATCTTGCCACTCGGGAGAAGGTACATGCAGTAGCATTGATGATTGACAATCATTAGCCGCTTTTTTAACGCATGGCTCAGTTAGCAGCTTGTCAGCACTATTTGGCTGGCATGCCGCCACAAGGGATAATACGGCAAACAAAAATGTAAGTTGAAGTCGCTTATGCATAGTTGAAAAATTCCGTTCTAGCGAAAATTACGAGACTGAATCAACGCTAAACATTTAAGCTTTGCAACACAACTCCCTACATACGTATTCAAGAAAGTTCAAGGACTTATGCATCATCATCACCTTAAGGTTTTGTTCAATTGGCATGCAACTTTTCATGTCAGATCTACTACAAACTACTATTTGCTTGGTATATTCAAAAACCGCCTATGCTCTGCATACGTATTCATTCTTGAATACGTATGTATGCCCTATACGAACAACTCATCAGCGCCTACGCTTTCTTTTGCGGCTCTAAATGGTAATTAATTTAACCTTATGCAGGCAAGCCGCAGCGCCATCGAAAATCAATAATAAAATCAATTTGGAGATGAATGATGAAAATACGAGTAGTTCAAATAAAAAAAGTGCTAAGGACAATATCCTTAATAGCACTTACCACTATATCCTTAGGAGTAACGGCGGCCAGCTCGCTTGGGCCGGTAACCGCTAAAGATGTTGTATATCAAATTATTACCGACAGGTTTTCAGATGGCGATACGTCCAATAATATTCCCTCAGGCTCACCTAGCCAAATTTTTGATGGCAGTGGCGCTGACCTTAAGCTATATCAGGGTGGAGATTTTCAGGGGATAATAAACAAAATTCCCTACTTGAAGAATATGGGGATCACTGCTGTTTGGATTTCGGCTCCTTATGCCAACCGGGACGAACCCATTAATGACTTCCAAGCCGGTGGTGGGATAGATGTGTATTCCAGCTACCACGGCTACCACGTTAGTAACTATTTTCGCACTAACCCGCACTTCGGCGACATGAAAAAATTTACCGATATGGTAGATGCCCTGCATGCACAAGGGATAAAAGTCATTATCGACTTCGTCTCTAATCACAGTAGTCGCTGGCAAAACCCAACAACTGGCTATTCTGCTGAAAACGGCCGCTTATATGAGCCTGATAGAGATATCAACGGTAACTTCGTATTTGATGCCAACGGTAACCCTGTTGACTTAAATAACGACAACTCTGTGGATAATCTGATTGCCGATCCTAACGGGACGGTCAACCCTGGCTGGTTTCATCGAATAGGCGATAGAGGCAGTGATAGCAGTCGTTTCGGTTTTCGCTACAAAGACCTAGGCTCACTGGCAGATTTCACCCACGAGCTGCCTGCGGTTATAGAGCACCTTGAAGATGCGGCAACATTTTGGAAATCCAAAGGCATTGATGGCTATCGCCACGATGCCACTTTGCATATGAATCCGGCGTTTGCGAAAGGTTTCCGCGATGTGATTGATTCGGCGCCGGGTGGTGCATTGACCCACTTTGGCGAATTTTTTATCGGTAAACCTGACCCCAAGTTTGCTGAGTATGTGTCTTTCCCTACCCGTACAACTATTAACAACCTGGATTTTGAATACTACCGCACCATCGCCAACGTACTTGATAACGGTTCTGAGGATATGAATGCCTTAGCCAACTTTTATCAGTATTCCGATGCTCAATATGAGTATGAAAACCAAACGGTTACTTTTCTTGATAACCACGATGTAAAGCGTTTTCTTAAAAACAACGGCGATGGAAGGGCTCTGGAACTGGCACTCACCACTACACTCGTTTCCCGAGGTATTCCTAATGTATATTACGGCAGCGAACAATATGTTGAGGGTTTTGGCACCGACGGCAATGATGGTCGAATTTTTATGGATACCTCCAGCAGTTTTAGCCAAACTACTCGAGCCTACAAAATCATCCAAAAACTATCCGCACTTAGACAGCAAAACGATGCCTTGGCTTACGGCCTTACCAGTGTTTTATATTCCACAGCCGATATCCTAGTCATGTCACGCAAGTTTTTCGACAAAGAAGTCATCATTGCCATCAATAGAAGCTCTTCTAACACCTATAGCGTACCTGACCTGGGCACAAGCATGCCTGTAGGTAACTACTCGGATGTACTCACTGGAGAGCTGGGTGGGACGACTAGCAGTGTGTTCTCATCTGGGGGCGGACAACTACTAGCTTCGTTTCAGTTAAGCCCGCAGGAAGTCAATGTTTGGAGTCATGATCCTGACCTTGGCAGTGATCCCCATATAGGTGATATGCAAGCCGTTGCCGGCCGTGCGGGTAACGAAGTGACAATTGTTGGCACAGGCTTAGACGGCTCAGTACAAGTGTTTTTTGGCGCGATACAGGGCAGCGTAGTTGCCAATGATTACAATAAGATCCGGGTTACTGTGCCTGCGGTTGCCGCAGGTGAGCAACTTGTTACGGTACAAAAGGGCACTATCACCAGCAATAATTTCACCTTCGAGGTGCTGTCAGATGATCAAAATCAGCTAATTTTCCATGTGGAAGCATATACCGCATCTGGACAAAACGTCTACGTTGTTGGCAGCATTCCGGAATTGGGTAGTTGGAACCCTGACAATGCACTTGATGCCTTCCACAATCCGGATCCAAACCAGTGGTGGAAATGGTTCTTACCGGTCAGTGTCCCTAAAGGCACCACCTTTGAGTACAAATATATCTTTAAAGATGATCTGGGTAATGTGGTATGGGAGGGCGGTAACAACCGTACTGTCACCTCATCAGCTTCAGAGGCGGGAGTAATAGACTTGTCGGAAGACGTTTTCCAATAGGAAGTCATTTTTAGTCTGAAAAACGTAAGCTCCACATGCAAGTTGTGGAGCTTATTTTTTATTACCTAAGGCTGCTTGGGATTGGCTTTACAATACTTATCCACAAAATCTTTATGTAATGGGTAAGTTTCCACGGTGTCATTAATTACTTTTCGAAGCAAGGCCAAGTTTTCTTTGTACTTTACGTTGTCTCGATATTCAATTAAAGGGTTATTAAATTCAGGAATAATGTCTTGGCCAATTAGCACTGCCAGCCAACTGGCATTGGCAAAAATATCAGCCCGAGGTGAGACCAAGCGACCAAAACGCTTAAAGTGTTCCAGCTTATATTTGAGTGTTTCAGGTATCGACATCTTGGAGCACATACGCCAAAACGGTGTATCATCACGAGTGGTCGCGTGATAATGCAGAATTAAAAAGTCCCTGACCGTTTCATACTCTTCCGTGCATATACGGTTGTATTCGTGCGTGGTGTTGTCATCACATTCTGCGTCTGGAAATAACGCCAAAAAACGTGTGATCCCCGACTGGATCAAATAAAGGCTGGTGGATTCTAGCGGCTCCAGGAATCCAGCCGAAAGGCCAATGGCAACACAGTTTTTATTCCAAAAACGGTTTCTACGTCCAGTGGTAAAACGCAATACTTTTGGCTCTGCGACCGGTTTACCGTCCAAATTATCCAACAATACTTGGGTAGCATCTTCGTCACTAATATGATTACTACTATACACATAACCATTGCCAATACGATGCTGCAAGGGAATGCGCCACTGCCAACCCGCGTCACGTGCAGTAGACTTGGTGTAAGGGGTAAATTCACCTCCCGACTCACAAGGAACGAAAACAGCACGGTCACAGGGTAGCCAATGTGCCCAACTTTCATAGCCTGTTTTTAGTGCCCCCTCAATAAGTAACGCTCTAAAACCACTGCAATCAAAGAAGAAATCGGCTGAGATTTGCTGACCATCTTCTAAAGTGACTGAACTTATAAAGCCTGATTCCTGGTTTAAGGTGACTTTGTTTACTTTCCCTTCAATTCGTTCAACTCCTCTTTTTTCAGAGTAAGACCTCAAATACTTGGCATACAAACTCGCATCAAAATGATAGGCGTAATTAAATTTTGATTGGATTAGACGTGGATCACTACTGGGTTTATCGAAACGACACTTTTTGGCTAGTTGCCAGGCAATAGAATACGCATCCAAATCATGCTCATCGCCTTCATTACGCGCTTTCAGCCAATAGTGATATAGAGGTACTACATCAAAATCAGCTCCATATTCACCAAAAGGATGGAAATAGCTATGACCTTTGCGGCTCCAATCTATAAACTCGATACCTAATTTAAAGGTGGCATTTGTCGCTTTAATGAAATCAGTCTCGTCAATGCCGAGCAAGTTGTGGTTAAACTTTTTGACCATCGGAATAGTGGCCTCACCGACCCCGACTGTGCCTATTTCTTCAGATTCTACCAGGGTAATTTTACATTTACCCTGCAAAGCGTTAGATAGTGCTGCCGCAGTCATCCACCCAGCGGAACCTCCCCCGACAATTGCTATATGCTGGATACTTCGTGGCGCTGCTGACATCAAAAACCTCCTTCAATCCCAAATACATGCTTCATTTGAAATTATTGTGTTTGTAATAATTCTAGTTGTGCTAGGTGTGCTGAGTAATGACTGGCACTCTTAAATACGAAATTGTCTAGAGCCTGCATATCGTATTTCACAAGGTTTTGTTTAGCTGGTGTTAAGTGCTCTTGACGAGGAAATACCCCATAGCCCGCGAGTAAACAATGCCATGAGGTAGGACTGTAGTATTTATCTATGCCCTGTCGCAAAATCTCATTAGTTAAATCTTCTCTGTTTAACCAGCAGCGCAAAATATCTTTTAAAGAATCTGATAAATTTTCATTGCTAGCATTCGCCTTCCAATAATCAGTATCTGTTCTCGAATTCAGCCTATAATGAGCCACTATATAATTTCGAATACCTTCAAAACGTTCACTGATCAATTTGTTGAAACGATCCTGATACCTATCGCTCCACTTGCCTTTTTCAAATTTACGCATAAACAAATCAATACTCGAGTGCACCAAATGCAAAGCTGTTGCTTCCAATGGTTCGATAAAACCTTGAGCCAAACCAATAGCAACACAGTTTTTAGACCAATGAGTGTTAACTTGTCCAACCCTCATTTTTAGGTGTCTTGCCTCGACCTCGCTATCGAGCATACCCAGTTTCTGTCTTAATTCTGACTCTGCCTCGTCTTTAGTACAAAAGTCAGAGGAATATACGTAACCATTACCAGTTCTATTTTGCAGAGGAATATCCCATGCCCAGCCACAGTTCATCGTTGTTGAGATAGTTTGAGAATTAGGGTTTTGTTGTTTTTTGGCCGGTAATACAACCGCACTATCGTTAAACAAATTGTCTGAAAAGTTCCTAAATTCTACTTTCAGGGCTTTTTGTAGCAAAATACTATTGAAACCACTGCAGTCCACAAAAAAGTCAGCTTTAATATTTTCCCCATTTGTTAGTACCAGACTGTCAATATCGCCAGATAAGGCCAGTTTCACCTCATGGATTTTTCCTTGGAGATGCTCCACCCCTTTAGATATGGCTAGCTCTTGCAGGAATGTCCCCACCAAATAAGAGTCAAAGTGATATCCATAACTTACATTAAACGGAAAATTATCATTCGGAATTGGACCTTTTTGCAAAGCAGCCAATTTAGCCTGGACAAAAAACCTGTCGGGGTGTCCGTGGACATCAACCCCTTGTCGGCGAATAAAGGTGTTATAAAAAAATTGCTGACTGGTATGGACATCCAAGTCACCTGGAAAGGGATGAAAATAACTTTCATAACCGGGCTTACTCGACCACCCCTTAAATGTAATACCTGTTTTATAGGTCGCATTACATTTAGGCATCCACTGACTTTCCGTGACTCCTATCTCGTCAAAAAAATCCTTTAGCTGGGGTGTTGACCCCTCCCCCACACCAATAATACCAATATCAGGTGACTCGACCAAAGTTATCTGTATGCCCTTGCAAGACCAAGCTTTCACCATCAAATTGGCACACATCCAGCCAGCCGTTCCACCTCCGACAATAATGATGCGATTTGGTTTGCGTAGTTGAGAAGTCATTGCAGCAGCTATTCCACACTCGATTGGCAGTGCCGCGCAATATATTGTTCATGCTCCGGTAATTGCCCAGCCGTCCCTTGCATTAAACTCTTAAGATCACCCATGAATCCTGCAAGTTGTGCCTTTGATAATGTGTCAGCCATTGGGTGATAATCTTCAGGCAATAGATTTTGTCCCATCATCACCTGGTACCATGCAATCTCTGTAAATAAATCGCTTTTCTCACGATAAACATGCCCACTACTTCGAAACAGCTCCATTTTATGGCGTAAACTATCAGGTATGCTCATTTCGCGGCATCGAGTCCAAAACTCAGAATCAGTTCTTTGATTTTGATAATAATGCAAAATAATAAAATCTCGAATTTGCTCAAATTCAAGTTTTGACTGCTGGTTAAATTCGTCAACAAGTGACTTTTCAATTCGCATTCGAGGAAACATTTTAACTAAACGCACAACCCCGGATTGGATCAAATGTAGGCTGGTGGACTCTAATGGCTCCAAAAATCCACTTGAAAGACCGATTGAAACAACATTTTTATTCCATTGCTTTTTACGTCGCCCGGTTTGAAAACGAATAAAGTTAGGATCTTTTAAGGGTTCTGCATCTAAATTAGACATCAGCGTATCCAGCGCTTTGTCCTGCTCAAGAAAATCACTACAATAAACCAATCCATTCCCAGTACGGTGCTGCAAAGGAATTCGCCATTGCCAGCCTGCCTCATGGGCAATAGATCGAGTATAGGGTACGAGTGGTTTTACGTTTTTGGTTGGGATGGCAATCGCTCGATCACAAGGTAACCACTGAGACCAATCTTCATAGCCTGTTTTTAACGCCTGCTCAATCAATAGCGCTCTGAAACCGGAGCAGTCTATAAACAAATCGGCAAGTAATTCCTTACCGTCCTTTAACGTAACACTTTGCACATATCCGCTGTCTGGACAAATTTTGCTATCAACTATTTGTCCCTCAACTCGCTTGACCCCCTTTGGCTCACTGTATTTACGTAAATACTTGGCATATAGCCCTGCGTCAAAATGGTATGCTCTTATCAATCCCGCTAGTTGAGTGCCTTCAATATAATCTAAAATGTTAAATTTGTTACTTTTGGCCGCCTGATAATTGAGTGAATAATCCCAATAACTGCTCGGCATCCCTTCTTGTAACGAACGTAACCAATAATGATGGAAATCAATTGAGCCCAAATTTTTACCGATACCACCAAAGGTGTGCATATAACTTTCACCGAGTTTACCCCAGTTTTCAAATTGAATCGCAAGCTTAAAGGTACCTTGCGTGGCCGCTAGAAACTTGTTTTCGTTAATACCTAAAATTTGATTAAATTGCTGTATAGGGGGGATAGTGGCCTCACCCACCCCAACCGTTCCAATATCGTCAGATTCAATTAATGTGATTTCTAAATTTTTTCCTAAGGTGCGCGACATCATAGCGGCCGTCATCCAACCCGCACTTCCACCGCCTACTATTATTATTTTTTGAATCACTTCTGATGTCATATCTAGGTCTAAATCCTAAGTTAGCGCTTAATAATATGTATACCCAGGCAAGCATGCTACCAAAAATCGAGGCATTGCTGCATATACAAAATGGAACCCCTTAAATTTGAAAGCTCATTATCTCATCACTCTGCAATTTTTTTTCTTCTTGAATTCAAATAACATTGTAACTCTCAACAATAAAAAAACCCTGCACAATTGCAGGGTTCTGGTTCTAGTATTTAAGTATTAGAACTTATAGATAACACCTGCCAACAAAGTACGACCATATACTTGGAAGTCTTTAACTTGGCGTGGGTCGCCATTATTAAATGTTGAAAACGGTTCGTTAGTCACGTTCTGAATCTGAATTTGGGCAGTCAGACCCTCAAGGCCTTCGATGCCTAATTCAGCAAAATCGTAACCAATTTGTACATCGACGATGTCTTCGCCGAATGCGAAACGCTGCTCACGCGACAAGCTTATCCCAGAAACATCTGACAAGAAGTCATCACGGTTACGCAAACTTGCACGAGCCTGGAAACCGTAGTTTTCGTAGTAAAACGAAACGCTATATAACTTATCAGATTGACCAGGAATATTTTCCGGCTCTAACGCCCCTGGTAGCAAAATTTCACTATCTATTAGCGTATAGCTAAATTGCAAACCGAAGCCCTCTAAAGAGTCATCAATAGCATTAAAGGGCAGCACACCTGATAATTCCACACCGCTGATATTACCACCATCAACATTAACCCAACCACTAATAAAGCCTTGAGTCAAAATGTTAAATTCTGTTCCGTCTGGCGCTTCAATACTTGGTACATCTACACCTGAAAAATCGGTCAACACTTGTTCTTGAGCTTGCCAGTCATTTAGTTTTCTGTAGAAAGCAGCAATGGATACATAACCTTCAGGGCTATAATACCAGTCGTAACTTAAATCAACACCATCAGCGGTGATAGCCCCCAACTCTGGATTACCGCCATCGCCGCCCCACGGTGAATTATTGATATCAGTACTTGTGACTTTATTAGCATCAAAGCTCGTACCAAAACTTGCATTTATGCGATCCATACGCGAACGGGTCAAGGTACGAGCCGCACCAAAGCGCACAATCTTATCTTCGGCTATCTCAAAAGCCAAGTTAACACTGGGTAAGACTTCAGTATAATCAGTTCCGCCATAAGTAGGAGTCCAATCGAAGGTAAAACCTGTCTCTTCGCCACCCATAATTCCTGCAGCAAACCCATCAGATCTTTGATCAACTGACTGTATCTGAACACCGAAGTTACCGGTAACACCTATCCCGCCAATCTCAGTATCCACATCGGCTTTTACATAAGCCGCCCAAATATTTTCATTTACTGTCCAGGAACCTTTCGGGCGACCTGCGTCAACAAAATTAGCATCAGTAAGGACGTAGCCCCCATCTTTTAGGAATGCAAACGAGTCGTAAGCTAGCATATTGCCTAGGCCAATAAAATCAAGAGAAACATCTGACAACCGATACTGCTCGGGAATATCCTGTGGAGACACGAAGTCTACGTCACCTCTTTCGTAAGCAGCATCTCTTACAGTTAAGTAGTTACCTTGGTTAAATTTCGTCTTTTCACGAGCACTATAGCTCACTCCAAATTCAACCGCACTTACAAATCCTTCATCCATAATCTTCTTGGCTTGGAAACGAATTGATTTTAATTCATCTTCAATTTCCAATTCATTAATAAAACCGTCCTGGTTCCACTGAGCCGGTTGTGAACCACCGACTCCCGGTAATAAACCACGGGCACCCCAGCCCCAATCAAATGGGTTGGTTAATTGAATATTATTATAATCGGAAAAATCCAGTTCAGGGTCATAAGTAATACCTTCGTTACCTGGCTGCAATGCAAAAGCAATATCACCACGAGGCCCATTGGTGTTACCGCGACCAGGGTTTTCGTCAGTACTAAAACCGGCGTAGCTTTCAAACGCAAAATCTTTTCTATTCACTTTGGAATAAGAAATATCTGTTTCCAACTCCCAGGAGTCACCAATGGTGAATTGAGTATTTTGCCCGATAGCGATCATATCTGCATCACGCACTGTGGCATCATTACGTAGTAGAGCCCCCGGATTGATGATATTACCTGAAGTAACAAAACCATCTTCAACAGTTACATTCTCGATCCCTTCATTTGTCCAACCTGCTCCGCTGAAGATAGGTAGCTCAACACCACGTAAACGCTGATCATCTTTAAAATCAACATATAAAACATCAAGAGTTGTACTCAATGAATCGCTCGGTGCGAATTCAATCACGCCCATAACCGCATCGCGAGATAATTCAGAAGAACGGACAAAAGGCTTAGCACCATCAATACCGCGCACACCGTCACGATCTGAATACCCCCAAGAATCCCAACGTTCTTCCGCTGAAGGAGATGACATGGACGTAACAGATAAAGCAACCCCTAAGGTATCATCAGCAAATTGGTCAATGTAGGAAATGCTGCCTCTATAACCTGTATCATCAACATCAGGGTTTAATTTACCTAAAGAATTTTTTTCATAACGCGCGTTAACCACTAAGGCTCGTTCACCATGACTTAAAGGGCTAACTGTACGTAAATCAACTGTACCGGCAATACCTTGGGTAACTAGACTTGCATCTGGCGATTTATAGACAACAACTTCGTTAATTATCTCAGAAGGGAACAAATCAAACTCAATACCACGGTTGTCATTGATAGATACCAGCTCACGACCGTTAAAGGTAGCAGTACTGAAATCTTCACCTAATCCACGAATGGCAATTACGTTAGAACGACCATTTAATCGCTGCGAGGTAATACCTGGAAGGCGCGATATTGATTCGGCAATACTGGTATCTGGCAGTTTACCAATGTCTTCAGCAGTAATAACTTCAACGATAGAAGAACTGCTCATTTTAATCGCTTGGGCTTTTTGCAAACTGGCACGTATACCTGTGACCTGTATTACTTCTATTTCGTCCTCTGCATTCGCGGCAGCAGCAGCTGCTGCTTCTTGGGCAAGAACTGGCGATATGCCAAAAGCAAGACCGCTGGTAATAAGCGCAGCTTTGATTAAGTTAGGTTTAAAATTTTTCATGTGTGTGTCCCGTTCCTGTTATTGAACATAGTGTTTTAATTTATATCCGCTTAGAGCCAGACATAAAAATTTACACTTGTATTTATTCTGAGCGGATACTACCGCTAAGTTTCCTCCTTGCTCAACTGTATGCATACGTATTCAATAAAATGCCTAACAAAACATTAACACAAAGACAACATCTGCAAGAGTAACTTATTTGGCCAGATAACTTTTAATATATTGTTTTTTATATCTATTTTAATATGAGAAGAGCTTCGAATGGGATAAACTGTTAAGCAGGGTAAATCCAAAATGCATTAAGAAAATGACTTGTTAATAGAAAGTAAGAAGACAAAATTTGGATTATACATATATGGAAAGATAAGTTGTGAGCTTACGGCAGCATAGCTCAACTCAAGCATTAATTGTAAATTATTAAAGCTCGTAAGGTACAAGATATATATACCCATGCCACCTCAAGATGCCGAATTCAGGCGGCATCTTGAGGTGGCATGGATGAGCCGTACTAGGACGATAAACAGTTTGTGGCAATACCAACAAAAATTTGCTGATATGCCACATCTTATACTTCGACTTTTTAGTTTTTTAACAAAATTGCCGCAGATTTGGCGGCTAGCTCAAAGCTGATAACTAAGGCTGTCTGATTGAGGGAGTATTTGCCAAATACTTGTTTAAAGCTATCACCATTAGACTTATCAAGCTTTATCTGACGCTTGTCGTTACTGTTGTTAAATACCACCCAAACACGCTGACCGTTTAACTCACGTTCGAAGCCGTAAAGATCTTGCTCGTCATCCGCTAAAATTGTTTTAAACGTGCCTTCGCGTAACGCAGGGTAAGCATTTCTAATCCCAATCAGAGTTTGATAGTGTGCCTTAAGATCTTGATTAACCTCAACCTTATCAGGGCTGCGCTTAGTGCCATCAGGCTTATACACTTCATCGGTATAGTTGATATCCGGCCATAACATGGGCTTACGATCGTCAGGGTCGTTTGCCCCCCACAAGCCCACTTCGTCACCATAATAAACCATAGGTGCACCCACATAAGTCATTTGTAGCACCGCAAACAGCTTTTGCAGGCGGATCTCCTCTGTATTGGGTTTACGCACCTTATAGTGTGGATTTCTAGCGGCCTGGGACATTTCAAAATACGTCCCCCAATCGGCAAAATTGCCAATACCGCGATTGACAATATGTGAACCGATGCGATTCACATCGTGGCTGCCAAACAGATTTTGGGTGACATAAGCTACACCTTTAGGGTACAGCCTACGTAAGTCACGTAATTTCCGGTCAAATTCAGTAGCATTAATCCTCATATTACCTGGATTAAACATAAACTCGCTGGCAGCAAATGCGAAGTTGTAATTCATCTCACCGTCAAACTCATCACCTTGCATAAAAGGTTTAACATAGTCAGGCGTGTTGACAATTTCAGCGGTCAGGTAGGCCGCAGGGTTAATAGACTTAACGTGTTTACGCCAATCTTTCCAAAAACCATGAGCCACACAAAAAGCCACATCTAAACGCCAGCCATCTATGCCGGCCTCAGCCCCCTGACCTTTAGGGTTCATCCAACGCTGAGTCGCGGCAAATACATAGTCTTTGGGACCCTGCACCAAACCGTTACTATCCTCTTTGAATTCCGGCAACGATTTCACTCCAAACCAGCCCTCATAATCAAATTGACTGCCTGCTTTTTCATCATCCCAAGAATTAACGATAAACCAGTCTTTATAGGGCGAGTTTTGCTGGTTCTTTTTTAGATCTTGAAAGGCAAAGCTATTGGTTCCCATATGATTAAACACGCCATCAAATATCACCCGAATATCACGTTTGTGGGCTTCTTTAATGAGTTTGAGTGCCAACTCATCGGCTTTGGTCCATACCCATGATGAGGGATCGATGGCATTCTCGCTGGCCATTAACTTACGATCGCCCTCAGGATCAGGGCCAAAATTAGGATCGATATGATGGAAACTGGCACCGTCGTATTTATGCAGCGAAGGGGCATCAAATACAGGGTTAAGATAAATAGCGTTAAAGCCCATGTCCTTAAGGTAATCTAACTTGTCGATAATCCCTTGTAGATCACCACCATAGCGTCGACGCAACATATGCTTCCACAGTTCTTTGTCGCCGTTAGCTTTTTCGTAGGCCTGCAACTCATACCAATCGCTGCCCCAGGGGTGCACTTGCCATTCTTTAGGAGGCTCAAGGGGATCAGCCCCTTTGATGTCTTCAACGGTTGGGTTATTGCTGGGATCACCATCACGAAAACGCTCTGGAAATATCTGATACCAAACAGCATGTTTTGCCCATTGGGGAACAAACTCGCCATTTTCGTTTAATTGAATAGGAGACTTGGGCTTTGCATCACTATCTGCGGGACAGCCGGCCTGAGCGCTACCAATTAGCCAAAGCCAGCTGGAGACAACCAAAATCAAAGTTCTAATAATCATAACATGCCTAGTAAATGTTAGGGTGAGACCTTTAGCCTAACACTAGCCTTAAACTTCGTTAATCTGAATACGTATGCAGTTTTACCCACTCTTTTGAAATTGAAGAAAATTTCACATTCATAAAAACACCTACCGAAGGTGGCGGGTTTTTAATAACGTAACTTAGCTAAATTTAAACATTACCAACCAGTAATCTCGCGTAAATATTTACCTATATCAGCCAAAGAACCTACAGTTTTACTCCTGCCGCTGTAGGAATACCTTCGGTAATACAAACAATCAATTCGATACAAGCTTCGTATCCCAGAATCCAGTTGAAGCACATTTTGGTTTGGCTCAAGCCACTACTTTGCAACGGGTCAGGATAGTCTGGCCAGACGGTCAAGAAAGCCAATTGAACGACCTAAGCATGGATCAGTTTATCACCATTACCCGTAACGACTAATCCCAATCCATCAGCAAAAACAACCGCTTATTGGCGGTTGTTTCGTTTCTTAAGGGTAAAAATCAAGCGATACATAATGGCCGCTGATTGTTGTGTCACTGACCAAGGGATGTTCATTCTCTTATAGATAACCGCCTAATATCGACCATTACAATCTGCGACTTACAATTACAAAAAATTACAACATGTATAAATTTGACTGTATTTATCGGGGTTTTTTTTATACAGGATAATGTCTGTTTTAACCCTAATAACAACATAACGAGAATGGATGATGAAACAGTCAAAAACCGCCCTACCAAGTTTACTTTTATGCTTAATTAGCTCTATTTATTATGTCCCTGATGTCGCTGCGAAAAATAATCCACTGAACTCGGATGACTATCAAAGTGATTTACGTGCCGCCACTATTAGTAAAATATCCGAAACAAATCACCCAAGATTATCCAGTGGAACAGGTAAAGATACAACTCTAAAAAATAAACTGCATCAACTAATCAGTCTTTCCGCCACAAGTTTTGCAGTTTTTTGTAACAGAAAAAGCCATAAGGATCCCAATAGCTGGGGATTAAATCCAAATTTTTGCGCTCTTCAAAGTTTGATACCAGCTTACGGAGTATTTCTTCTAGGCGAGCCGGATTAATTTTTTCTAGTTTCTTTTTCGCAACGGAGAAGTATAGATTACTTTCCGTCTTAACAGA
>Ga0316209_1001520_pt1 | contig 23365 bp, 17 predicted proteins | sample 6monopyrite_MG_FD_204945 | JGI IMG/M metagenome (GOLD analysis project Ga0316209, IMG submission 204945) | Microbial mat bacterial communities from mineral coupon in-situ incubated in ocean water Damariscotta River, Maine, United States -... | ecosystem: Environmental > Aquatic > Marine >...
CAATTACAAAACTCGTTGAACTCTTCACTTTTACAAGTCGCTGCTTGTATCGTTTGTCTTAATTCGGGATCTGAAATATATTCGAGTAAAAACTTTGTGCGGACAACTCTGCCCAGCTCTCTAAATGGGGGTTAGCGCCCATCCCCTCCAAATTAACCTTAGAAACCAAATTGCTCAAAAATTAGCTATGATAGCGCCTCATAATAATAAAGGTGTATCAATATGGCAAAGATGGTCAGCAAGCGAATTCAAATCCTCAGCGAGTCAGAAATCAATGAACTTTATGGAATACCTAATTTAAATCATTCAGAAAGAGAAGATTATTTCTCGCTGGATAAAGAGACTCATGCGCTAGTCAAAAAATGCCGAAGGCTGGAAACTAAGGTTTATTTTATATTACTGCTAGGCTATTTTCGCTGTAAGCCTATAGTCTTCAATTTTTCATTTGATGAAGTCAAAGCCGATGTTGATTTTATTTTGCATAAATATTTTGACAATCAGGACTTCGATAGAAACGACTTATCACCGACGAGTAAGACTAACTTGGTCAACCGGCTAACAACCTATACTGGTTACAACCTCTACCAGACAAAGAAACATAAAGCCCTTCTTCAGGAAAGGTTAAATGACGTTGCCAAAATCAGTATTGAGCCACGATATGTATTTGACGAGTGCTTGGCTTTCTTCGGTCAGCATCAAATTGCGCTGGCAGGTTACAGTACAATTCAAAAGGTAGTTTCTAGCGTTCTTGTCCAGGAACGCACCAGAATTGAAAAGGTACTAAAAGCCAACATGTCTCCTGAAGCTCGCAAGTCTTTGCTGGAACTGCTTGAATCTAATGATACGTTCACAGACCTCGCCAAATTGAAGAAAATGGCAAAAGATTTCTCTACCAGTCAAATCAACCGAGAACTAACAACCCATAAGACAATTAGAGCTATTTATCCCGAACTTAAGGTGATGATCCACGAACTGGGATTATCACCCAAAAACCTTGAGTATTATGCTTCCCTGGTTAAGTACAAGTCTGTTTATAAGCTTCGTCGCCATGCGGACAATCAAGCAATTTTGTACTTAGTATGCTATTTGTATTTCAGGTACCGGGAAAGTAATGATAACTTGGTTTCCGCATTTACTTACCTAGTTCGCAAGCTATCTGAATCAGCGACCAAATACGCTAAACATAAAGTTGTTGAAGATATTGATACTGTCCGCAATTCGCTCAAAATAGCAGGCAATTTGCTCGGCTATTTCGTTGATACTGATATTGACGATGAAGTTAGCTTTGGCGACATTAGAAAGAAAGCATTCAAGCTGCTATCAAAAGACAATATCAAGTTGTTGAGTAATCACCTGGATAAAAAGGACTTCGATGCTCGTCAGTACGAATGGGAATATATTGATAAAAACTCCCGGAAAGTGACTGGGCTACTTCGCGCTATATTCTTGGCTATTGATGTCGAATTCACTCATTTGAAGCCAGAGTTAAGAGAGCAATATCGTTCCGCTCAGTTAGAGTTAATGGAGGTTAAACGGCTTAAAACGGTCAATATGAAATTAGTTGCCAAGTCCGAGCGACAGTACGTCAAAGATAAAGACCAACGGAAATTATCTACTCGCTTTGAATATTTTCTTTATCGAAAAGCCGAGCAGTTGTTTAGAACAAATCTACTAACAGTAAAAGAGAGTGTTAATAATAGAAGCCTTGCTTCAGATATGATCCCAGTGAAAGAGTGGAAGGAAACTAAGCAGGAAATCATTGATAAAACCGGACTTGAGAAGCTTTCAGTCAAGGTTAGTAATACTGTGGCCATGAAGCAAAAGCAACTCGACCAAAGGCTAAAAAAAGTCTGCAAGAACATCTTTAAAGGAGAAAACCAATACGTTGAATTTCTCGCCGGCAAAAACGAACTAAAATGGTCAATCCCGAATCGCCGCTGGCAACAGAGCATCGATAACCCGATTTACAACCAAATAAAGCATATGGGGATCGTGGAATTAATGTCTTACGTTCATCAAAAAACTGGATTTTTGGACGCTTTCACTCACATATCGCCTACTAAAGAGAAATCCGCAGTTATTTATGATGACCTGATTGCTTGTATTCTAGGGAACGGTACCAATTACGGCTTATATAAAATGGCTAACATTTCAGATCGTTCGGTTGGTAAGTTGAGAAGTGTTGAAGATAGCTACCTTCGTATGGAGACATTGGTTAATTCAAATGACCACATATCCAACGCCATTGCAGCATTACCTATATTTAGTTACTACCACATCGATAATAACCAACTCTATTCAAGCATCGATGGACAAAAGTTTGAATGCCGTATTAATACTTTTAAGGCGCGTTATTCTTCAAAAGATTTCTTTAAAGGCAAAGGCGTATCGGCACTAACACTTGTATCAAATCATGTGCCAGTGAATACTCAAATTATTGGCTCCAACGAGTATGAGGGACATTTTGCTTTCGACTTGCTATACAATAATTCGTCCAGTATTCAGCCTAATGTTTTAAGTACTGACAATCATGGTACCAACAATGTTAATTTCGCAATCTTGGATTTCTTTGGTTACACGTTCGCGCCCAGATACGCCAAAGTAAAACGAGTTTTCTTTGATTTATTCGAAGTGTCTGAAAAAGACGGCGGCACTATCCAGCTAAAAAAAGAGATTAATCATGATTTGATCGCAGAAGAATGGGATGCCATCCAACATATTATTTGCTCACTCAGCCGAAAAACAGCCGCTCAAAGTACCATCATTAGGAAGCTGAGTAATGGCAAAAGTCGAACACTTGCAGCTTTACATGAATATGACCGGCTAATTAAAAGCCTTTATGTTCTCGAATATATCGACAACAAAACATTAAGACACTACGTACAACAAGCACTCAATCGCGGTGAAGCATATCACCAATTAAAACGCGCCATTGCCTCAGTTAATGGTAATAAGTTCCGTGGTGGTAACGACTACCAGGTTTCTCAATGGAATGACTGTGCAAGGCTGATCTCAAATTGCATTATCTACTATAACTCAGCACTGTTATCGGCTTTCTTACAAATCAATGAAAAGAAAGGCAAACAAGATATGGCAGATTATATTTCGAGACTATCTCCTGTAGCCTGGCAACATATTAACTTAAATGGTGAATATGCTTTTAGCCAGGGAAAAACTGAAATCGATTTGGCAGGGTTGCTCAGTGATATTGAACCATTAGATGATCGAGCAGTGATACTTGCCGCATGATCCTGATTCGGTCTATTTAGGGTGTACTTATCGAGGACCACCACAGATTCTAAGATTGTGGCAACTGCCGGGGAAAGTAGACATCAAATCTTATTTAAGAGACTCCCCCTGGGCAATATAATGAATCCTCAATAGGAGCAAGTGCTGTATCAGGTTTTATGTCTCTCGCTTTTAGGAAGTTGATGATTGGACCTAGTGATAAACTTTTATCAGCTCCCTTGACGTAAACTGCAAATACCTCTTGTTCGACCTCCAAAGAGTCGGCAACCTGAAATAAATTTCCATCTTCAAGGTGAGGTTGAACCAGAGCTCTGGGTAGATAGGCGGCTCCTCTGTGGCTCAAGATAAATTCAAGCGCAATTCTGCTTTGCGCAGTATGCAATATCGGAGCGACAGGTTCTGAAAATAATCTGGCCTGCTGGAAATTGAAAGCAGTTCCCCAATCAACGAATACATGCCCCAAAGCTGGCATATCGTCAATCTCTTTTCCGCTATGATTACACACCATAATCAATTCGAGATCGCCGACTACCTCTACTTCAAAATCACTATTTGCAGGCGGATCCAGAGTCGCAAAAATATCCACGCGCCCACCAAGTAAAGAGCGCACCAAATGTTGAGAGGTGTTGATTTCGGTCCGCATGTATAGGTTTGGAAAATTGATAGCTAATCTAGGTAGCAAAGATTGCAAAAACGTATCCCATAAATTTGACGTTCCTCCCAGAGATAGCTGAGCATTTTTTTTTGCAGGGACTCCCACTTCCTGTACCGCTAATTGCCATGAAGCCAATAGATTTTCAGCGTGAGGCAGCAAGCGTTCCCCAGCAGTGGTTAGCAAAATATTGTTACGCTGACGAGAAAATAAGGGACTCCCGACAATCGTTTCAAGCTGCTTAACGCGCGAACTAACGGCCGACTGGGTTAAAAACAGGTTTTCCGAAGCGTGTCCAAAATGGCGGGTTTTAGTGACTTCAATAAATGTCCTTAATAAATCTGTATTCATTTTTCGACTCTTCAATAGAATATTTTTATCAACAATTATTAAAAAGTATCATTTTACTAAACATTAGTTCAAGAATAATATATTTATCAGGCTATTTATACGATAAGAGATATTTATCAAGATGAACGAACTCAGCTCATTCGTCAGCGACAAAAAATTTTATGCGGACAAGCATTTTCCCTACGGTATTTCCCGAAGTGGTGAATTTAATCGACAACAGGCAGGGTTACTAGAGGATCACGGTCAGGCCTATCAAGCGCTACATTCTGGAGATCGTTCACCTGTTAATGATGAAGAGAGGGAGTTTGTTGCGGTTTGCAAGGGAGATAAGCCCGCGCAAACAGCGCATGAAATAGTCTGGATACGATTTTGCCAGAAGACTCAAAAAAAGACCTTCATTCCATTATCTTCCGGAAAACCTGAGCTAGAACTCGATATTGGCATTGATGATTTTTCTTCATTTAACGACGAGCTTTAGACGGAGTGTAGAAATGAAAATATGCTTTTTGATGTATCCATGGGAACGCATTGAACCCGAAACTGATAGCACGCTCAGATTGATCCATGAGGCTGTTTCACGGGGTATAACCGTTGCCCTGACAACGCCTAACAATCTGACTATCCGTGAAAGTGTGACCTACGCTTTTTGCAACGTAATAAAGAAAAAGCAGAAGATTAGTAGCAATATTCCGTCATTTTATAAATCGTCGGAATTTAAGCGCTGCAAGCTTCCCCTCGGCGGCTTCGACGCCATTATCATGCGCGCCAACCCACCGCTTGACACAACTGCTCTCAACTTCCTGGACTCTGTTCGAAATGATGTATTCATCATGAACGACATTGATGGATTGCGTATTGCCAATAATAAACTTTATCCTGCTTCTTTTAGCGGCGAAGCTGAGCGCTATATTCCTGCGACCCACGTGTCAAAGAGCCAGGAATACCTGGAACAGGTACTGGAAGAGTCGCAGACAGAAAAAATGATTATGAAACCGCTGAATGGTTTCGGAGGCCAAGGTGTCATAGTTGTCGAAAAAAATGCACAGCAAAACTTCAGATCATTACTGGAATTCTATATTGGCGGAAACCAAGGTAACTACGTTATTTTGCAGGAGTATGTCGAAGGCGCGCATCTTGGAGATGTTCGTATTCTATTACTTAATGGTGAGCCAATCGGCGCCATGCGTAGGGTACCTTCTGAAAAGGATATACGCTCGAACATTCATGCAGGAGGCAAGGAAGTCAAACACAGCCTGACTAAAGAGGAAAAACTTCTCTGTAAAGCACTTGGTCCTCAACTGGTTCGCGATGGCCTTTACTTGGTAGGCCTCGACGTTATCAATGGCAAGTTACTCGAAGTAAATGTGTTGAGTCCAGGCGGCATTACTCGTATCAATAAACTAAATAGAGTCAGACTTCAGAAAACAATTGTTGATTTCATTGAAAACGTAGTGTCGGCTCGGGAGCTTGTGGTTGAGCGTAAAAATTTGTTCCGCAAGGTGATAGAAGATGCAGAAGCTGTCTGAGCAAGAGATCATCCGTCGTATAGAGGCTGCAGAGCATTTTGAATGTGAGTCACAGGATGGGAGTTTCTATCTAAAAATTGAACTTTATACGCCGGTGGTATGCACCGCCATTCACGCTGGCCACCAATTTAGAAGCCGCTTAGTCTCCAAGTGCGCACTATCTGAAGCAGAAAGACTTTATGAGGAAGATCCTTTTACAGATCAGTTAATTCAAGCGATGCCGATCACCATGGTGGCAAAGGACTCTCGCTATGAATATGACTTAAATCGTCCTATCGCCAACTGTATCTACACCAAAGCATGGGGAAAAGACGTTTGGAGCAAAAAGCTTTCTGCAAAAGAAAGAAATGAAAGTACGAATAAACACCAGACTTTTTATCGCGTTGTAAATGCATTAATTTCAAAGATTGAGAATCGCTTTGGGTCCGCACTTATCTTCGACCTTCATTCCTATAATCACTTACGTAGAGAAGAACATACTCCCACATTTAATATCGGAAGTGAACAGATTGACTTGGAACGTTGGCGGGGAGTCGTCGATTTAGCATTGACGCGTTTTGCAAAAATTGAGCTGCCTAACATGCCAGTAACCTCCCAGGAAAATGCGGTATTTTATGGACGCGGTTATATGATCTCCCATATTAACAGTCGCTTTCAAAATACCCTGGTGCTTCCATTAGAACTAAAGAAAGTTTTTATGGATGAAATTAGTGGCGAAATTTATCCAATGGTTTTACAGTCACTCAGCCAGCAGCTCAAGGACAGCTTGCTGGAGATCGGAGCATTCTTTACTCGTCGCTTTACCGTCAAGAAGCACGCAAAAAAATCTGACCTGCTGACTGAGAAAATGGATCCCGCGATCACCAAAGTCGATAAGGCTTTGTATCAACTAGCTAAAGGCTTGGAGACGCTACTCTATATTAACCCGATCAACATTCCGTCAGAAAAAAAGCAGTTTTTTAAATGCCAAGGTAATTACCAACCCCAATTTAGGTATCGCCAGCTTGACATTGATCCCTATTTATTTAGAGAACAACTTTACCGATTGCCAGTGGACGCCATTAATGACCCGAGCATCAAATCCCTTTACCGCGATGTAATCGACGGGTTAAGCGAAAAAATTGATTTGTTAGTAAAAGCAGGAAGCCCCGAATTTCTTTACGAATCTCTTAAATACTATGGCGAACCCAGTCAAATTGATGAGCAAAATGCTCACTTCCTTTTGCATGCGGGTGACTTTGATATTGACGACCAGGCATCCGTTTCAACAGAAGAATTGCAGCAACAGATGAAGATCGCCGCAGCCGAGTGGAAAATGACGTGCAAAGTGGAAACCAGTAGCAAACTTGTTGCTTCAGCAATGGTATCCAATAGCAGGAAAGCTGTGATGATTGCCAAAAACCTGAATATTTCCGCTGTTGAAGCACGGGCTTTGGTACATCATGAACTAGGTGTACATATGGCTACCACTCTCAACTCAAGCGCCCAGCGTTTAAAAGTCTTTTCACTTGGTCTGCCGGGTAACACGTTGACTCAGGAAGGGCTTGCTATTTTAAACGAATACCAATCCGGTAATATGACCTTAAAACGTTTACAGCTATTGGCATTGCGTGTACTCGCCGTAAGAGAAATGCTTAACCAGGGAGACTTCCGACATACCTATAGCTTCTTACTGGAAGAACACCACCTTCCACAAGAAGAAGCTTTCAAGCTTGCGGTAAGAGTTCATCGCGGAGGCGGCTTTACCAAGGACTACTTATACCTTAACGGAGTCAGTTTGGCTCTTGATCTGTATAGGACTCAAGATATTAAAAACCTCTATATTGGCAAAACCGGATTTGAGTACCTACCAATCATTAATGAACTTGTCGCTCGGCAACTAGTCACTGCACCGCATTATTACCCTGAATTTCTCGATAGCCCAACGCTTGCACCAGCGGTGCTAGAATATCTAATGATTAGTATTCGCCCATCTTCGTTTCAACACAAATCGTCCTTTAGTTTACGAAGTATGGTTGCTGCGTAGTAATAAGTGAAAGTTTAGCTGGACATAAAGTATATTATTAAAATGCCTTAAACATATTCGCTTGAATTCAAGAGTAGTCTTTTTCAGGTATGTCCATTTAAGGGCTATTTATAGGACTGTTCTGCAACGACATTTTTGGGCGCTTCGGATAAGTGATTTTCTGCGTAGCAGCCTAATGAAATCATTCCAAAAAAAATTGTTGAAAGTTGTTTTATTATCACGTTTCTTCTCCAAGAATATTTCCTGAACAGAAAATTACCATTATTTTTGTTGAAACACTATGAAATATTCATGATGATTACGACAAAAATAATACAATAATATTCCGGTTCAAATAAACGGCTTAGGCATTCTGAATTAACCCTTTCAATCCTTTTCGAGCAAAATTTGGCAAAGAAAAACAAGCAGTGTGTAATTCCTTATTATAGTAATCAAATTCTAGGCCTGACTTCTCAACTCTGCTCATTGCAAAGTCTTTAAGAGGGTCGAGTGACTTTGAAGCAAAAGTGAAACTCCATAGACCACCAGGGTATGTTAAGTTGCTAAAACTATACAAATAGGTATTTTGAAACTGTTCATTTAAAACATTTAGTAAGGATTTCTGGATGTCCATCGCATACCAAGAAGATTCCCCCTGAGATACTACAATGCCGTTATCTGTCAGACAGTTAAATACATCACCATAGAATTCACTACCAAATAGCGGCGCTGCAGGTCCAATCGGGTCGGTTGAGTCGACAAGAATAACATCAAATTTGATATCGCTTTCTTTAACATACTTAACACCATCACCGATGATTAGTTCGACTTTAGGATTGTTAAGTGCAGACGCGGTTTGAGGGATATGCTCTTTACAAGCATCGACAACCATACCGTCTATTTCTACCATGACACATTTTTCAACGGATGAATGCCTTATGACTTCTCTGGCTGTTCCGCCATCACCGCCTCCGATAATGAGTACGTTCTTAGGATTAGGGTGTACAAACATAGGCACATGCGTGATCATGTCGTGATAAGCGAACTCATCCCTTTCAGTTACCATGATCAATCCGTCATTGAGCAGCATTTTTCCATGGCCTTTAGTTTCTACTACATCAACAGTTTGAAATTCACTTTTCCCTGAAAAAAGCACTTTTTCTACTTTTAAACGAAGCCCTAAAAAGTCTTCAAATCTTTCTTCGATCCATAAATCAGAATACATTGGATTCTCCATTTAGATTAATTTCGGTTGGTTGAGTAAAGTTCAATTTTTCACGGTTATAATTCGCAAAATTCACTAAATATGAGCAGCTGAGCTTTTCTTCAACAAGCTCTTTAGCCTTATAATGAGGCGGTATAACTTGCTTTATTTTTTGCTCAAAATTAAATTCGTTATAAGTCACCACATCAAATGATGCAGGCAAAAACACTTCAAGAATAATTGGAATAAAATCAATTAAATTAAGGTTTGACTCAAAGCTCACATAACTATTATGTAGTTGAGGCGTTAAATGAATAGTAAAATAATCAATCCCTCTAATGGCATTTAGTGAATAGCCAAAAGGCTCAAACACAAAATCATCTAGAACAAAATCAGGGATAATTTTGTCTAGCTGCAATATTGCCCTTATTTTCTGGTTATCAATGTTATTTTGAGTCAAAATATTCGAAATGTTCTGGTCAATATTGTAGATCAAAACCTCGTAAGTCTTATCAGTGCCCTCTCCCACGTAATCATTATCTAAGTGGTACAAATAACTGTGATGGGAATCTAACTCACCAAAGCGCAATAACTTACCATTATTAGTGGTCTGCAGTAGTTTGGTATCATCCAGCACATGACTCGCTTGCAAGTGAGAACAATATTCATTTTTTCGTTGGTAAATAACCTGCTGCACGTAGTCTTTTTCTATATGCGCCAAGAAATACATAACAGAATTAACTAATCTTGTATCCCCGCAGGTCAAAATTAACAAGTGATCATCCCATACAAATAAGCTCGACTCTGATAACAAGAATGCTTTCAAAGAGTCATTTGAAATGGTTGATAATATTTTCGCGTCACACTCTGCAACGACTTTCCCCCAAAATTCATCAGTAAAATCTTTTAGTAATGAAATCTTACTTGGGTCTACGATTATTTCGGCTTTTTTTTCTGAACCTTCAAAAAACATTATCTGCTCCTTAAAGTTTATTAATTAGGTCACTGACCATCGCAAGAGCGCAACAGAAAGAGCCGCCTTATTGGTTATTACACACTAATATAGACCTTTAACCATTAAGATAAAAATTTCTTGGAGAAACTTGTTTTCCAGAGGATAATTAGGTTAATTTTAGCTCTTGAGATTAAGACATGTCTAAACCTCTTGTACCACTATTAACTGCGGTAAAATCGCCGGAGATTATATTTGAAAGTGCCCAGCTAGGTCACGGTTTTTATCCTAAAAGTAGCCATTTAATTGGTTTTGGCTTTGATGGAACGGCTTGTTTTCGGAAAGGAACAAAAGACGGTCCTGATGCAATTAGAAAGGTTTCTGACGGTATCGAGTCATATTCACCTTATTTAGATGTCGATCTCGAAGATATCAGTTTCTATGACTGTGGAAATTTGTGTTTGGGTGAGAGCGGAAAGGTTGATGAACAGTGGGCATATGCTAGTCAAACATTAACTCTGATGCTAGATAAGACCAATCTAAAAAAGGATGAAGTTAAACTAATCACCTTAGGCGGCGAACACTCTGTTTCTTACGCACCTATTTGTGCCTATTTAAAGCAGTTTCCAAACTTAGTGTTACTTCATTTAGACGCTCATGCAGACTTAAGAGATGGCTATGAAGGCCACCGCTATTCACATGCATCCATTATTTATCGTGTCCAGGAGCATTTCGGTTCCGATCACCAACTCATTCAATATGGTATTCGTTCTGGAACTAAGGACGAATATCGCTGGATGAAAGAAAAAAATACCTTGTGTAAATCACTTATAGAATTTTTAAATCTAGTTGACTTAATTGACGAGAAAACACCAATTTATCTCACTTTAGACTTAGATTATTTCGATCCTTCTTTTTTTCCCGGAACTGGCACTCCTGAGCCTGGAGGCGAAGACTTCCACTCATTCATCAGTCTAGTCAAGCGCCTAAAAAAAAGGAACTTTGTTGGTTGCGATGTAGTCGAGCTTGCGCCTAACATTGATTCAACGGGTAATAGTGATGTATTTGCAGCTAAAGTTGTTAGAGAGCTGTTACTAAGCTTGCAAAAGCCAATAAGCAACAATGCAAGTGGCACCTCAAATAGCAAAGGTGATTTATGAGTTGGAATATAGATAAGTCAGAAGCACTCTACCGAGTTTCCCGCTGGAGTGACGGCTACTTCCATATTGGCGAAAATGGCCATTTACTAATGACACCGTCACAGCAAGACGGATCTGTCGGTATTGATATTTTGTCCGTCATTGACGAAGCAAAAGCCAACAATGTCGAATTTCCAATGGTATTGCGATTTCATGATGTATTGCGATCAAGAGTGAAAATACTCAATGAAACCTTTATTAAGGTCATTAAAGATTATCAATATGAAGGTAAGTTCATGGGAGTTTACCCGATAAAAGTTAACCAAATGCGAGAAGTAGTAGAAGAGATTGTTGATGCAGGTAAGGACTATGACTATGGGCTTGAAGCTGGTTCTAAAGCAGAGCTATTGTCGGTACTTGCTTACAATACCAATAAAGATTCTCTAACTATTTTAAATGGATACAAAGATGAAGATTATGTTCGTCTGGCATTATTGGGATTAAAGTTAAAACGTAATATTGTTTTTGTAGTGGAAAAATATTCAGAATTAGAATTATTAATTCGCATAGCGAAAGAACAGAATATTGAGCCCGTCATAGGTTTGAGAATGAGAATGATGGTGAAAGGCAGAGGTAAATGGGTAAACTCTAGCGGCATAAGAGCAAAATTTGGATTGGGTATAGCAGAGCTGTTAAATGCCGTCGAACTTCTCGATAAAGCAGGGTTGAAGCACTGTATTTCTATGTTGCATTTTCACATAGGAAGTCAGCTTACGGATATTAGAGCAATTAAAGAAGCTGTCAATGAAGCAGGCAGAATTTACGCTAAACTCTATCAGAAAGGGGTTCCAATTAAATTCATTGATGTTGGCGGCGGTTTAGGCGTTGACTACGATGGCACCTGTACCACATCGGACTCTTCAAGAAATTATTCACTGACGGAGTATGTTTCAGATGTTGTCGATGGTTTACAACAAATCTGCGAGTTAGAATCTGTTCCACATCCGAACATTGTTACTGAAAGTGGTCGCGCTATTACAGCCCATCATAGTTGCGTTATCATGCCCGTATTAGGTGAAATTAACCCTAGTAGTACATTATTGAACTATCATCATCAATCAGATGAGCATAATATTGTAAGCAATATGCGAGAGCTTTTGGATATTATTGATAAAAAAAATAATCCACAAGAAACCTACAATGATGCATCCCAACTAAAAGAAGAATCATTACACGCTTTTAAGCTCGGCATCCTCTCTTTAGAGGAAATGGCGGAACTTGAGACGCTTTACTGGCAAGTTATCAAAAAAGTTAGTCATGTTATTGAATCTAAGAAATTTGTATCTGATGAGCTAGATGAAATCCAGTCATTATTATCATCACAGTACTTATGTAATTTTTCGGTTTTTCAATCAGCTGCAGACTCCTGGGCAATAGATCAAGTATTACCTATAGTGCCTATCCACAGACTAAATGAAGAACCAACCAAACATTGCTCTCTAGTTGATATTACTTGTGATAGCGATGGAAAAATTGATAAGTTTATTGGTGTAAATGATGACGAATCGACTCTACCTTTACATACACTCAATGAAAATAAATATTACTTAGGCATGTTTTTAACCGGTGCTTATCAAGATGTTATGGGTGATATGCATAATTTATTTGGCCGGTTAAATGAAGTACATATATTTAAAAGCGAAAACGAACCTGAAGGTTTTTATATTGAAGAAATTGTTAAAGGCTCTAAGGCAGAAGACGTATTGAGTACAATGCAATACAATACCGAATTTATGGCAAGAAGAATCAAAAAGCTGGTTGATAAAAATATTGCGTCAGGTGAAATAGGACCAAGAGAAGGAGTGAAACTAGTCGATTTTTACGAGCAGTGCCTGGAATTTTACACTTATTTGAAAGACTAAGCTTCTGCCTATTAATAACATACCACCTTAAATTATTATATTTAGTAGCAGCTTAACTAAATGAATAAAATTTATTTGGCGGCACAAAATATTTCAATCTTTAAACTCTACAAGGTATAAATAGAGAGCTTTATCCACTGATAAATAATTGTATTATTAGCGTTTAATTGAGGCAATCAGATAATTGAGTAATGGACTTTTATGTAAAATGAATCGAGCATTAGCGATTTTTAGAGTGCTTTGTTCGCTGTAGTATCGAAGTGAGTTGTACAAAAATTGAGGCGTGTCAACATTAGCCAATAATTCAACTTGGTTGCATAGCTATCAATAATCGCCCAATATAATCCACGAATTAGTGAGTCTTTAATTTGCGATACAGGAAGGTCATATAATTTTTCACGAAAATCATTAGATAACTTGCGCTTTGAGGTCCTAAATAAACCTATTAGAGATAAACTCAATGTCCGCAAGTAGTTAATGGACTGAACCGCGCGCGGTTTAGTCTTTTGGCTCTTAGCAGATATTATTAAGTTCTAAATTTGACGCAAATACCTCGCCAAAAATAAATTATTTGGCTAAAACATTTCTAAATAAATCTTAATAGAGCAAGTCAATGACAAGTCAAAATGTAAAAAAGGTAGTAGGCAGTGAAGAGTGTGAACTCCCTGATTTAGGAATAATTTTTAGCTACACAGCATTGCTAGCGCCAGAGTTCATTTAGGGTATACCTATAAGAGACTGCCGGCAGCCTGGTAATACAATAGTCCATTAAATATTGAATACTATGTATAATGGACTAGAATAAAGAGACTATGTAAAATGGACTATTTCAATAATGAGCACTTTTCGAACGTACGCTTATTTAAGAGCTTCGACCAAAGAGCAAGATGCAGGTCGAGCAAAAGATGCACTAGTACAATTTGCCGATGCCCATGCATTGTTAATATCTGCCTTTTTTGAAGAAAATGAATCTGGAGCCAAACTTAAGAGACCTGAATTATTTAGATTGCTTGAAATAGCTCAGAAAGGTGACATCTTACTTGTGGAGCAAATAGATCGAATATCCAGGCTAAAAGATAATGATTGGAATTCTCTTAAGTCCATCATAAAAGCAAAAGGCTTACGCGTTGTATCATTAGATTTACCTACAAGTCACCAGTTTGCAGTAGTAAACGACGAGTTCACCGGGAGAATGCTGTCAGCTATAAATAACTTGATGCTCGATATGCTGGCAGCTATTGCTAGAAAGGACTATGAAGACCGTAGACGACGCCAAAAGGAAGGAATTACCAAAGCAAAGGCCGAAGGTCGATATCCTGGTCGTCCACATGATTTAGAATTACACCAAAAGATTGAAGGAATGTTACTGGAACAAAAATCCTATGATTATATCCAACATATTTTAAGCTGCTCTCGAACTACAATATCTAAAGTTTCCAAGAAACTAAAAGAAACAAATGAACACCTAAATTCCTAAGGTTAATTTGGAGGGGATGGGCACTAAACCCCTTGTAGTGTCTAACTAAAGCATTTATTTAAGGGAGCAATATATCGAATTTTCTTAAGGAAGCTTGGCAGCCGGTACTGGTTGGGATTCTGGGCTTCCTTATAAAAGCCGATGGTGTATATAGTTGGATCTCAAATTATTAATCAGTTATTCTAATCGTCCGCTTTGTAAACCAGTGCATGAATGAATAATTATAAAACGCTAGTCGATTTACTAATCAAGGATGAAATGGCGGGCAAGCCCAGGCATGAGCAAGTATTGTTGCTCGGTGAGACGCCAGGTCAATTAATCGAGCACGCGGGGTTTCCGGAGCTTGAGTTAGCTATCAAGGCGAGCGTGATCAGCAAGGCTTGTTTTGATCATGGTATTGCGACTTCAATGTTAAAGCGGTTACCTGATATTGTGAACAATCCGAAAAGCATATTTAAATCAGCGAACGTGCATCAAGTGGAATCCGTGGTTGTTTTAACCCTTGAAATCAAAAACCAAAGCCCCATCATTATCCCGGTAAAAAAACAACAGCAAGTGGGCCGTGGCAATCATTTTAATTTGATCACAAGTGTTTATGCTAAAGAAGGTCCAGACCCGCAGAAAAAGTGGAAATCTCAGGGTTTATTGCTTTGGGAATAGCTATTAGTTACTAGTTAGTATGTAAGACAAAGTGCGGCAAAGTACGACAAAGTGCTACCTAGTTCTACTATATTATGATATATTATCACAGAAGGCCTCTCACACCATGCAATCAGAGCAGAAATGTCATGTCTTCAAAAAACTAAAGAAGCGCCTTAATTGGTGCTTTTTTATGCCTGTAGCTTTTATATTCACCTCTAATCACCCACAAACATTGTTTTCAAGCACGTAGGGGTTCTGGGGTATTGCTACTGGAAGTAACAAACCATTCGTAACTCATTGATTTGTGGTTCGCCAATAGCTAATTATGGAAAACATCGGAAAAATAGTGACTCCTCTGGAGCCTCTATGATAGAGGGGCCGTAGCGATAAGTGTTACATTAGGAGGGAATGCGCGGACCCCTTCTTATGAAATAGGCCTCAGTTTTTTCTTAATTGCGCTCTCATGGCGCTCTCTATTTTCTATATCAATATACTTATCGGTCGTAGCGCTTGAGCTGTGTCCCGCATCATCTCGAACGTGCTCTTTCGGCCTTGCCTTAACATCTTCCGAAATACCGGTATGCCGTAACCAGTGAACGGTTGCGCTCTTTATTCCGTCAATATCACTATCCTCCATGCCATCAAGTTTCATGCGCTCTATTGCTCGATCAAAACAAACCTGGACTACATCTCTAACCTGTCTTGTACTTGAAATCCCTCCAACACCCTTTAATTTCTTAATTAACGGTTGATCGTCTCCTGGTAAGGGGAGAGCGGTTAAACCTATCGATAGCCTATAACGCTTAAGTGCATTGAGTACCTCACCGCTGACACTTACAATCCTTTCTTTATTTCCCTTGCCAACCGTTTTAAACCACCAATTTTTATCTCCATCTTGATAAAAGTGTTGCATCATAGGAGTCCAGCGTTCAGTTTCGACTAGTTCAGATATTCTTAGATACATTCCGTAAAGAATAGACATGATAAATAAAGTGCGCTCATGAAAAGCTTTTTCTGAGGCCATTATTTGTGCCGTTTCCATCACATAATCCCATTGAATTTCTGACAACCTTCGGACCGGTTCAGTGGTCTGTTTTTGTCGTGTGAATTGAGATTTCTGTCGTATTTTCTTAACGGGATTATTATTCACATAGTCTTCCATCTCTAGGAATGTGAAGAAGGTGCTTAATATCCGCATTGCCGCCGCGATCCCGCTATCAGAAAGATGGTAACGCTTAACGATAGGTTGCTTATCCGCTCTCTGATCAGCCTTTGATATTTTGACAACGTAAGGTCGCCAGGCTGGATTCGGTTGTTGTATTCCATTCTCAACAACAAATTTTGAGACCATCTTAGTCGAGATCCACTTTGGAGTGGGCCTTTTACAAAATCGGAGGAAGTTTTCAACATCCTCTCGTTCTACTTCACTTATTGATTTCTGCGCAACCAGGTAAAGCCACTGAAAGAATTTTTCACATTCGCGTCTGTAAGAATTAAACGTGTCGGAGCTACCCCGATAAGCGAGAAGGAACTCTCTCGTAATATCAAAATCGTCTTGGTTTACGTAACCTGGGAGTGGAGTGTTGTTATCGATTAGGTTTTCGAGTGTGTCGAATATTGGGACGGGTAGTTGTTTTGATATAGTCATATATTAATCATACCTCTTGTAATTATTATTACAAGAGGTATCGGGTAGAGCTCTGATCAATCCGAAAACTAGTCATTTGAGGGGTTTGAAGTCCAACGGTACGAAAACGTACGCTATGCAAAATCAATCTTCATCGCTCGTTTGATTAAGTGGCCGAAGGTGTCCTTTTGTCGCCTGTTTAGTTAAAGTAAATGAATAATGACCTAGTACATTAATATGACCATACCCTAATGGCGATAATCTGGCTTCATCTTCTTCTTTTATTTCAATAGACCCCTGTAAATGATCTATTGCCGATTGCATGTAAATGGTATTCCATAAAACAACAGCGTTGGTCACTAAGCCAAGTGCGCCTAGCTGGTCTTCTTGACCTTCTCGGTATCGTTTACGGATTTCCCCCCGTTGCCCGTGGCAAATAACACGAGCTACAGAATGTCGTCCTTCACCCCGATTGAGTTGAGTTAAGATCCTACGCCGGTAGTCTTCATCGTCGATATAGTTGAGCAGATATATGGTTTTATTGATCCGTCCAGCTTCAATGATGGCTTGCGCTAAACTGGATGGTCGATCACTTTTGAGTAGTGAGCGGATAAGTTCAGAAGCCTGTACTGTACCCAATTTGAGTGACCCAGCAACTCTCATCATATCATCCCATTGTTGATGAATTTTTTCAGGATGTGCAGAGCCTCGTGCTATATCATTCAATACACCGTAATCCGCTTCTTTATCAATTCGCCAAAACATGGCTTCACCAGCATCAGCCAAGCGAGGTGAAAATTGATAACCTAACAGCCAGAATAAACCAAACACGATATCGCTAGTTCCAGTGGTATCGGTCATTATTTCAGTTGGGTTTAATCCCGTTTGTTGCTCCAGAAGTCCCTCTAAAACAAACATGGAATCTCTTAGGGTGCCAGGGATAACAATACCGTGAAATCCAGAAAACTGATCCGAGATAAAGTTATACCAGGTAATTCCTCTATTGGAGCCAAAATATTTTTTATTAGGTCCTGCATTAACGGTTCGAACCGGTGTGACAAAGCGCATTCCATCGGCAGAGGCCACTTCACCACCGCCCCATTTCTTTGCCAAAGCCAAAGTTGATTGATGATTGACTAAGCCAACATTTGATTGAGTCAGGGTTTCGGCTCTCACATAATTTTGTTTGACCCAACTCAAACGATGACGCGTCAGTGCCGGAATATGCGATTTGATTAATGGTTCTAACCCAATATTACAAGCCTCAGCGATAAGCACAGCGCATATACTGATAGTAAGATCATCTGCCCGTGCATTCGATTCACTTACGTGGGTAAATGCGTCAAGAAAACCGGTATGAGCGTGGATCTCTAATAACAATTCAGTGAGATCAACTTTTGGCAATAAATCGGAAACTTGCTTACTGAGTTGAGTAAGACTGGCGGGTTCTTCGAGTTTGTCTAGGTTAGTGATTGTTAAGGTCGTGCGCTTACCAGAATGGTCTAACCTGACGGCATCATTATCTTCAAAGTTGGCGGCAACCTTTTTATAGGTTGTCTCTAGCTGGTTTGTTAAGCGTTCAATAGCTTCATCAGGTTTAACAGGATGACCTAAAGACCGGCAAACTTGAATTCGATTAGCTTGCCAATCAGCTCCCTGTAACAGCTTAGCTCTGGGATCACCCCAACGATCACTATTTTCAACAAATACATCCCGCCTTCGTAAACTGTCTTGTAATTTATCTAGAAAACATAGTGTGTAACCTCGTTTTGTTACTCGGTTTTCTTTATCGAAGACCAGACGTTTCCAGGGATTGGTAATAATACCTAATGGTGGGTTGTCCAGAATTTGCTTGCGCGAGTTTCCCCAATCAGCAAGATATTCAAATGCTTCGAGCGTCTCTACACCGGCAGGAGCTGCCTTGACCGCAATGTCATTAAGAAGTCTTGGTAAAAAACGCTTCACTTTACCATATTGCTCTACCATTTCATCATGGAAGTTATCGCTAGATGGCCGGGCAATTAAATGGATCATTTCAATAGATTGAGCCAATTTTTCCTTAGATAGTTTGGCATAGATGACTGCTCTCAATTGGGAATCTTCATTTTCTTCATTCAATATCAACTCACAAATTACTGCCAATGCCAGTGCCGATTTATCCAAGTCTTTAAGCGTTCGTAACCGTTTCTTCTGACCGAGTTTTTTAGCTTCGCCCGCAATCCCCGTAATCAAAAGATCAAGAATATCAATTGCATCATCAAGAGCCATCACTTCAAACGATTTAACAAAAGCGACTAAAATGGCAATGCGTTTATCTTCTGGCATTCTGGCTATTTTATGCATGGAAATAACACCGGCGTGACGAGCAAGGTTCTTTAGCCGCACTGGCGGTATTCTGGAAAAATTAAGAGTGTGTAAATTGAAATCTTTTAGCTCTAAATAGCGTTCAACTGCGACAATAAATGCAGGGCTGCTGATTTTTGTTGGTCCTTTACGGTAGCGGTCAAATCGAGAAACTCGTTCTCCTTCAGGCACCTGAAGTAAAGTTCCCAATTGTTCTCTTTGTGCTTTGGTTGGTAATGACGACAATCTTTTCCACAACCGGTTAATAGCGCGCTCGCGAATTTCAGAAATAAGTCGAGATAACGTTGATAGGCCAGGCAAAAGGACTTTGTTTTGAATTAACCAGGCAGTCGCAAAATCAAACATAAGGCTAGGTCTTTCGTTACTGATCCAGGCTCGTGTGTAAAGCAATCGACTCAGACGAAATCCCCATGATGCTTTCCGTGCATATTCAGGGAAAATTTACCGCAACTAAAGCTAAGCCTTTGAATTAACGGCGTTAATTTGAATCTTCCAAACTAACTAATACAGCGTTTTACATGCTTGTTAAGCACTAACCTTTAGTTTGACTAGTTTTGTTAGATAGCTGAACTTGCTCTTTAAGTTGTTTAACTTCTTCTGTGAGCTTTAGGTTTGCTTCAGTTGTATTGTCGAGTCGAACTTTGAGTGACTCATTATCTCTGAGTAACTGAGCATTCATGGATTCGATCTTTGTGCTTTTTAATTCAACCTTTTTAAGCTGCTCTTTATTTATTTTCAGCTCGGTATCGACACTAATCTTTTCTTTTTCAGTTGATCTTAATTTTGAATTTTCCTTGGTAAGTTCGTCGAGCTTTTTGTTAAGTTGCTTAGCGTTTTGTTTTTCTTCGTCATAGAGATTAAGCCATTTAGCCTCATTGTTTTCTACGCGTAATAATTCGCTCGAATGCTTGGCGTCCATTTCTTTTATGGTATTATCATGTCGCGTTACCAGTTGTTCGTTAGCTTTTATTAACTGATCACGTTTCTTTAGAAGCTCATTATTTTTTTCCCGTAAAGACTCTAATTGACCGTTGTTTTCGGTGTTTATTCGAATGAAATATTGCTCTTTTTCATTGAGCGTGTGTTTGAGCTGTGCCAGCGAATCTTCAAGCTTTTTGTTGTTTTCCAGGGTTTTAGTTAAATCTTCCTGTTGCAATTTAACCTTAGCTTCAAGCGCTAAAACTTCCTTTTTTTGATTATCCGACTTCTCTTTGGCAAGTGCCTGTTCTTCTTCAAAGCGTTTTTCAGCTGCCTCATTTGCTTTTACCCAGAGCTGTTCAAACATCGGAACCAACTCGTCAGGAAAGCTTTCAGGTAATGTACGAATGGATTTTCCTTTTTGCTCTTCACGAAACTTTGTTATATGTTGTTGCCAGGTTGAATTACTGCCAGAACCTATTAGACGACAATTAACCTGACCGGTTCGCGACAATTATGTTGGCCGGTTGTTCTGTTATGGTTCAGGTATTTGAGGGAGAACTATCCCAATGCCTGGAAAACGGATTACAGAACAACAAATCAGGTTATATATGTCCTATAAAAACGATGGAATTACCCAAGAAATAGCGTCTGCAAAGGCTGGCATCTCAGTACGAAGTGGCCGTCGCATTGATAAAGGCTTAATTGTCGCCAACCCCCCAAAACATAAATGGCGCACTCGCGAAGATCCACTAGAGAGCATATGGGACTCACAGTTGGTGCCACTTTTAGAAAAGACTCCGAGCTTATTACCTAATACACTGTTTGAGTGGCTAAACGACAACTACCCAGAATATGGCGCGTCAATTAAACGCACATTGCAACGGCGAGTTAAACAATGGAAAGCCATTCATGGCCCTGAAAAAGAGGTGATGTTTAGACAACAAAAACATCCCGGTCAATTAGGTCTGTCGGATTTTACGGTGCTTAAGCGCGTTCAAATAACGCTCAATGGCGAAGTTTTTTCTCATCTCCTTTATCACTACCGCTTGGCCTTTAGCGGTTGGGGTTTTATTAAAGTCATTATGGGTGGTGAAAGTTTTGCGGCCTTATCAACCGGTCTACAATCGGCCCTGTGGTTAAGCGGTGGCGCGCCAAAGGAACATCGGACAGATAGTTTGAGTGCGGCATTTAACAATCAAGCCGAAAAAGAACAATTAACCATTCGTTATGAGCAACTTTGTCAGCATTACAAAATGAAAGCCACCCGTAATACACCAGGAAAAAGTCACGAAAATGGCGCAATTGAATCCCCTCACGGTCATTTTAAACGCCGATTAGAGCAAGCCTTACTGCTACGTGGTAGTTGCGATTTTAAAACAGTTGATGAATATCAGACGTTCATTGATGTGGTGATGCAAAAGAAAAACCGGGCGTGCCAAGCGTTATTGCAAGAAGAGCGACCTTCGTTAACAGCTTTACCCAAACAACGAACGCATGATTATGTCGAGCATTATATAAAGGTCACTTCAAGCAGTACTATCGATCTTCGTCGTGTTACCTATACCGTTCCTTCTCGGTTGACTGGCGAAAAAATCTGTGTTCACCTGTTTGATGAGCGATTAGAAATTTACTGTGGCCATATTCATATTGAAACGATTGCTCGTGTTTACCCATCAAAGAAACACCGAGGACGAGCCGTCGATTATCGTCATGTCATTCACTCGTTAGCACGAAAACCGCAGGCCTTCCGCTCGTCTCAGTTAAGAGACGACCTACTACCGAGTGGAGATTACCAGCAAATATGGAAAATTATTGATAACGAACAAGAAGCGAAAGCGGCCAGTCGTTTGATGGTTAAATTGCTAGCGTTAGCGGCAGAACATCATTGCGAAGAAGCGCTCGGTCGATATGTATTAAAACAATGGGAGCGAGGTTCACTCCCAACTATCGAGCAATGTCAAAACCGCTTTGCACCACCCAACATCAAAGTCCCCAAGATTAAAACGAAACAACACACAATCATGAGCTATAACCAACTCCTTCCATCAACGACGGGAGAATTAGCTTATGAGTAGCTTGTCATCATTACCGGTTTTATTAAAAGAGTTACGATTAAGCGCCTTCGCTAAACATTGGGAGAACTTGGCACAAAAAGCCATTCATGAACAATGGATGCCTCAAGATTATCTGGCTAAATTATGCGAGCAAGAAACGTCTGAACGTTACCATAAACGGGTGATTAGATTAACGAGAGAAGCCAAATTACCTCCCGCTAAAAGTCTATCAAGTTTTAATTATTCTGATGTTAAGTCGATACAAAAAACACAAGTCGATTACCTCATTCAAGATCGACAATGGGTTCATCAAGCTAACAACTTGTTGTTGTTTGGTCCAAGTGGCGTAGGAAAAACTCATCTAGCAGCGGCAATTGGATACGCACTCATTGAACACAATATCCGAGTCAAATTTATAACCGCAACAGCGTTGGTTCAAGCCTTACAAAAATCACGAGATGAACTAGGACTTACAGACGCACTTAATCGACTGGATAAATACGCCGTTCTTATCCTTGATGACATTGGTTATGTGAAAAAAAGTGATATGGAAAGTCAGGTACTCTTCGAACTTATTGCTCATCGTTATGAAACGGGCAGTATTATCGTCACTTCAAATCATCCGTTTAGCGAATGGGATCAAATCTTTGATGACAACATGATGACTGTCGCCGCAATCGACCGTTTGGTACACCATGCGACTATATTTGAATTTGATGCCGAGAGCTATCGCAAGAAAGAATCGATGAAAAGGAGGAAAAACAAATGACTTAGTATATAAAAATTAAAAACAGGCAACCGGCCAAGTTAATTGACGCCAACCGGCCAAGATGGTTGACGTCTAACAAGAACCAAAAGACTCTCGCGCACGTTGAATGCTCAACGATTCTCCTTGAATAAGGATAGTAGTGAAAACTTGTTTTGCTTCTTCATAACTAACGCCGTGACGAGCCATAATTGATCCTTTGAACACGTTTATAGACTAATTTGATGAGTTTAACATCTTTATACATATTACGTAATACGTATATAACAACACACAACTGACTGTAAATTCATGATTATTCTACTAATCTTGAATAAAGTGGAGATCTTGCTATACTCAGACAACAGGCATATTTAAACGTGTAAAATCAATAACATGACTCAATTAGAGGTCCGGCCGGGATTCGTGTTAAATTTAGCCACTAAACCGGTAACAGTCTAATGTTTAAGGGTTTTACGGCACGTAAAATCTATTCCTTCTCAATTCTAAAGATCTAAAGAATAGTCCATTGGAG
>Ga0316209_1001521_pt1 | contig 23361 bp, 15 predicted proteins | sample 6monopyrite_MG_FD_204945 | JGI IMG/M metagenome (GOLD analysis project Ga0316209, IMG submission 204945) | Microbial mat bacterial communities from mineral coupon in-situ incubated in ocean water Damariscotta River, Maine, United States -... | ecosystem: Environmental > Aquatic > Marine >...
GGGGCGCTTTGGCTGCCGCGTGGGGCGGAGGCCGACGTGCGTCTGGTGGGATTGGCAACGTTGGCGGCCGAGCGGTCGGTTCCAGTCGAGTGGGTCTCGGCGGGGAGGCTGGCGCGTGTCGGTGAGATCGAGCTCGAAGTTCTCTGGCCCGATGGGCTCGATGGGCCGGGACGGGAGATTGGAGAGCGGTCGAGCAACGAGGGGTCGCTCGTGCTGGTGGCGACTGTAGGAGAGATTCGCTCACTGCTGACGGCGGACGTGGGGAGCGCAGTCGAGCGCGTGCTGATTCGCGATCGCAGAAATCTGGCGGCGGACATTCTCAAAGTCGGTCATCACGGAAGCCAACACGGCACGCTACCGGAGTTTCTCGATGCCGTTCGTCCGGGCGTCGCCGTTTTGAGCGCCCCTTGCCGACCTCATCGGGGGCTGCCCCATGCTCGAGTAATCGCCGCCCTCGAGGATCGAGCGATCCCGATGCGATGGACGGGGCGATCTGGGGCGGTCTCGATCGGTCTCGATACCGTGCGAGAAGCGGAGGCGACAGAGCCTCCATTTCGTGCCGCCTCTGGGCGAGGCTTTATTGTGAGGGAGTGGGGGCCGGCGCGAAACTGCCTCGCGGCAGAGGCCTCTGCGGTGAAGGAAAGATGACTCGCACGAGACGTGCTCGCCTAATGCCCGAATAACGTCCGATCGGCGACCGACTATCGACCGACGAAGCGGGGCGTGCGTTTTTCCACGAAGGCGCGCTGTGCCTCGCGGGCATCCTCGGTCTTGCGAAGGGGCTTCCCGAACTCTTCTTGCTGAGAATAAGCATTCTCAAGATCCATTCCGTCGAGTTCGCGAATGCCGGCCAGGGTGGCCTGTACGGCGAGGGGAGCATTGGCGGCGATTTGATCTGCAGCCGCGAAGGCCTTCTCCATCAGCTGCTCGGGAGCGACGAGTTCATTGAGGAGGCCGATCTCGAGGGCGCGATCCGCATCGATGGGCTGCGCGCGGTAGATCAGGTCATTGGCATGCACCGCGGCGATTTGGCGGGGCAGGGCGATCGTGGCCTGCCCCGTCGGATAGAGGCCGAGCGCGACCTCTTCGAGCGCGAAGGTCGCGTGGGGCACGGCGTAGCGAATCTGACTCGCGAGCATGAGGTCGAAGCCCCCGGCGCGGGCGTGCCCGTTCACCGCCGCGATGAGCGGGACGCGGAGGGGCTCCTTGACGAGAGTTGCGTGTCCTGCCGCTCGGAGTCCTTCGAAATCGACCGGATCAATCGCCTCTCCGCGTGCCAGCGCCTGGGAAGCGACGATGGTCTTCTTCATATCCATCCCCGCGCAGAAGATCCGGTCGCCCGCGCCTGTGAGGATCGCCACACGGGTTTCCAGCTCTTCGTTGATGCGCTTCCAACATGCGGCGAGATCTCGGAGGGTCTCAGGATCGAGGGAGTTGGCTCGTTCGGGTCGGTCGATCGTGACGACGGCGACATGCGGATGGGCTTCGGGCATTTCGAATCGAGCGGGCATCAATGGCTCCTTGGGTTCGCACAGGGGGACTCGGTGCGAGGTGATGTGTGCGAAACTAGCAGTCGCTCCCAGTGTCGCTGGGCGTGATCGGTTTCGAGCATTCGTATTCTCGAACCCGATTGACCTCTGCAAGCCTGAATGCCGCGTTTGGGCCGCCTAGAGCTCTGCAAGCGGCGTATCGGCGAGCCCCAGTCCCTTGCCATCGCCTTGCCATCGCCTTGCCATCGATTGTGAGAAATGATCAGGCACAGGCCATAGATCGCGAGCTGGCCACGTGAAAGGATTCGAGAATGATCGATCGTGACTTGTCCGATCGCGAAGCTGAGCTGGCGAGGGCGATGCCCCGAACGCTGATCGCGATGGGATTGGCGGAGGGGATCGCCGCCGATTGGGCGGGACGCGTTCGCGAGGCGATCGAGCGGGGGCAACCTCCGTTTCCGCGATACGCACTCGACGAGTCGATGAGCGAAACGCTCTTCGAAGTTCGGCGAGCGGGTCGGGTCGTACGCGGACTCGAAGATTCGATCACGGCCTTGGCGAAGGAAGAGGCGGGGTTGTCTCGGGCGGAAGCGACGAAGACGGATTCGGGCCACCCCCGAATTTCGCGATTGCTGATCGTGAGTTCCGATGGATCCCCGCGCTTCTTCCGGCAGGTCGAGCAACTGAAAGAGCGCTACATCCATCGGCTGGAGGTGGTGCTGGTCGAGGCTGACGAGCACGCGTTTGGCGAAGCGGTCTACGGCGCGGGGAAGCGTGTGCGAGCGATCCTGCTGAATCAGAAGGACGCAGTGATTCACTTCCTGGAGAACATTGGCCCGGAGCTGGATGCGAGCGAGGCCGAGCTGGGCGGCTGATGCGCACGTTCCACAGTGATTCGCGGATCTCTGTTTCAAGTTGAAAAGGAACGTTTCAGCAGGGCTGAAAAATATTGCAGGGTTTCTCGCCCGGAATCACGAATTCGTTTCAACCTGAAAGGAATACGTCGGGTTGCCCTGTAAGTGATTGAAAATAATCACTTTTCGTTCCACGGGGAACATTGCCGTAAACGCGTGTTTTTGACCCGATTCGACGCGCCGGGCGAGCGATCAGACTTCGCCGATCTCGACGTTCTCGTCGAGCATCGCCCGGATGCGTCCGAGAACCATGGCCGGTGTGAAGGGCTTCTCGAGCAAGCGCTCCTTCGCGGGATCGAGGCCATGCCGGGCAAGGGTGTCGTCCGTGAATCCCGACATGAACAGTACACGGAGCCCCGGCCGGATTTCCTTCGCCTTGCGCGCGATCTCCGGGCCGGCGGTCTTCGGTAGGACGACATCGCAGAGGAGGAGGTCGATCGGTCCCTGATGGCGCCCGCAATGGCGCAGAGCGCCTGTGGCGGACTCTGCGGCGAGGACCTTGTACCCGCTCTTTTCGAGGGTCCGCTGGACGAGCCGGCGGACGGGGGCTGCGTCTTCAACGAGGAGGATCGTTTCGTTGCCTTGGGCGTTCTCGACGATGCTCTCGTCGCTCGTCTGCTGGCTCTCCTGCGCGGTCGCGACCGGGAAGTAGATCGAGAAGGATGTGCCTTCGCCGGGACGGCTTTCGACGTCGATCTGACCTCCGCTCTGGCTCACGATGCCGTAGACCGAAGCGAGGCCCAGGCCCGTTCCCTGATGAGTCTCCTTCGTGGTGAAGAAGGGCTCGAAGATCTGGGAACGCGTCTCGTCGTCCATCCCCATACCGGTGTCCGTCACGCGCAGGACAGCGTAATCGCCCGCGCTGAGAATGCCTGATTCCGTCCTCCTGTCTCGATCGACGGTGTGATTCGCGGTCTCGAGGTCTAAGCGACCGCCTCGGGGCATGGCGTCGCGGGCGTTCACGACCAGATTGACGATCACCTGCTCAATTTGGCCGGGGTCTGCGATGATCGGTCGCAGTTCGCCGTCCTGCAGCGTGACGAGCTCGATATTCTCGCCGATCAGGCGCCTCATCATGCGGTCGATGTCCGCGACGACGGCGTTCAGGTCGACGGGCTCCGGTTGCAGCACCTGGCGCCGGCTGAAGGCGAGCAACTGGCGTGTTAGGCCGCCGGCTCGCTCTGCGGCGCGCAGGATCTCCTCGGCGTCCCGTCGCGCGACATGGCCGTCGCCGAGCTCATCGATGACGAGGTCGCTGTAGCCGATGATCGCGGTCAGGAGATTGTTGAAGTCATGGGCGATGCCCCCGGCGAGGCGCCCAACTGCCTCCATCTTCTGCGCCTGGTTGAGTCGCAGCTCGCTCTGGCGAAGGGCCTCTTCCGCGGTGCGGCGGGCTTCGATGTCCCGCAGCGTTACGGCGAGGTAGCTGCCGGCGTTCAGACCGTCGCCCAGAAAGCGAAAGATTGTCGCCTCGGTCGGAATCGCTTCATTGGTCTCCGGGTTGTAGAGGTGGAGCTCCCCGGACCAGGGCTTGGCGGGCGTTAGGTTCGGCAGGATCTGAGTCAGGAATCGGTCGGCATCGGGGGCATCGAGGTATTCGTCGAGACGATGCCCCTCGACCGCCTCGACCGCCTCGAACGCCGCTGGGGCCACGTCGGCTCCATCGGTTTCGACGTCGTGCTCAACCCGCCGTCGATACCCGCTCAGGGTCCGTTGGGCCGCATCATTCGCGAAAAGCAGCGTTGCGTCGGGTTCGCAGACGAAGACGAGATCGGCGCCTTCCTGCACCACGCGGTAGAGCAGGTCTTGTCCGAGCTCTTTATGACGGCGATCCGAGACGTCGCGGGACAGGATCAGCGCATGAAGGCTTCCGTCCGCATGCTCGAAGGCGCTGGTGCGTGACTCGAGCCAGCGCCACGTCCCGTCCGCGTGTCGGATGCGATTGATTGCGACCGTGGGGTCGGCCTGATTGAAGAGCGGTGCCTGAAGGATCCGATTCTCCGCGCGATCGTCCGGATGGATCATTCCCGGAATCAATTTGCCGATCATCTCCTCGGGTGTGTATCCGAGGACGTGCAGCGAGGCTTCGGAGGCGAAGGTGACGCGCCCGTCGATTCCGATCTCAGTGAGGATCTCATCGGCCTGACTTGCCAGTACATCGAAGCGAGCCTGGTTTGCGCGGATTTCGGCGTCAGCACGCTGGCGGTCGACGGCGGCGGCGGCATGGGTTGCGAATGCGGCAAGGAGTGAGCGGGTGAGATCCGCGTCGGTGATCGGCTGGTGACCGTAGCCGCCGACGAATCCGATGGTGGTCCCGTCTGCGCGTCTGAGGGGAAGACCCGAATAACATTCGTAGTCGGTGCCGAATCGTGTTGCGACCTCGGGCACAAGTTGGGAAAGGCCGGAGGAAAACGTACAGGGATCTCCGGCCGCGACCGTCGCATCGGGCAACGTGCCCAGGGAGAACCGCTCGCGGTCCAGGTGTTTTCCGCCCTGCCATCCACTCATAATCGTGGCCGTGCCCGGCTCGTCGTCGTCGATCTGCGCCAGAACCAGACGGTCGAAATGCAGGGCTTCTGAAATCAGCTCGAGGTTGCGCTCCAGGGTCTGCTGGCCATCGTGCGCGATTCCCTGCGCGATTGAGCGGAGGGCGAACTCGACTTGCTTGCGTGCGCTGATGTCTTCGTAGACGACCGAGAAGTTGCGCTGGCCCTCTTCGTTCTGAAAGGGCTCCCAGCTTGCGGCGTACCAGGATGTGGATCCGTCGTCGTGTTCGTAGATGAAATCGCCGGCGCCATCGCCGCGTTGATCCGGTCGATTTGAGTCGAACCAAACGGTTTCCATCGCATGGCGAACTTCATTCGACATGCGAGAGAAGATGTCTTCAAGCGCGATATCACGACCGAATGTCGATTTGAAGTGTCGGTTCGAGAAGACGATCGTGCCTCCGCGTCCGACGATCGCAGCGGGGCGCCCACCGGACTCGACGATCGTCCGATAGTAGTCGTCGCGTTGGCGCGTGACGGCGATCTCAGCGCTCTGTTGGGTGACATCCCGCGCAACCGCGACGATGCGCCGAAGTCCGTCGGACTCGAAGGTGCGGACGGTCGTTTCGAACTCGACTCGCAGGCCGTCGCTGCGTAAGGCGCGCAAGCGCACGATGGGTTCGGCGCCGGTCGCGACGACCTTCTGAAACGCGGCGAGCGAATGCGCGCGGTCTTCGGGGACGATGACTTCGAGGAAGCTCTTGCCGAGGAAGGTTGAGGCACTGAATGCGAGAACGTGCTCAACGGAATCACTGATGTACGTGATGCGGCCATCGATTGCGAGTTCGATGATGACGTCGGCCGCGTGACGAAGCAGAGCCGCTTCGCGACCCGCACTCGATCGCGCAGAAATCGGTTTACCCTCAGTCGACATACGGCCTATCTAGGGGCGGTTAGGGGTAAGCCGTGACGTCCGACCCCGGTACACCTCTCGTACAAGCGTATCCGCCGCTGAGCCCGACGACCACAAAAAACAGGGGTTCTCGTGCGTTTTGGATACCTTGCCTGGGGCGTTCGCCCGGTGTGCAAATGCCTTCAGTTCTCGACGGCGAACATTCGACCGTAGCGAGCTGACTCGATTTTCGGTGGGCTAATAGAGCCCGAGCATCCGTCCAGACATGGCGACCACCGCAAGTACAAGCACAGGGCGAATCAACTTCTCGCCGCCGGCGACCGCGGCTCGGGCGCCGATTTCGCCGCCCAGAGCGAAGCCCACCACGAGCGCGGAGGCGAAGGGCCAGTCGACCTGGTCGTGGAGAATGAAAACCGGCACGGCCACGATCGTGAGTGCGCCGATGATCACGACCTTGATCGCGTTCGCGCGAACCAGATCGAGGCCACTCCGGGAGAGGGCTGCGATCAAGAAGATCCCGACTCCCGCTTGCAGTGCGCCGCCGTAGAGTCCAATCGCGAAGAAGATTAGGGTATTTGCAATGCGAGAACGCGGTGTCTCGTTAGTTATATCATCGGATTTGCTCTTCGACTTCGGTTTGAGCATCGGATACAGCAGCGCGATCATCGCGACACCGAAGACCTGCTTGAACATCTCCGCCGACATGCGCGAGGCGAGCTCCGCCCCGATCGCCGAGCCGAAGAGAACAGGAATGAGAACTGGCATCGCGCCGCGAAGCCCGCCGAACCCTTCCTTCCGGAAGCGAGACATCGCCACCCCGTTCTGGAAGAGCACACCGATTCGGTTCGTGCCGTTGGCGACGGTGGCGGGGAGCCCCATAAAGACGAGAAGGGGGACGGTGATCAGAGAACCACCACCGGCGAGGGTGTTGATCACGCCCGCGACGAGTCCGCCGAGAGCCAGCAGAAGCCAGGTCGTCAATTCATCCATCGGGCCAGTCTATCCTCTCGCCGGAAAGCCATGAGGCCAGTGAGTACGGCAAAGGCTGACGGGCCGCTCGCCACAGGGCGCCCAAGCATGCACACTCTCGCGGCACGATGCCAGCACTCCGAGGCCGGCACGACCCGGCGCTGATTCGCCTGGGTCGCAATCGAGTACGAGGGGCATGAGAACGTGAAAAGGGCGTGTGGCAGTTGGGAGTCACCGATCGGCTCGGCCGATCTCGTGCGTGGAGCGCTCCGGCTCTCGGCGCCCCGAATCGAGCGCGGGCGACTCTATTGGCTCGAGGGACGGCCCGACGAGGGCGGCCGCCAAGTCGTCGTTTCAGCGAGACTTCCGACTGGCGACGGCGCTCCGGCACTCACGCAGGTCGAGGAACGGAGTCCCCGCGACGTCAACGTTCGCTCCCGCGTTCACGAATACGGAGGTGGCGAGTTCACTGTTTGGCGAGACCGGCTGATCTACGCCGATGACGCGGACGGGCGACTCTTCGGGATCGCGCCAGGCGCTGGGGCTCGCGCCCTCGTGCCTGCTGGAAGTCTGTATGCGGACCCGGTGATTTCCCCAGATGGTCGCTGGCTCTTCGCAATTGAAGAACGTCCGCGCGAAGGGACTGAGCCTGAGAACCGGGTTGTCGCCGTCGCGCTCGACGAGACGGGGGCCTCTGCTGCGGAGCCGCTGGTCGTGGCTTCAGGTCATGACTTCTACGCGTCGCTGGCGATTTCGCCGGACGGTGGTCGGCTCGCCTTTCTCGCCTGGGACCACCCGAATATGCCCTGGAATGGGACCGTTCTCGAAACGGTCGAATGGAGCGACCAGGGGCCTCGTGGAGAGGCGCGGACCCGCGCGGGTGGCATTCGAGAATCCCTCTTTCAGCCGCGCTTCGCGGCGAGTGGTGCGCTCTATGTGGTGACCGATCGTTCGGGGTGGTGGAATCTCGCTCGGCTCGGCGAGGGCGGACTGGTTCCGGTTCATGCCGATGCCTTCGAGATCGGACGAGCCCAATGGGTCTTTGGGATGTCGACCTGGGCCTTCGCTGAATCCGAAGCGAACGGGCGAGAGGCGGTTCTTGCGGCTGCCACGATCGAGGGCACCGACGGGCTCGTGAGAATCGATGTTGAGAGCGGGGATTCTCGACCTCAAACGAGTTCGCTTCGGTCGATCGGCGGACTTGCGACCGGGGAAGGCTGGGCGGCTTGCGTCGGAGGAGAGGTCGCAGCCGGAAGTGCGCTCTATTTGTGGCGGACAGACGGATCGGGTGCGGAGGCGATACCGACGCGGGTTCGCGAGAGCTCGCCCTTCGCTTTGGCACCGGAAGTCGTGAGTCGGGGTGAGGCGATGTCTTTCGAGAATGCGAAGGGAAGGCGGACCCATGCGTTTGTGTACCGACCGCGCTGCGGCAACCACGAGCCCGAAGAGGGCGAGCGCCCGCCGTTGATTGTGAAGAGCCACGGGGGGCCGACCTCCGCTGCTTCGGCTGCGCTCGATCCGCGAATTCAATACTGGACGAGTCGCGGCTTTGCGGTCGCGGATGTCAACTACGGCGGATCGACGGGATACGGTCGGAGTTATCGAGATCTGCTTGCGGGGGCCTGGGGTGAAGTGGACGTCGAAGACTGTGTGACCGTCGCGACATCCCTTGCCGGAGAGGGCATCGTGGATCGCGATCGGTTGGCGATCACCGGCGGAAGCGCGGGAGGCTTTACGACGTTATGCGCGCTGACGTTTCATTCTGAATTCAAGGCGGGCGCGAGTCACTATGGGATCGGTGACCTCGAAGCGCTGGCGCGGGACACTCACAAATTCGAATCTCGCTACACGGACTGGCTGGTCGGGCCCCTTCCCGAGTCCCTCGATCTCTACAAGGCGCGCTCCCCGATTCATCACGCCGAGGGCCTCGACTGCCCGGTGATCTTCTTCCAGGGACTCGAGGACAAGGTCGTTCCGCCGAATCAGGCCGAGGCGATGGTCGAGATTTTGAGCGCCCGGGGATTGACCCACGCCTACGTTCCCTTCGAGGGGGAGCAGCATGGCTTTCGGCGGGCGGCCAATATCCGGACGGCGCTCGATGGTGAGCTCTACTTCTATTCGCGGGTCTTCGGGTTCGACGCCGAGGCTCCTCGCGGAGTCGAGATCAGGACGGGCGGCGCGTGACCCGACGCATCGTGCTCGTCGGCGTCTCGCTCGGCCTCTCTCTGAGCCTCCTATTTGGCTGCGCCGCACCGACGGGCGGTTGGGACCTCGATCGCCTGCTTGCGGACCATCCCGCAATCGCATCGCTCCCCCATCAACGAATCGGCGATATGACACCGTACCCGGCCTGGCGGGACGGGCAGCTCGTCGCGGTCGTGTGCCGCTTCGATTCTCCCGAACCGATTCCGATTCGCGGGGATGGACCGGGGTGGCAGGCGGCCTGGGCGAGAGCGGCGGTTGCTGCGGTCGATCGAGGAGTCGAAGGGGTCGGGCTGATCTTGGTCGACCAAGCTGACAACACAGGCGGATCTGTTAGGCCACCCGCGATCGAGATCGAATCGATCGAGGCTCCACAGGCGGCGGGGCCGGGTGGGCTCGGGGATACGATAGCATTTTGCGATGTGTCGCCGACTCGGGAGGGCGCCGTGCGCGGCGTGGTTTACGGCGCGACGATTCGGATCCGAAGGACGTTGCCGCTCCCGACCGGCCGCGTACATCATGCGGACCGGGCGGAATGGACCGGCGCCTTGCTGCACGAACTCGGTCACGCGCTCGGGTTTGCCGGGCATGCGGCGATCGGTGACTCGATCGTTCATCTCGAACAGAGTCGGCTGCGGGTGCTCGGTCGACGCGCCGCAGCGAGCGAGCCTTTTTCGATGCCCACGATCAGCGCGCTCTACCAGATCGAGCCCGGTCGGTTGTTGCTCGAGCCGGACGTCGAATCCTCAGCGCAAGACGCAATCCGATCTGTTCTGGCACTCGTTGAGGCGCGCAGACAAAGGTTGGGGCCACCCGAGCGCGTGATCTCGATCGCGGGGGACGAGAATGCGCGCCTTGTTTGGTCCTGGCAGGGAGGCGTGACCGCGGCGCTCGACTTTCCGGACTGGCGCAAGGCGATCTCGTCCGGGGATCCCGTCCGAGCGGACCCGAGTGCCTCGACCCGTCGCGCCATCAAGGCGACGCGTTAGTCGGGGTGGGCCGCAGTTGAGCGTGTCGCGCGGAGCTACTCGTCGATGGAGGGTTCGATCGAACGGGCGCGGGCGATCAGCTCATCGGCGAGGTCCGTCTCGCCGGCCGCGCGCTTGACGAGGCCCAGGCGGAAATGGATCACCGCGTCATCCGGGGATTGACTCAGCGCGATTTCAAGATGTTCGGCGGCCCCCGAAACATCCGACTGTGGTTGCTTGTAGAGGGCCCAACCCAGGCCGGCCTGATAGGCGGGTTCATCGGGCCAGAGCTCGACCGCCGGAGCGAGGTATTCGAGCGCCCCTTCGAAGTTGCCCATTTTGACGAGAATCTCGCCCTTGCGGAACGAGGTCTCGGCCTGAGCAAGACGCGCCGTATCGATCTCGGGTTCGTCGCTTCCGCCCGCATCGTAGGCGGCCTTCTTGTCCGTATTCGAGAGCGTCTCGAAGGCCTCCGCGATTCGGGCAAAGACCTGCGCTGCATCGTCCCTGAGATCGTCGAGGCCAAGTCGGGCGAGGGCGTCGGGGTGATATTTCTTGGCGGCTTTGAAGTAGGCCTTCTTGATCTGCGCAGGGCCAGCGTCCTCTTCCAGGCCGAGGGCACTGTAGTGGTCGAGCTCGTGGAGCTGTCCAAGTCGACCCTGGATCTCTTCGCGGAGTGCCGTCGCTTTCGGGCTCTCTTCGCCACTGGGCGACGCGTCCGGGGGTGCCGCCGCACGCGTTGTGGCGGTCGCTGCCGGGGAGACACTCGACGGTGTGCCGGCGACTTCGACATCAAACTCGAAGGCGCTCGGCGCTTCGTATCGAGCGGTGCCGTCGGTGATTCGGAGCATGCCTGTGCGTAGCAGGGACCAAAGGGTCGCGGCGGCGAGGGGGTCACCGGCGCATTCGCCGAGGACACGACCCAGAGGAAGTGTCCCATCCAGTCGGCCTAACACGCGGGCCGCGGTGTCGGATTTCGCGGCGAGCTTTTCGGCGACTTTGCGAAAACGGGGGGCGATGTCGCCGTGGACATCTTGAATGCTCATCAGTTCGGCGAAGAGTCGGTCCGCTCCCCAGCGTTTTGGCAATTCGGACTGGAAGATCGAGAGAAGGTCGTGTGGCTTAGTCAGGGCGGCGGCGTTCGTGTCTTCGCTCGGGGGGACGGCGGCCCATCGATACTGCCCCGCGCTCCAGGCGAAGGTCTCCGCGATGCGCGTGCGACCATGGGCGCGCATTGCGGCGTAGAGTGACTTGGCGTCGAGGAGTTTGAGTGCCAGCACGGCGGACGCCTCAGGGCATTCGCGTTGCTGAGCCATGCGTTCCGCACTCGCGCGGTCCGTTGCGCTGATCTGGCTCGTGTCTTCGAGGAAGCGCGCGAAGCCGTCTTCAACACCGGGCGAATCGAGCTGAACGGGGGCACCCTCGCGAACGAGAAGGCGATGCTCGCTCTGGCCGTGGCGGATTTCGAGCAGGCCGCTTCGTTCGTCGCGCCAAGCTTGAGCGAGCAAGCGGGGGACGCTGACCGCGTCGAGACCGCCTTCTTCGGGCACATCGATCAGGCTTGGATCCGACAACGCCAGGTCCTCGCTCTAGAGCTGATGCTTCTGGGCATCGGCGATCTGGAACGCCGTCGCGATCGCTTCGGTCAGGTCCTTGCGCAGCACGAGATGGGAGGCTTCGAGGCTCGCCATCGCGGCTTCCGCTGCGGGAGAGACGCCTGTGATCAGGCTCTGCGCGTTCCAGGACTCGATCGTTTCGAGGACTTGTTCGAGCGCAGCGGCGCCGAAGCCCTCGTCCAGAGGCTGCTCACGAAGGTCGACCACGACTGCGCGAATCTCAGAGATTCCCGGATCCCGGCCGAGCATGTCTACCGTGCCGAGTGCTTCATCGAGCGTCGTGAAGGGGAGGACCATGACGGGGCCCCAGATGTGGACGACGGCCTGGGAACGATCGAATTGGGAGTCGTTTCCGATTCCGGCAGTGCCGGCCGGCGGTCCGTCGGCGCGCTCGATGGGCGGGGTGATCGCGACCTTTCGGAACGTCTCGAAGGGAACCTCGGAGAGAAGCCACTTCATGTCTGATTGATCGCGTTCGCTCCAGACGCCGGACTCCTGGACTTCGAAACGGCAGGCCTCGTCGCCGCGCGCTGCGCATTCGACTTCGCGTGCAATTACGGATCGGTTCAGCGTTCCGGAGAGCCAGCCCGTCGTGTAGCCGGCGCTCATCCAGCAGCTGGGCTGATCGGATGCGCCGAGGCGGGAGCATCGAGCGACCGCTTCATGACGTTCGGGCCAGATGCCATCCAGGGAGAATGCGCCGCTTTCATCCGTTTGCGCACCCGCCGTCCAGTGCATGACGAGCGAGGTCGTGTCGGGCGTGTCGGCTTCCATGTCGTCGCGCGTTGTGGGATGTTCGTGGCAGACGCGCGCCGCATCTCGGAGGCCGTGAAGCAATCCGATTTGGAAAAGGGCGAGACTCGCATTGCGAGGGCCGAGTTCGTCCTGCAGTTCGACTAACAGCGATGCCAGGAAACGACCGTCCACGAAAAGCTTCGGGTCGTTCATCAGCACCGTGTCGGGACCAAAACCGAGGGAGGTGAGCATCTCGAGCGATTCCATCGACTCGGGCTCTGTCGGGGGCTTGGGGGGATGTCGCACAGGGTGGCCGGGGGGCTTTCTATCCTTCGATGAAGGCGTAGATGTCAAACTTCTGATCCTTGGAGATGAAGGACTCTCCCTCTTCTTCCAACAGCTTGAGGAAGGCATCGACCACGACGGGATCGAATTGCGTTCCTGAATACTTATGGAGCTCCTTGACGACGACATCGATCGGAAGCGCCTTGCGGTACGGTCGATCGGAGGTCATCGCTTCGACCGTATCCGCGACGACGATCACGCGGGACGGCAGCGGGATCTGATCGCCCGCCAATCGGTCGGGATAGCCCGCGCTGCAGCCGTCATACCATTCGTGATGATGGCGTACGCAGGGAACGACGCTGCGCAGGAATTCGACGGGCTCAAGGATCTTCGCGCCGATTTCCGGATGGCGCATGATCTCCTTGTACTCTTCTTCATTGAGGCGATCGGGCTTCGTGATGATCGCGTCGGGGATTCCGATCTTGCCGACGTCGTGAAGCAGGCCCGCGAAGTAGACGCGCTCGATCAGTTCGGTTCGCAGGCTCATCTCGCGCGCGATGCGTGAAGCGTAGACGGCGACGCGCTCGGAGTGGCCTCGGGTGTACGCGTCCTTCGCATCGATGGCTTCGGCGAGGGCGCGAATGGTTTGGATATATGCCGTTCGCAGCTCGGTGTTCTTCCCGTCGAGCTGCTTTGTGCGTTCGCGAACCTTCTCTTCCAGGTTCTTGTTCATGTCCTGGAGCTTGAAGTTCTGTTCGCGGGTGACGGAGTTGAGGCGCTTGATCTCCGCCTTGAGGTCGTAATGATCAAAGGCCTGGCGAAGCGTCGCCTTCAGCTCTTCGTCGTTCCAAGGCTTCGTGATCAGCCGGTAGATCTCGCCCTTGTTGATCGCTTCGACGGCGATCGTCATGTCCGTGTAGCCCGTGAGCATCATTCGGACGACATCGTTATGTCGGTCGCGAACCGAGGCGAGAAAGTCGACGCCGCTCATCTCGGGCATTCGCTGATCGGTCACAATGACTTGCGGACCGGCGCGCTCGATGAGCTCGAAGGCTTCACTCGGGTTGCTCGCCGTGAGCACATCGATCGGCTCATTGCGAAGAAGGCGCTGGAGCGCCTTCAAGATATTGACTTCGTCATCGACGAATAGGACGGTGTGATTCTGCACCGGGACTCCCTCGACGATTCCCCGTGCCTTCCGTGGCGCAAGGTTGATCGTCGGAACGGGGGCGATCCAGATGCCCCGCATTGAGCCTGTATCGGCGCGAGACCATCGTACCGTTAGGAAACAGGGCATTTCCTCACGTCCTGTTTGCGGCCCATCCCGAGATTTAGGCGCCCGCGAAGCATCCAACCGGCAGCTCCCGGGCACACCACCCGCACTCCAGGATTTTCCCTACGCCCCCACCCGCCCAAAAACGTCCGCGATCACACAGTACACCCGCACTCGAAAACCAAAGCCTCAGCCCAAACCCGCCCGCGCCCGTCGCTAGAACGAACAGCCTTGAGCCCAAGCGCACCCCGCGCGCGTCGTTAAGACGAAGAGCCTTCAGCCCAAGCGCGCTCTGCGCGCGCTTATAGATAATTGCCGCCGTCGGTGCGAATGCGTGTGTTGGCCTGGCGGAAGCGGCTGATCTCACGAGCGAAGTCTTCTTCTGTAACGGGGCTCGGCTCTTCGCCCGCGGCATCGAGACGCGCCTTCTGTCGAAGCACCGCGTGTAAGATGCGGATCCAGTCGCCGATGCTGGGTTCACGGGTGTTGTCGACGATCGATTTCCACGGCAGGTCTTCGAAGATGCTCCGACCGGCGCGGGATTCCGCTGCTGCTGCATGAATCTGCAGAGACTCGATAATGTCGTCGGGGAAGAGTGGGTTCACCTCGACGATGCGTTCGAAGCGCCCGGGCGAAAGAAACGCCTGGGGCAGCGTATCCGGATGGCTCGTGCTGGCGATGACGAGGCAGTTCTCGACCTCGAGGGATCGATCGATCAACTCGAAGAGGAAATCCATGATCGGGCCCGTGGGAAGTTCTGCCGCACGATTGCCCATCTCGTGGGCTCTTGAGAAGTCGAGCTCATCAAAGAAGATTGTTGAGGGGGGCATCTCCTCGAGTGCGGCGCTCCAGCCCTGGACGAGTTCCCCGATCTTGTTCGCGCCGTGAATCACGTCGAGCACCATTCGGGGCACATCGACGCGTACAAAGGCGGTCTCGGTTCGGGCTGCGAGATACTCGGCGAGGAGAGATTTTCCGCTGCCCCGCCGACCGATCATCAGCATCGCGCTCGGTGGGAACGTTCCCCAGCGCCCGTAGACCTCGGGGCTCGTCTGGGCATATGCGTAGGTGAGGATTTCGTCCTTCGCGCTCGCCAATCCTCCGATCTGCTCCGGGCCGATTTCGGGGGCCGGCGTGATCGTGGCTCCCCGGGCGAGCGGGTCGATATTGCGTTGAAAGCTCGACCAGATATTGGCGGCACGGTCGGCGAGGAGGCGGCGGTCTGTCATGCGGGGCAGTCTAGCGGGTGGTCGCTGGAGAATGGGTCCGTCTGAGGGGCCAGTATTGCGAAAAACATCGGGTTTCCGGGCTTCCGATCAGGGGGGAGTTGCGCAATAATCCGCGCCGCGCGTCCCCATCGTCTATCGGTCAGGACACCAGCCTTTCAAGCTGGTGAGGTGAGTTCGATTCTCACTGGGGACGCCATTTTTCGCTGCGCTGGGCGGACAGGGCCGACGCCACGTGCGCACGACTTGGCGCTGCTCAGCACGGCGTCTCTCCGCGCTGCTCCCTCTGTCCTCCTCGACGTACGGGAGTACGCCTTCGTCGTCCGCCGGTCCGCGGCGCGAAGATCCACCGCACTGATCAGCGCCAAATTCCCCCGATGTAGCTGGGGGTGCCGCGCTTCGCGCGGCGGCGTGGCTTTGCCACGCGGGGGGATCGGACCTGGAAGCGAGCCATGTGGCATGGGCAAGCGCACTGGCGGTCGTCCACGCTCACCGCGTCGGTGTCGGAGAAAAGTCTCATCGGAACCGCGTCCTATCGAGCTGTTCCTTTCTCCTTCCGCGCCGCAACGCAGATCCAGCGGAATGAATATGTGCTCCGGATTTCCACGACGACGGTCTTGAGGTCTTCGTCCTGTGCGAAATCGCGGTCTGTAGATGCGCTTCACGCGTTAATGACAGGGCTGAGCAGATTCTCGCTGTGAGTGCGTGGGATTCGCTGTTGATCGAACTCTCCGACCTTCGCTCCGAAGCCCCCGGTGTCGCCGACTGTCCTGACAGGAGGCCGGTCTGGCAGTGCGAACGCGGCGGGAAGGCGAGCATGAATCGTCGGTGATCGAGCGGCGAGGAGATCTCGTCAATGATGGCCTCGTATTCTGCTGCGAACGAACAGTGCCAGCACCTCGGTCGCCAGAAAAGCGACCCCCAAAAAAAGAGTACCCTGCAGGTTGGGCCAGGTTTTGAACTTCGATGTGATGGTGCCTGAGGGGCTTGGAAATGAAGTTAGGGATACTCCGGCGAGGACTGAGAGGCCTTGGGCACGGTCGATCGAATCGGCTCCCCTCGAGCTCGGGCGGGTGGAACCACCCAGTCGGATTCCATCAGTTCGCGAAACAGGATTGTTTTCGAAGTTCTGAGCGACGCTCTGGTTCGAGAATCCGACGTTTCGAGATTGTTGCCGCATCCTCAAAGCCGATAAGCGACATCATGACAAGTAGAATGATCGGGAGATGATTCCACTCCGCTGACTGAGCGCAGGGCGCCGAGATGCCCCGCCCACCGTATCGGGGTGGCCGCGCTAGCGTCGTGCCACGCTCTGATACGGTTAATCAGAGTTCGCCTTCTCGACGACGCAGGCGCAGTATTGGCTGGTCGAAATGTTCGCGTTTCACCCAAATGAACGCGGCAAGCACGATGTACATGAAGACATAGCCAACGGCCAAAGCCAACATGCCAGACGAAATGTGTGTCGGACTCGTGTCGGCTGCGAACGCGGGAAGAAAGACGAAAATTCTGAAAACAGAGTCAATCGCGGATACGGTGGCAACCGCAATGACGAGCCGAAGAGTGTGTTTCCATCTGAGCAGTGCGGAGACGCCGGACGCCATTAGGCCTGCTTTCGTCAACAAGAGCAGGCCGTGGCTCACAACAGCGTAGAAGTAGGGGAAGTCGAGACCGGTCGTCGCGTACGTCTCCGCCATCGAGGCCGTACCGCGGATCCCAACTATCGACCTTGCGAAGCCGTAAGCGCCGACGGTAAGAAGAACCCCAGCAAGAACACGAGTAGCGACGCCGCTTGAGTTCTTCGACGCCTGGGATTTCGCTGCCCTGTTTTGATCGTTCAATGGAAACAGGCCTTTGGCGCGCGAACCGATTACACCTACGTTGGGGCCGGAGTTATATCAGCCCGATTCGGTTGCAGCAACGGCGATAGGCTGGGCGCGTGATTGAAATAAGAAACCGAGGAGAAGCTCAGGTGACCTCGTATTTTGAACTGCCCGATTCGCATCTCGACTCGCCCGCGAGGCACATCGCCGTCTGCGATTCAGGTCTCCGTTAACTGAAACTAAGACACATATCGTCTTGCGGATCGGTGGTGTCGTGGCGGCGTTCTTGTAGGGCGCACTCGCTCTCTTGGGAATATCACGAGCCGGGAACCTTGGAGTGGAGTGGGCAGCTGAATGTCTCTTCTCAGCCTTTCTGTTCGTGTTCCTCCGAGTTGTCGTCACGACCGCGGCGCTCACCCTTGTTTTTGGGGGCCTTGTCGTGATTCAGCTCGCAGCGCGCATGTTTGCAACTCCGGTCCTCCTGCGGTCGATTTTCTCAGCCGAGTACTACCTTGAGCGGCTCACTTAAGGCGATTCTATTGCGTACTGGCTTCATGTTCCCGCGACTCTTTTGTGGAGCCTCCCTACGGTAGCCGGTATCGGTGTAGACTTACTGGAAGCACTTCGTCGGAAGATGCCGGGTACCCGCTCCTGAGTACGGCTAGCAATTGCGTCGAAACTTGGGACGTAGTGGGCTCGTCATTAAGGCAGAACACAGCCCGAGGGCTCCGTCCGCGGGATGCGTTCGCGCTGGCGTCTGTTTTGGGTTTCCTGAAGTTGCTGCCGCGAAGTGCTGCCTTCCGCGTAGCACGTTAGTTCATTCTAGGATTCTAAGCTCTCCGCTCGGGGTGGGGCGCTCCCCTGAAATCGGGCCTTTGGGGCCGCCGCTCTCTTTGGAGTCTGCGAAGGAGAATCGTTTCTGGTCTATCTCGTCTCCGCCTAGCCAAATAGGCTATTTCAGAGACTGGACCCAGTGTCGCGAGGCCGGCCACTTCGGCTGCGCTGTCTACCCGGTCTGGATAACTCGATCCGGACATGAATGTGATGATGTGTTAGGGCCGCTGGATTCCGGTACGGGTCCTCGCCCACAGCCGTCGTTCGAGAGGAGGGAATGAGTGGCTTCGGCTCGTGATGTGGGATTGAGCTGGGCTTTGGTTTCGGCGGTGGGGAGTGCCTTGATGGCGGTTCCTTGGAAGCTGACGAATGAGGCCGGGGATCCTTCGCATAGCGTGCTGATTTTGTTGGTTGTGGCGGCGACGGGGAATACGTTGCTGAGTGGCGGGCAGTGGCTGCGCCGAGAGTCCGGCCTGGGGCTTAAGCTCGGTCGGATTGATTTGGCGGTGGCGTCTTTGTTGGCGACGTTTACTTTGCTGGGGAATCACTTGGCGGCGTTGGCGATTCGGGACATGTCGCCTTCGATGATGACCCTGTTGTTACGGGCGGACCTGTTCTTTACCGCGATCGTGGCGTGGGTGTTGCTGCGGGAGCGGCCGGACGGCCGATTCTGGGTCGGCGCCTTGGTGGCGATGGGCGGGCTTGCCGTCCTTCAGGGCGTGGTTGGCGGCGGCGTGAGTAATGTTTCTTTGATCGCGACGGGGACGGCGATTGCGTCGGCGGCTTGTTTTAGTGGGCTGGCCGTGACGACGAGGGCATTCGTTCACCGGATCGATGTGGTCGGGGTGAACTCGATTCGGCTTTGGATCGCGGTGGGGCTTTGGTTTGTCTTTAACCCTGTGCCCGACTTTGCGGCGATTCCACGAGATCAGATCGTTTTTGCGGCGTTGGCGGCGATCGTGGGGCCCTTTCTCGGGCGACTAACGCTGATGCTTTCGTCGCGGTACATCGAGGCGCGGCTTTCGAGCCTGGCCATGTTAAGCGCACCGGTGCTCACACTTGTGCCGGCTTACGTATTCCTCAGCGACTGGCCCCTCGATCATCAGTTGATCGGGGGCGCCATCATGCTCGCCGGGATCGCCATCCCGCTTTGGCCCACTCGAAGTACTTCGGTCTGAATAACCGGCGTTGTTAGGCCGCCTGCACTTCGAGGCGATGGATCGCCGAGACGTGGAGGTTCGGGCATCGTTCCGGACCGTTGACGAGAGCGACCTGCGGGAGCACCGGGGCGAGGGCTCGAAGCGCGGCTCGGAGTTCCCATCGGGCCAGGTTGGCGCCGAGGCAGAAATGCGCGCCGTAGCCGCCGAAGGCGAGGTGGCGATTCGGGGTGCGGGTGATGTCGAACTTGTAGGGGTCGTCGAAGACTTCCGGGTCGCGATTCGCCGACGGGTACCACATGCCGACGTCTTCTCCGGCCTTGATCGTGGTGCCGTTCAGGTCGAAGTCCTTGACGGCCGTTCGTGCGAACTGAAGAACCGGTGACGTCCAGCGCAGGATTTCTTCGCCTGTCGAGACGATGAGGTCTTCGTTGTCCGCGTTCTCGGCGAGGAGCTTCACCTGATCGGGGTTCTCGAGGAGTGCCGCCACGCCGCCGCTGATCGCGTTCTGCGTGGTTTCGTTGCCGGCGGCGAGAATCACGAAGAGGTAGCCCTGGAGCTGCTGCTCGGTCAGGTTCTTTCCGTCGAGCATGGCGTGCACGATCTGCGTCGAGAGGTCATCGCCCTCCGGTCCGCGCTCGCGGCGGTCCTTGATGACGCCAAGCATGTAGTCCGTCATCTCGTTGGCGGCGCGGATGCGACCCATATTGCGGTCTTCGCCTTCCTTGAAGAAGGTGACTTCCGGAGCACCGATCATGACGTTGGTGAGCTGCTTCAAGCGACGCCAATCGCCGCCGGGCAGGCCCATCATCTCGCCGATGGCGGCAAGCGGGAGCTTCTCAGCGAAGCCCTTCACGAAATCGGTCGTTTCGCCGCGGCCGCTGGCGGCCTTGAGCTCGGTGACGAATTCGTTGGCGAAGTCGTGGGACATCTGCGCGAAGTGCTTTTCGAGTTTGCGCAGGGCGGCGGGGGTGAAGCGCTTGGCGGAGATCAACCGGAAATTTCGATGGCGCGGGTCATCCATGAAGATGAAGTCCGGGACTTCGTTCGGGTCCCAGCCGCGTTCCTCGTTGCGCATCTTCTGCGACCATTCCTGGCGAAGGTCATCTTCCTTCGACTGGAGCCGCAGGCGGCGACTGTTGACGAAGACGTCCGCGTTCTTCGAGATCGTCAGGATGTCTTCGTGACGGGTGATCGCGTAGAAGGGGTCGATGTCGTCGCGCTCATACCAGAAGACGGGCGCTTCTTTGCGAAGTAGATCCCACTCCGCGAAGGGGTAGCCGCGTTCGAGGTAGAGCTCGGGTGTATGGATGTCGAGGTTGTCGAGTGTCAGCTGTGCCATGAACAAACGTTATCCCGGTGAATCGGACACGACCACCGGTTCAGGCGACAGAATTTTCGCCCGCAAACGTCTAGGCGGGGGCGGGTTGCGCACCTCGCACGAGCTGCCCCGGAGTTGCTCCTGTCGGCACGCCGTCTTCGATTACGACTTCGCCGCTCACGATCGTGGCGCGGTAACCACTCGCTTTTTGGACGAGACGCTTACCCCCTGCCGGTAGGTCGTAACGCATCTCGGGCTTCGTCAGCGCGAGCGCGTCGAAGTCGATGATATTGAGATCGGCCTTCATGCCGGGGGCGAGGACGCCGCGGTCGAGGAAGCCGACGAGCTTGGCCGTATCCGCGGCCTGGCGCTTCACGATGTACTCGACGGGCAGGGTGTGCCCCCGCTCTCGATCCCGCGCCCAATGGGTGAGGAGGTAGGTCGAGAAGCTTGCATCGGAGATGAAGCTCACGTGAGCGCCCCCGTCGCCCAGTCCGGGGACGGTGTGGGGATGCTCGAGCATTTCGAGGCAATGATCCGAGTTGCCATAGAAATAGTTGAGTGCGGGCATGAAGATCTGGCCCGTGCCGTCCTCGGCGAGCATGAGGTCGAGGGTGTACTCGGCGATGTCGATTCCGGCGGCTTCGGCGCGCGCGGCGATCGACTCCTCGGGCTGCGGCTCGTAGTTCGGCGGCTCGGCAAGGGGGAAGAGCTTACGCGGGTCGAGCAGCATGCCGCCTTCGAGGAAGCGCTCGCGCGTTTCCGGGTCTTCGAGGGCCGCGACGCGCTCCGCGACCGGGAGTGAAGCGAGTTCGATGAAGACCGGGTTCTTGAAGAAGGGATTGAAGGTCGCTTCGAGGCTCATGATGACGCCGACGGGGCGGGGCGCGACCTGGGCATGAAGGGCGACGCCTTCGGCCTGCGCTTCGCTGATCAGGTCGAGCATGCGGCGCCAGTCTTCAGGGCGTTCGTTGATCTGCGCCACCGAGATCGACATGGGACGTCCCGAGCGCTCCGCCATCTGGCGGACCATCGCGAATTCGGGTTCGAGGTCCGGGAAGTCACCGACGATTTCGATGACCCCGGCGTCGGCTTCCTTCATGCCCTCGACGATTCCCCAGAGCTCATCGGAGGTCGCCGTATAGCTCGGCGTGTTAATACCATCGACGGTCTTATGGTTGACCGTGCGCGAGGTCGTGAAGCCGACGGCGCCCGCCTGGATCGCTTCCTTTGTTAGGCGCGCCATTTCGGCGATCTCATCCGGAGTCGGGCGTTCATTGTGATCCGCACCGCGATCGCCCATGACGTAGCCACGAAGCGCTCCATGCGGAACCTGGGCTGCGAAGTCGAGGGTGTGCGGGCTCTTCTCGATCGAGTCGAGGTATTCGGGGAAGCTCTCCCAGTCCCAGGTCAGCCCCTCGGCGAGGGCGGTTCCCGGAATGTCTTCGACGCCTTCCATCAGGCCGATCAACCATTCGTGTCGATCGGGGCGGGCGGGCGCGAAGCCGACACCACAATTGCCCATCACGACAGTCGTCACGCCGTGGTAGATCGAGGGCTCGAGCAGGTGGTCCCAGCTGACCTGGCCGTCGTAGTGGGTATGCACATCGACGAAGCCCGGCGTAACGAGCAATCCCGTCGCATCGATCTCCTTCGCCCCGGCGCCAATCTCGCCACCCACCTGAGTGATCCGTCCGTCATCGATCGCCACGTCGCCTTCGCGCGTTGGACCTCCGGTTCCGTCGACGAGGGTGCCTCCGCGAATGACCAGATCATGCATATCCGTTGCTCCTTGCGGGCGCGCGTTTCCCGCGCCGCGGGGCTGAGAGTCCAGCTAGAGGGTAACCGGCGCGTCGCAGGAGGAAAGGAGGGCGCGAGACCGGTATGAACTCAAGATCCGCTGGGAGCGGCCGAAGAGGAAAGGGATCGGAACGAGGCATTCCGGTCGCCGCATCTTGGAATGGCCGGTTCGCACTCGAGGGTACGACCGGCCTTTTCCTTTTTGAGCGCCCGATTCAGGCGCGCGCGCCGGTTGGAGGCGGTCCCGTCTCGAGGGACTTGATCAGCCCGTCCATCCGATCGAGAAACGCCGCGAGTGTGGGCCGCTCCTCAATCGCCTCCGCGCAATTCGGAATGGGGCCTTCCCGCAGGATCGTGAGCATCGAGTAGATCGTGATGTCCGCAATCGAGGGCTGGTCGCCGTGGAAATAGGTGCGGTCTCTCAGGAAGCCGACGAGATCGGTCATGCGGTCGATGAGTTGCTGGATGACTTCGATCTCCCGCGCGTCCGCCCGGGTTCGAGGCGTGCGTCCAAGATGGCGTCCGACGTGGTCGCGGATCCGCGAAAGGATTGAATCATCGAGGGGCGTCTCGTCACCGGGCTGGGGATAGCGCGCGGTGCGCCAGCGATTCCAGTAGAACGAAAACGAGCTGTCGGACCACTCCGCCAGGTTCCGCTGGGCCTCCGCGGTCTTGGGATCGGCCGAGACGAGCGGGGGCTCGGGGTAGACCTCGTCGAGCCATGTCACGATCTCGGCCGAGTCCGCTTTTCTCCGTCCATCGATTTCAAGCACGGGAAGCGTGCGTGCGATCGGACTCCAGCGCGCGACATCTTCGGGGTCATCGGAGACTACGCGTTCGAAGGCGCGGCCCTTGAGCGCAAGCGCCGCCGCGACTTTCTCTGAGAAGGGATTCTGTGATTGGGTGTAGAGGCGGATCTGCGGCGCCTCGCCGGGTTCGCTCGCGCTGTTAGTCATGGCGACTCACGGCGGGCGCGGCAGGGAAAATGGCGTCGATGCGTTCCTCGATTTCCGGGGGCAGCGTATGACCGATCGCCTTCACGTTCTCTTCGAGCTGCTCGATGCGCGTGGCGCCCACGATCACACTGGAGATCGTCTTGAGGCGAAGGCACCAGACAATTGCGAGTTGAGCCATGGAGATGCCCATCTCGGTCGCCAGGGGCGCAAGTAGATCGATCCGGTCGAGCTGCTCCGCGTCGAGCGCACGACCCATCCAGCGATTGCGCTTGGGATCGCTCGCGCGGCTCCGTTCCGGAATCGTGCCGCCGCTGTATTTGCCCGTGAGTGCACCCTGGGCGAGGGGGCTGAACACGATCTGGCCGAGGCCCTCGCGAACGCTCGCCGGCAAGA
>Ga0316209_1001522_pt1 | contig 23350 bp, 20 predicted proteins | sample 6monopyrite_MG_FD_204945 | JGI IMG/M metagenome (GOLD analysis project Ga0316209, IMG submission 204945) | Microbial mat bacterial communities from mineral coupon in-situ incubated in ocean water Damariscotta River, Maine, United States -... | ecosystem: Environmental > Aquatic > Marine >...
TGAAGTTGCTAAAAAGTTTAGTGATGAAGCGTCAGAAGAAATGTCGCATGCAGATAGAATTATCAGTCGTATGTTGGCACTGAATGTGGCACCAAATGCATCTCAATTGCGTCCAGTTCATCTGGGGCAAAATTTACTGGAATTGCTACGGTATGATCTAGAGTTCGAAAATGAACTTGTAGGTTTATATACAGCAGCGAGTAATCATTGTGCAAGATCTGGCGATCATGATAACCGTGTTTTCTTTGAAGCTTTGCTTAAAGAAGAACAAGCTCATGCAGTTGGACTTGTTAAATGGATTCAGGAAATTCAGCAACCTGTTGATCAGGCAGTAAACGCAAACCCCACTCATAGACAGAGATAAGATATGAGCGATCAGTGGAAAGAGCGTAAACGACCACCTCGCCTGGAAAGGCAATATAAGTTCGATAGTTATGATGATCTTCGTGACTTTCTTGATAGTGCAGCTGAATTATCGGAGAAGGAAGATTATTTTCCTGATATGGGCTTTGGACGTGATTACGTCAATATCACAATCTATGTTGATGAAGGTGAAGAAGAGTTAAGTCCTATGCATCATCAGTTTGCTAAGCAACTTGATGAGTTAAATGGAAATAAGGCTCATTGAGGAATAAAAGATGCCGTTAATTGCATTTGTCGGCAACAAAGGTGGAGCTGGTAAAACAACTTTATCTGTTAACGTCGCCTCTGGTTTATCAAGAAAAAATAAAGTTGCAGTTATTGATGCGGATCCTCAGGGTTCATCGCTACAATGGCGTGCTTTTTCAAGTAGAGAAGAAGCAGTTCCTGTTATTGAAGCAAATGAACAACTTGAAGAACAAGCAAAACAACTTCTAAAAGATTACGAATTCGTAGTAATCGATTGTCCCCCATCTGTACATGCTGTCCAGACAACTAAAGCCTTAAGTTTTAGTGATATTGCATTAGTACCCGTACAGCCATCACCGGTGGATTTGTGGGCAACCGTGCATATAGAAGAGGCTGTGGCTAAGGCGCGTGATACAAATACAAATTTAAATGCTTTTCTGGTTATAAATCAGTTGGAGCCACGGACTACGCTATCAAGGCTGGTACGTGATGCACTTTCAGAAATTGGTTTGCCAGTTGCCAACACGGCATTGAGAAGACGTGCGATTTATCGTACCAGTGCTCTGGAAGGTAAAAGTGTTTTTGATATGAAAAGTCGTGGTAGAGATGCGGCAATGGAACTTGAACAGCTTATCGATGAGGTGTTAGCACAATGAGTAGTACAGACAAAACACGAGAAAAATTAATGGAGTCAATGCGTATGACTAAATCTGAACCGGCTAATAAAGTTGAAGCAGCTGATAAGAATGTTGCTAGTAAGCCAGAAGCTGCTAAACCAGAAGTAACAAAACCGGCTACAAAGAAAAAAGAAACTAAGAAGGCTGCTCCTAAATCAAAAAGTACTTCTCTCCCATCAAAGCGTGTTTGGCCTGACTAAGAATATTCAATCCATTGATTATTCTTAGTCAATGGTGTCATCGATGATGGCTAGTGATTTATTTGTTAGTAGTTAGCACAGCCTTACTTGTATTTATCAGATATAAATACACTGTCCCTTTATAGTCACTGTTTACCTATTTGTTTAAGATTGTTAACATCGCGTATTAGTATAGATAATAATCTATACTAATACGCGATGTCGCTCGTAATTAATATGTTATTTGAGGTATGCTGTCTCTAATAAGAGAGGCTAGTAATAATGTTACGTGATTTTATTCCTCTCTTTGAGTTAAATAGCTTACTGTTTTGAATCAAAAATAAATAGAAATTAGTTTACTGATGTTCGGGTGTGCAGAGTGCAATATAAAAGCTATTTTGAGAGTAAATCACTCGCGCGATACATAAAAATGATTAATAGAGAGTCTTATGCCGACACATAGTGACAGTAGTTTTACACCTCCGTCAGCAATGCCTGAACACCTTATTCGTTATGCTACGTTCCGTCAGTTTCAAGTATTTGAAGCTATCTATCGCTTGGGTAGCTTTACTCGTGCAGCAGAAGAATTGTTTCTTACTCAGCCTACGGTTTCAATGCAGATAAAAAAATTATCTGTGGCTATTGGTATGCCATTATTTGAGCATATAGGTAGAAATGTTGAACCAACTGAAGCAGGTAAAGTAGTGTATGCGACTTGTCGCGGTATGTTTGAGACGCTATCAAATTTAGAAATGAAAATTTCAGATATGAAAGGTCTAAAACGCGGACGCTTACGCATGGGTGTTATTACTACAGCAAAATACTTGGCCCCAGATTTATTAGGCGAATTTAGTCAGCTCTATCCAGGTATAGACCTCTCATTAAAAGTTACTAACCGCGAAAGTATTATTCGTAGAATACGCGCTAATGAAGATGATCTGTATATCATGGGGCAGGCACCTGTTGGCGACTTTGATTATGAGTCAATTCCTTTCGCACCTAATCCGCTTGTTATTATGGCGCGGCGTGATCACCCGCTTGTGGGTAAGAAAAATATAAGTTTAGAAGAAATCGCCAAAGAGCCTTTAATAATTCGCGAACCAGGTTCAGGCATTCGTGATGCAATGTTTAAATCGTTTCAAGCAGTAGGAGTAACGCCACGAGTTCATATGGAAATAGCAGATAACGAAGCCATAAAGCATGCTGTTGCAGGTGGTTTAGGGTTATCAGTTTTATCGCTTCATACATTGTCACTTGAGGGAATCGATGGGCCTGTAGCTATTCTCGATGTGGAAGGTTTTCCTATCTTACGCAACTGGTACATCGTTTACCCAAAAGGAAAAGAATTATCACTGGTAGCCCAAACATTTTTAGATTTTGTTATTAGCTCTGAGTCAAAAATTCGAGAGCGCATGCAAAAGATGTGGCCTAAGCTGGAAAGTGTTTTTAAAGAAAATCAAAAAACTGTTTCTAATAATAAAAAAACAAGTATCAAAAAGACTAGCAAGAAAAAAGCAGTTAAAAAATAAAAGCAGTCACAATAGTAAATACATAAACTTACTATTGATGACTGATTGTAGTGCTTTGAATTAAAAAATATTAATGAGCGACATCTTTTTCTCAAACTTAAACTTTTAAACATTTGCTCTTTGCGTTATCAGAGTAATTGTTATTTATAGAGGTTACACATGCTATGCAAGTGTTCAATGAAATAAACTTAAAACATAAAAACGGTGATATTTATGGTGGTGTAACAGCGGCAGTTATTGCATTACCTATGGCATTAGCTTTTGGTGTTGCATCTGGTGCAGGTGCCGAGGCTGGCTTGTATGGTGCAATCCTTGTTGGTTTATTCGCAGCTCTGTTTGGTGGCTCTCCTACACTAATTTCTGAACCAACTGGTCCCATGACGGTTGTGTTTACAGCCGTTATCGCAAAGCTTATCGCATCAGATCCCACAAATGGAATGGCGATGGCCTTTACCGTTGTGATTCTGGCGGGTATGTTTCAGATTCTATTTGGCATAATGAAGTTGGGTAAGTATGTAACCTTAATGCCTTATACCGTAGTGTCCGGATTTATGTCTGGCATTGGTATTATTTTAATTATCTTACAAATAGGGCCTTTACTCGGGCAACCTGCACCAAGTGGAGGTGTTATTGCGGTCCTACAAAATATACCTGCACTAATTGCAGGTATACAAACCAATGAAACAGTTTTAGCTGCATTAACAATAGCAATTCTTTTTTTAATTCCTAAAAAACTTAAACAACATCTTCCACCACCATTAGTTGCATTAGTAGCATGTACCCTACTGTCTGTTATTTTTTTAAGCGAGGCAGATGTACGACGCATTGGTGAAATACCTACAGGTTTACCTGATCTTCAGTTGCCTATGTTTAGTAGTGATCAATGGCAAATAATGTTAATAGATGCCGTTGTATTAGGTATGTTGGGATGTATTGATGCCTTGCTTACATCTGTTGTCGCCGACAGCATAACGCGTAAACGTCATAATTCAGATAAGGAACTAATAGGTCAGGGTATCGGCAATATCATGTCTGGATTGTTTGGTGGCTTACCTGGCGCAGGTGCGACCATGGGTACGGTTGTTAGTATACAAGCCGGAGCAAGGTCAGCTTTATCTGGTCTTGTTAGGGCAGGGATATTATTAATCGTGATAATGTGGGCGGCTGATTTAACATCGGTAATACCATTAGCTGTGTTGGCAGGCATCGCGTTAAAAGTGGGTATTGATATTATTGACTGGAGTTTCCTAAGACGAGCTCATTATATTTCAGGCAAGGGCGCATTAATAACATATGGCGTTATATTGCTAACAGTATTTGTAGATCTAATTGCAGCGGTAGGTATTGGTTTATTTGTTGCTAATGTTATGACCATTACAAAGCTATCTGAATTACATGCAAGTGATGTTAAAGCGATAACTGATCCTGATAATACAGAATTAGAATTATTAGATCGTGAAAAAGAAATATTGAGAGAGGCTAAAGGCAAGATCATGTTATTGCACTTACGTGGAACAATGATCTTTGGTAGCTCGAGGGCAATTACCCGTAAGAATTCACAATTTGGTGGTTGTCATTCACTTATTGTTGATGTTGCAGATGTCGGCCATCTTGGTGTTTCTGCAGCATTAGCTCTTGAAGAGGCTATTCTTGAAATGATTAATGATGGTGGTTCTGTTTATATTGTTACTACTAAGGAACAAGCATTAGGTCGTCTTGATAAGCTTGGTGTTCTTAAAAAAATACCTGAAGAAAATATATTCACGAATAGATTGGAAGCGCTAGAGCGTGTTAGTACTTTCAATCTTTTCAGAGAGATCGTAGTTGAATAAAGGTGTACGAAATTAATTCGGTAATACCTGAATAAGCCCTAAGTGTTTAAAAAATAATTGACTTCAATTTAATTAAACATGTTTATGTATGAGTGTCTCACGGAATATCTGCATCAATAGTTCGATGTTTTTAACGCCGGCATAATTGGGTCGAGTAATAAAAGCAATTTTTCTATGTGGGCCAGGTTCGTTCAGGTGGCTTGTTTCTAATTCAGAATTACCCATTACCAATTGATCAAGTGCCATTTCAGGCACTAATGTGCTGCCCATTTTACCGGCAACCATTTGTACAAGCATACTCAAACTCGTTGACGCTAATGATTGGTCAGTTTTGCTGGAGGGTAGTTTGCAGGCAGCAAGGGCGTGATCTTTTAAGCAATGACCGTCTTTCAATAGCATTAGATGGGTTTGTTGTAATTCAGCGCTGCTAATCTCTGATCCATGAATTAATGGGTCGTCACGGTGAGTAACCCAGTAGAAATCTTCTTCCCAGAACTCAAATGAAAGTAGGCCATCAATGTCGTATGGTAAAGCTAGTATGGCAGCGTCCAGTTCTCCGGTTTTAACTTTCTGTACCAGCACATGAGATTGCTCTTCTATGATACGTAGCTGAAAGTCTGGGTATTGATTACGTACACCGGGTAACACTTTAGGGAAAAAATAGGGGCCAATAGTAGGGATGCTGCCAATCGACATAGGGTAGCTTAAAGGGGCTTTCAACGCCTGCCCTAATTGATACAGGTCGTCCATCTGTAGCTTTATGCTATGGGCTTTCAGCAAGCATTCTTCACCTACAGAGGTAATTAGTACCTTTTTGTTATCTCGCTCAAATACTTGAAATCCAAGCTGTTTTTCCATTTCAGAGATTGCGGTACTTAACGCCGATTGTGAGACAGAACATATCTCGGCAGCCTTCTTGAAATGCAGTGTTTTCTCCACCGCAAGAATGTAATTAATTTGCTTAAGTGAAATCATAGTTTAATGTTCTAAAAAATAGAATTATATTATAGATTTTAATTGATTTAATAGATTTATCAAGTCCGATAATATTCATTTCAACGCTGAAATACAGATCAGCAGAAATATTTAAACCAAACATTAATTTAGAGGAATTACATAATGTCTATGATCAACAAATCAATCCCAGAATTCAAAGCAGAAGCTTTCCATAATGGTGAGTTCAAAACCATTACATCCGATGATGTAAAAGGTAAGTGGTCAATATTTCTGTTTTACCCAGCTGATTTTACCTTTGTATGCCCAACAGAATTAGAAGATATGCAGAGCTTTTACGGAGAGTTGCAAGGTCTGGGAGTAGAGGTGTATTCAGTTTCTACAGATACACACTTTGTACATAAAGCATGGCATGACACTAGCGATGCAATTGGCAAGATTACGTACCCTATGATTGGTGACCCAACCGGTGCTATTACACGTGGATTTAACGTGATGATTGAGGAAGATGCTCTAGCATTGCGAGGTACGTTCCTAGCAAATCCAGATGGTGTTATTAAGGTATCTGAAGTGCATGATTTAGGTATAGGTCGTTCAGCGAAAGATATGGTGCGTAAAGTGAAAGCTGCTCAATATGTTGCTAATCATGATGGTGAAGTTTGCCCGGCTGCTTGGGAAGAAGGCGCAGAGACTCTAACGCCTAGCCTGGATTTAGTTGGAAAAATTTAAACAGTAAAATTCAATGGGTAAGGTTTCTTACCCATTGATTAATTTAAATATAAAAATCATAAAGTTATTTAGGAAAGAGGTGAAGCATGTTAACAAGAGAAATTAAAGAAGCCTTGATGGGATATACCGCTAATATGCAGAATGATGTGACATTTGTTGTGCAAACAGGTGAGCATAATAAGCGTGCAGAATTACTTGCTTTCCTAAATGACTTTGCAAAAGTTTCTAAACGAATCAATGTAGAAGAACGTGATTTAGAAGATCAATTAAGAAGCCCTGTAAGTTTTATGCTTGAGGTTGATGGCAAGCCAAACGGAATTAAGTTTTCAGGCATACCCAGTGGGCATGAATTTAATTCATTGGTGCTAGCTGTATTACATTCCTCAGGAACAGCTTTAAAATTAGACGAAAATTTAAAAACAATAGTTGCCAATGTTCGGCAGGAATTAAAATTCGAAGTGTATATGAGTTTGAGCTGTCATAACTGCCCTGATGTAGTGCAAGCAGTAAACCAGTTTGCAACTATTAATCCAAATATCTCATCGGAGACTATTGATGGTGGAGTATATCCTGAGCTAATTGAAAAAAATGGTATTCAGGGTGTGCCAACGGTTTTTCTCAATGGAGAGGTTTTTGCAAATGGCAAGGTCGATACCGCACAGTTGTTAGATAAATTAATTCAGAAATACCCGACAATCACACAAGCTGAGAACAAGAAAAAATTGCCGCTACAGGATGTAACTGTAATAGGTGGTGGGCCAGCTGGTATCTCAGCAGCAATATATGCAGCGCGTAAAGGACTTAAGGTAACAATGATCGCAGATCGTATTGGTGGGCAGGTTAAAGATACCATGGGGATAGAAAATTTAATATCAGTCAGCAAAACAACCGGACCAGAACTGTCGGGTGCTTTGCAGGCTCATATGAATGAGTATGACATAACACTTAGAGAACATTTTCGAGTAGAAAAAGTAGAAAAAGGTGATGTTAAAACCATCCATCTATCGTCCGGAGAGAAAATTAAAAGTAGAACTCTGATTATAGCAACGGGAGCGAAATGGCGTGAGCTTGGAGTGCCCGGCGAGAAAGAAAATATCGGCAACGGTGTGGCTTATTGCCCCCATTGTGATGGGCCATTCTTCAAAGGCAAAGATGTTGCTGTGATTGGTGGCGGTAATTCAGGTATTGAAGCCGCACTTGATCTTGCAGGGATTGTTAAATCAGTGACTGTATTTGAGTTTTTGCCTGAATTAAAAGCTGACAAAATATTGGTGGAGCAGGCAGAGGCGCGTGAAAACATTACTATATTGAAAAATGTAGTGACCAGGAAAATTATTGCTGATAATGGAAAGGTAACGGGTATTGAATATCAAAATAGAGAAACAATAGAGATTATGATTAGAAATCTCAGTGGCGTATTTATTCAAATTGGATTAATACCGAACAGTAGCTTTATGAATGACGTAATAGACTTGAGTGAATATGGTGAAATAGTAATTGATGCGAAAGGTCAGACAAGCGAAGCAGGTATATTTGCTTGCGGTGATGTTACAACAGTGCCCTATAAGCAAATTGTTATTGCTATGGGTGAGGGGGCTAAAGCATCACTAGCTGCGTTCGATTATCTATTGATGCATTCAACGATTTCTGAAGAGGCTGCGTAACAATAAATATTACACATAGGGATATACAAGGAGTATTGTAATGATGCTCCTTGTATGCGTGTTTAATACTATCGCAGCTAGCCTTTTTAATCTTAACAACTGCGTTGCGCTAGCAACTTGAATCCGTGAATACCAAGATTATTTTTTGTGCTATTTAACGAAAAGGTATCCGTATACTAAATAATGCACCTGAATCGGTATTCTTTGCACTAATACTTCCATAAAAACGTTCTTCAATTAATTTTTTAGCGATATAAAGCCCTATTCCAGTATCATCACCTGCCTTACTGCTAACCCCAAGGGTGAATACTTTATTTAATGGTTTGATGTTAATGCCTCCTCCATTATCAGTAATATCGATAATCATAGATTTGTGTTCTGTATATAAAATTATATGGATGTGACGAGAGGGTGTTTTTCGTGATCTAAATATGTCACGAGAATTGTTTAATATATTCAATATGGCATGTGAGAGATCTGATGGGCTACCATTTATTTTTTTAAGAGGGTTGTCGAGTTTGTAGGTTATTTGTATTTTGTTTAGTTTGAAGTTATCGTTGATAATACTTAATAGGTCATTAATAACTATATTGGGTTGAAACTCGAAATGGTGTTCATTTGTTTTTAATAAGTAGCTAAATACATCTATGGTATCAGCCATAAATTCGAGAATGTTATGGCCTTTATCTGTGCTATCTATTATTTCTTTTTTTTTATCTTTAGGTATTAGGTTGTTGTCTGCACTAGTCTCAATTTTCATTAGCTGGATACCTAATTCATTAAGTGGTTGTTTCCATTGGTGGGATATCATGTTTATGGATTCGCCAATATTTTCAGACTTTGACTTTATATATAATAAACGAGTTAGCTTTTTAGTAAGTTTAATGAATTTATAATTAACTGATGCAATTATTATCAGAACAAAAATTGTGATTAACAGGGTTATGTAAACCCAGTAACTGATTTTATCGGGGTTGGGTTTATATAAGAAATGATTTAAAGAATAGTTTTCAGGGAGCATGCCAAGATCAGAATAAGTTTTAGCTATATGTCTCCATCTTCCATCAAGCATATAACCAATATCTACAATGTCGGGGCGCATTAATTTTTCAATTTCATTTGCTTCGTATAGTAAGGATTCGAAGTCTTTTCTCTTTGAGTATTTATTAAGGATAAGGTTAGCAATTTCATTTTTGTGAGTCATTGCGTAACGCCAGCCCTGCAAGCTGGCATGAAGAAACTTTTTTACTCTTTTTGGGTGGTTTTTTAATTCATTATGGGTTGTAAAAAGATTATCGCCATAAAAATCTATACCGACCGAACGAGGCGAGTACGCATGGAAATCAATGTTGTTTTTTTTCAGAAAATAAGGTTCATCGGTTGAATATGCAGATATCGCATCAACTTTTCCCGAGCTAAAATCTTTAATGTCGTGATTATATTGAACAGTTTTAAAATCAGATAATTGCATGCCTTCATGGTTAAGGTATGCAATGAGTTCATCTGCAAGGGGTTCAATCATCAGTCGCTTGTTTTTCAAACTATGAATACTTTGAGAATGATTTAGTTCGTGTGTGATTAATATATATGGGGAATGCTGAAGAATGACGGCAAGTACCACTAATGGTTTGCCTTCGTTGTGCAGTAACAATAGGCTGTTGCTTCCCGTTCCATATTCTGCATTCCCCTGTAGAACGATTTCACTGGGGTCGTTATTTGAATCGGCTTCGACTATTTCTACGTTTAAACCTTGTTGTTTGTAATAGCCAAGTTCTTTGGCAGCATAATAACCGGCAAATTGAAATTGATGTTTCCACTTTAGCTGTAATTTTATTGTTTCTTCAGCAACTAAAATTGAAGGCACAAGATAAAGAGAAAAAATTAGAAAAAATGGATAGTATTTAGTCATTAGATTGTATATTTAATATCCAGCCTCTGGCGGGTTTATTTTCTATTACATTGTATTTTAGTTTCCGTCTGAGTTCTCCTAATAGATTTTTAAGTGCCGATTCACTCATTAAATTGTCTGCCCATACGGCTTCTTGTATTTCTTGCTTGCTTATAAGTTTATGGTTTTTCAGTATCAGTAAGTCAAGTAAAAGCTGTTCTTTGTTGCCAAGGCTAATCTCTTGATTATCAACCTTAAGTGTTTTAAATAGAGGGTGGTACTCAATCTGCTCTGTAATGGCGATACTGCTAATACGGCCTTCAAGACGAGTTACTGCTCGATCAAGTGCAACTTGTAGTTTTTTAAAATTAAGTGGTTTGGTGACGTAACCATCAATTTGCAAATTAGCAGCACGCATTAGATAGTGGCTTTGTGTATGTGCAGTTAAAAAAATAATGGGAATAAATGAGTCGGTCAGCCTGATGTTTTCTATTAGAGTTAGTCCATCTGTACCGGGCATTTCAATGTCTGAAATGATGATATCTGTAGTGTTTTTTTTATAGTGAGCCAAGGCGGATTCTGTATCTTGTGCCAATGTGACGGATTTAAAGATGGATGAAAATATTGAATATATTTCTGCACCGATATTGTAGTTGTCATCAATAAATAACAAATTGAGCTGCTTCAGGATTTGGTTGGTTTTCATTAAAATTTACACATTTAATTACGCCGCGTACGTCCTTGTGATGTCTGTTGGATATGAGCTAGGATTATAGGACATATGTGATCTTAAGAGTTTTCTATAATAGTACAAAGATGAAGTCTTGCTGCAATTAAACCAAATGGTTTTTGAAGAAACGTCATAAATCAGACTAGTTTGAGACTTTATGTCGTCTACAATTTCTCCCCATAAGAAAAATAATACTCATTTATAGATTATTTACTAACTATTATATTTTTACATGCCCTGTGGAGAGCTAGATGTTACTGCTGAATACTCGTCTTTTAAGTGGTGTTTTTATATGTGCTTTTTTATCAATTTTGTCCTTTTCGGCTAATGCTAGTCACTTTAGAGGTGGCTCGATTTCATGGCAGGCAGTAGAACTTGATTCAGATGAACTGAAAAATGATGCGACTATTACCGTTGTAACGGCCTGGGCATTGAATGGAGATAATACACCAAGTATTGGCTTAACACCGAGTGTGAGTGTTGCTACAGTGAGTGCATCGGTAGTTAATATAGGTACAGATTACACTTTAAGAACCGATGTGTTTCAGGTTCAAGATCTGGATTTAAATACGAAATATCTTATCAGTTATGGTAGTTGTTGTAGGATCGGCGCGTTAGTTAATAATAGCAATGGTAACTGGGACATACAGGCAGAGATTTTTCTAAAAGATAACAATCTGGCTCCTAAAATTGATCTACCTATTTTATTTGATGTACCACAGTTGCAGTCTGATGGTTCAACACCTCTTGCTGATTACACATTTAAAGTAAATACCGCGGATCCTAATGCCGATTCTCTTCGTTATCGCTTGGCAAACACGGCTGAAATGGGGGGTGGGTCTAACCCAACTGGTTTCGCCATTAATGCAAATACCGGGATAGTGACCTGGACAGGATCGGGTGGTTTAGCATCAGGCCTGTATAGTGCGGGTATTATTGTTGAAGACCTGGATTCTACAGGGGCGATTAAATCAAAGAGTGGAGCGGACTTTATTCTTGGCTTACAAAACTTGGCCGGTGTGCAATATAGTACGTTTGGTGGAACTATTCCTGCATCTAAAACCATTGTGGTTAATAAAGGCTCCATATTTAGTTTTGGTGTAAGCAGTGGTACATCAACGATCACGTCCGCCAGTTTAGGTGATGTGAATGGCGCGTTAACTGAGCCGACTGATAATAATTATGTCTTTACGCCTGGCGCCAGTGGTACAGGGCTTGATCCGGGTACTTACCCTGTGACAATTGAAATTGTTGATTCAGGTGGGGCAACCACCAATAGTTATCTTGCACTTACTTTTATTGTTGCCAATCCGAATGCGCCTAGCATTGCGAACATCGAAGGCGACACGGTCATCTATTCCACAACATCTGCAATATTGATTGATGAATCAGTGGATGCAGTACTTACTGATGCGGACAGCAGTAACCTGAATGGAGGCTCCTTAAAACTGCAAGTAATTTTTGAAGACAGTGAGTGGGAAGTATTAGGCGTTACCTCTGTGGGAGATGGTGCCGGTGAAATTCGAGTTTCGGGTTCGGATGTTTTTTATGAAGGTAGTAAAATAGGTGAAATTAACAGTATTGAGAATGGTGCGGGTGTTGCGCTGCAAATTGAATTTACTTCGACTGATGCAACTATTGCGGCGGTTCAAGCTTTAATTCGTAGTTTAAATTATACTGATACCTTCTTGTTAAGAGACGTTAGTGTTCGTGGTTTAACATTGGCTGTAACCGATGGCGATGCAAACAGTAACTCTTACAGGCTAGATGTTGATGTGCAGGGGCACCCTAGTGCGCCTGCAACTGGTAGCCCTCTACAGGCCAGTAACAGGATCACTCTTCGTGACCTTGGTACGGTACCCATTACGAGCAGTCAATTACGATATGTAGATCCTGATGGTACGCCACCTGCTGGCATTACTCTTACGGCATCTTCTATTACTAATGGTCAATTTGAGCTGATAACGGGTCCGGGCACACCTATAACAAGCTTCACTCAGAAACAGGTGGATGATGGGCAGGTGCAGTTTGTGCATCTCACCACTAATACATTACCCACCTACAGTATTTCTGCAGATGATGGCTCAGATGCAGCCACCACTCCTGCAGCGGCCACTATTTTTTATAGTGTGACCTCAACAGATACAGCCAGTGTGGCAGAAAATCAAACTGTAGCGACCACAGTTACATCAGCAACGGTCACCACACCTATTGATTTTTCTATAGTCAGTGGTGATGATCGAACTTTGTTCAACATACATCCTACAACCGGTGTTTTAAGTTTTGTATCGACTCCCGACGCAGAGGCAGCGATAGATGCGGATGCGAACAATATTTATGTGGTCGATGTCAGGATTACCGATGGACAGGTTAATGACATTCAAACGCTGAGCGTGACAGTGACCGATGTGAACGATAATGTTGTGGCGATCATTAGTGATGGTGGTGGTGCAACGGCTTCTGTTAGCGTAAATGAAAATACCAGTACGGCTACTACAATCGTGGCAACGGATGATATTTCATCTTCTGTTGTGTACAGCATAACCGGCGGTGTGGATCAAGGTGATTTCAATATAGATGCTAATACAGGTGTTTTAAGTTTTGCCAGCCTTCCAGATTTTAGTGCGCCAGATGACGACGATGGGAATAATACATATATCGTTGAAGTGACTGCTGATGTGAGTGGAGTGCAGGATACACAGACTCTGACCATTATCGTCGCACAGGATGTGGCACCGGTATTTACCAGCTCAGCTACCTTCTCGGTAAGAGATGGTGATACAGCTGTTGGCACGGTGGTGGCAACAGATCCTGTTGACAGTTTAACTTACTCAATAACGGGCGGTAACGACAGTGGTGACTTGTTTATAACAGCAGCTGGTGTACTGAGCTTTAATTCAGCTGTAGATATTAATAATCCAACAGACAGTGATACCAATAATAGTTATTTGATTGAAGTAACCGTTACTGATGGCACTACGCCGGTGGTGCAAAATATTACGGTTAGTGTTACGGCTATTGCGGATGCAGATGGGGATAGTGTACCAGATGTATTTGAAAGCCCTACAACGGACTCAGATGGTGATGGCACCGTTGATTCGTTAGACACAGACAGTGATGATGATGGGGTTCCCGACAGTACAGAAATAGGTGCAAGCGGAACCGATACAGATGGTGATGGTATTGATGATGCGTTTGATGTTGACCAAACTGGTGGTACTGATGCGAATGCGGATGGGTTTGATGATAACCCAGTGTTCACTGATGCAGATGCTGATGGGATTCCAGATTTTCTGGATAAGGATGACGCAGCAGGTAATATCTTAGGGGGAGATAGTGACGGTGATGGCATTGCAGATCAGATTGAGTGCCCAACTTATGCCTGTGTAGATACAGACAATGATGGCATTCCAAATTACGCGGATACAGATTCTGATAATGACGGTATTCCTGATGTCTATGAAGGTGAAGCTACGAACACAGATGGCACAGGCGCTAGTAACTACTTAGACACTGACAGTGATGATGATGGAGTACTGGACAGTGCAGAAAGTGGCGTAACAGTAACCGGTACCGATACCGATAGTGATGGAATTGACGACGCATTCGATGTTGATCAAACCGGTGGTACAGACGCGAATGGTGATGGTTATGATGATGCCCCTGGTTTTACCGACGCAGATAGTGATGGCATTCCAGATTTTCTAGATAATGCTGATGTATCTGGTAATACTTCAGGTGGAGACAGTGACAGTGATGGCATTGTAGATAGTTTGGAGTGTCCTTCGTACCCTTGTGTAGATAGTGATGGCGACGGTATTCCAAATTATGCTGATACGGATTCAGATGGTGATGGAGTGCCAGATGCAGTTGAAAGCCCGTCGTCATCTACAACTGACTCAGATAGTGATGGTACGCCTGATTCAATAGACACAGACAGTGATGGAGATGGCATAGACGACAGTGTCGAAATAGGTGTAGCGCCTACAGGCACAGATACCGATAGTGATGGTATTGATGATGCGTTTGATGTTGATCAAACTGGCGGTATGGATACGAATGGTGATGGATATGATGATAACCCTGGTTTTACTGACACTGATAGTGATGGGATTCCAGATTTCCTAGATAAAGATGATGGCAAAACATCAGCTGATGCTTTAGGCGGTGATAGTGATGGTGATGGTGTTCCTGATAGTGTCGAATGCAGCAGCTACCCATGTGCAGATACCGATGGGGATGGTACGCCAGATTATGCTGATGCAGATACGGCCATTGTAAGTTCTGATTTGGCTAGTGTGGATACAGGCTTGAAAGGGGTTGGGTCATTTAATCCTCTAGTATTGCTATCTATTCTTTTACTAAAATTAGTACGTAATTTTAAATATACAGTGCTTGCTGTATCTACATTTTCCCTTGCTTCAGTTCCCTTACTTGTAAGTGCAGATGACTCAAAAAAAGCTTTAAGTTGGTATGTTGGTACGGGTGTGGGGCTGTCAAAGATGACGCCTGATACCAGTAATAGCATCTTTACTGTTGATGATGAAACGGATACAGGTTACAAGTTTTTTGCAGGCTTAGAAGTTAAAAAAGACTGGTTTTTAGAGCTAGGTTATAACGATCTAGGGACAGCCAAAATGGTGACATTTGGTGAAATTGATTATCAATTAATCGGCCTGGCTGGAAGATATAACTTTTTTGATTATAGCTTGAATGATGAAAGTCTTATTTTTTATGCCAAAGCCGGTGCGGCGATGATGGATAATGAAGCTAACATTCCCTTTGATAATGTAAACTCTACACAATTTTTCTATGGGGTGGGAGTGGAGTACCCTTTAGTTGATGATTTGGTAGTAAGAGCAGAGTTAGAAACTTATGATGAAGACGCTTCTTTTGTAACACTAAATATTGTGAAATACTTTGGCCGTAAATCTGCAGTTGTAAAAGAAAAGTCAGAAGAAAATGAGCCAGTTAAGCAAGAGGAAGTTGAAAAAGAAGAACCAATCAAAGAAGTAATTGCTGTTGCAGCTGTTTTAGATTCTGATTCTGATGGAGTTGAAGATAGCTTAGACCAGTGCTCAAATACTATTAAAGGAGCCGGTGTTAATAAAGTAGGCTGTGCAATATTTGAAACTAAAATAGAAGGTGTTAACTTCAAATTAGGCTCTTCAGAATTAACCGATAGTTCTAAGAAGGTATTAAATCAAGCTGTAGATGCATTGCTTAAATTCCCTGCTGTGAGTATAGAAATCCAAGCCCACACTGATAGCGTAGGTTTAAAAGAAAAAAATCAGCAGCTATCTGAAGTGCGTGCTAAAAGTGTTTATGATTACCTTAAGTCAAAAGGGATTAATGGAGATCGAATGGAATCCAAAGGTTATGGCGAAGTTCAACCATTAGTGAGTAATAAAACATCGGAAGGTCGTGCGAAAAACAGAAGAGTAGAATTTCGTGTGAATGAAACTGTCAATGATAATTGATATGGTTGTTTAATAGTTGTAGCTTAGACTTTATCAGACAATAAAAAAGACCGTGCTTATTGGCGCGGTCTTTTTTATTGCCAGCTTTAAATATAAAAGTATCAAAATGAAGTTATTTATTGTGAATTTTAAAACTTTCAATTAAGAGATATAATGATTAAGTTGTATATTACTTTTGTAAATTAATGTTGGTTAAATATGAATCGAAAAAAGAAGATTGAAGGGTTGTTCAAAAAACGCCTCAAACGTGCGCGTGTAAAGCTGGATACACGTCCTAAAGGTGAACGATATATTTCGAAGGCCAATAGAGAAAAGGCGGAAGTGGAAGATCTTGATGTTAAAAACATTGCACCAACAAATGAAAGTGTCGAATAGTATTCAGCGATATGTATCATTGTTTGTCCTTATGATTCATTTAAATTGAATCATCAAAATCGTGCACCTACTCTAATGGGTGATTTACTAATTTTTTCCACATACTACAATTACATAACTTAAATAATTACTAGCAGGGCAGCTTGTATGAAAGGTGCTATGCATAGTGTATGAAATAGAATGGGCTAAGAATGGGGTTTACTGGAAATATAGTGGTGATGTTTCGGGCAGTGAAATTATTGAGGTTAGCCAGCTAATTTATGATGATCCGCGTTATGCCGCATTAAAATACAAGCTGGTAGATTTTCTTGATGTTGAGAGTGTTAATTTGAATAGAGATGAAATTCTTATAATAGTCAACTCGCATAAATCAGCTGCATTGTCTAATCGGAATATAGAGACCGCAGTGATTAGTCATTCAAATAGCGAATTAGCCAATAAATTCACATTCTTTTTTAGCAATCAATGCTGGGAATTTCTTGTGTTTCAAGATAGAGAAAAAGGGAATAGCTGGCTTTCTAGCAAGTGTATCTGATGAATTTAATAGTAGGGTAGGTTATAAAAAAACATTAAATCCAATTGAATAAATAGTTGCTATCCCCATTTAGTACTTAGGCCAATTATTGATAGATAAAATTATAAGACAATGAAAGATTACACAGACTTCCTCAAACAGGTAGAAGGCCTAAATACGGTATATGCATCAATATATTTAAACTGCGAGCTTGAATCACTCACCATGCCATTTTGGTCATGGGAAGATATTCAGGATGGTTTGCAGAAAAGGCAGGAGTGGGAAGTAGACGCAATATTTATACCTTTCTACGGTGACTGGCATGAGCTGTTTTGCCTTAATGTTAACAGTGGTGAAATAGTCGCACTGAATGACGAACGTGAAGTATTGTGTATATGGGAATCTATAAAGGTATTCTTGAGTAGTCTGTCAGAAAAAGAAATTATTTATGATGATGGAACGATGTCAGCGAGAATGCAGAAATATGAAAGCAGGAAAGAATCTACACTGAAACATTAAAGGCATTACAACTTATGTAATGCCTTTTTATTGTGCGTATATTTAGTGAACGGTAATATCGGCGTGCTGTACATTCTTCGTTAGGTTTTGAAATGCATCCCCACTTAAATGTAATACATCGGTGTGATTACCTGCCTCTATGTACACATCTGTACATTCATTGAGTCTGTTATCCACGATAGATTTCATGTCGTAGGCCTCACCTACAGGTGGAATGGCACCACATTCACAATCATTAAATAATGCGCTAACTTCTGCTTCACTTGCGAGTGTCATTTGTCTGTTCAGTAGAGTGTTGAGTTCGCTTAAATACACGTAGGTGTTTGAGGGAACCAGCGCCATTAAGTAACCTTGCTGGTCGTGTAGTATCACCGGTTTTACCAGTTTATTTGCGGGTATATGTGAGGTATGTGCAGTGTTTAAGCTAGTGATTGAATAGGGGTGGTGTATGGTTTCGTAGGCAAGTTGGTGCTTATGTAGCTGCTTTATAAGAGTGGGTGACATATTGTGCATAGCGGGTCTCCAAATAATAGTATTATCGGATGATTAGGATGATTAGGATGATTAGGATGATTAGGGTGGCTATTATTAATAGCTGATTTATGGGCAGTTGTGAAATTACCTTATTTTATTACGTTTTCATATAAAATTTATTAATACCTAATGACACGCTGAGAATAAAAAAATAGTACAAATATCGCTAAATATATTTCTACCTATGCGGCGAGTTTCCAGGAAATCCTTATATGTTATAAGTTATAGTAAAGCTGAGATGAAGTGTATAAAGAACAAATACATACTTATGAATCGCATCAGATAATTTTTAGCTACAATGGCCGCTGTAGATTCTAAAACGTTAAAGACTGGGACTCTACAGAATTGTGTGTATTATCCTGCGTAATAAAACCTTGAATTTGATTCCTATCCAGTCAGTCATAAGTGGCAGGGAATACAATGCAATTAACGCCCTATGTTACTTGTTCAGTAAATCTTTTAGATTAGCAAACGGGTTATTTGTTGCTTCCGCCTGCTCGGCCTTTCCCATGGTTATACCGTGTTCAGCCAGCTGTTCTTCATAGCGTTGATGTTCATTGTCGTGGCAGTATAAGCAGAGTAGTTCCCAGTTGCTACCATCTTGAGGGTTGTCATCATGATCATGATTAATATGGTGTACGGTTAGCTCGTGTAGATTTGTGCGATTAAACTCACGGCAACAACGACCGCAGATGTGTGGGTATAATTTTAATGCCTTAGCCCGATATCCATGTCCGCGAGTTTCAGCATCTTTGCGAGCTTGTGCAACGACGCGATCAAGTTTGTCATTATCTATTTTTTTCATGGTAGTAGAATGAGGTCTGTTAAGTTTATATGATAAATTATAGCGTTAAATCAACCGTAATGAACAGGTTTTAACTAGCTTAATAAACAATAGAAATATTTGAGGTTATTGTATGCTGGATATATTGATATTGGTAGAATTAGAAATGTTTTATAAAACAATTAAGATCAAAAATTTATAAAGTGAATATACAGCATAAGATTGAAAATTGGCGTGTACTTCGCGCCTGGAAACAAAATACTATACGCTTTTCTCAGTGGAAAAAAGTTAGGGAGTTATCATGTATTCGTTTTATGTCGTCTGTTGAGAAGGCCCGTTTGAGATTGCTGGTGGCCATGTTATTACAACATAAAAAGATTGTTGGTGTGCAGGGGTTGGAGCTTACATCTGAAATGAGGCTTGTTATTGCTGCACAAGCCTGTGTGCCAATATTAAGGTTGGGTATAAATTACTATTCAGGATTTTCTCAGGTGAGCGTATACCCTACAGCCTTTTGGGTTGAGCGAGATGAACAAGATGCAGCGGGAGTTGTACATCATGTAAGGAGGCTCCTCTCTGGAGAATCCTGGTCGCGTGGTCCAGTGATTGTTTCCTGGGATGAAGTGGAAAAAGACAGAAAGAGAAAAGGTTCAGGTCATAATGTGATAATTCATGAATTTGCGCATAAAATAGATATGCTGAATCAATCGGCCAATGGAGTTCCGCCTATCACATCAGAAATGAATCCTAAGGAGTGGCGAGATGTTTTTTCGAAAGCATATATGGTTTTAAATGAAAGAATACAACACCATCACAAGCCTTATATAGATGCCTACGCGGCTACATCACCTGCAGAGTTTTTTGCAGTTGCTAGTGAGTATTTTTTTGTAGCACCGGAGAAGTTGAATTTACATTGCCATGATGTTTATAAAGAGCTGCAGCTGTTTTATAAGCAAAATCCACTTTTACGTGTTGCATAGATACAGGTTTAAGTAAGAGGTACAACATATGATGTTGTTAGTATGACAACTGAACGTACATTTTCAAAAGTTAATGTAGGCTTTAGAGTGCTGATTAGCCTATTGTGGCAAGCTAGGAATAGATTATATAATTCCTATTAAATGGCTATCGTAAAAATGGCCGTAACTTGAGACTGTCTGTGGATCGTTCTAATAATTGTAAAATACATCATATCAAAGCACTGTCGTTCATTTGTTTGCTAATGCTTAGCTCATTAGTAACGGCTGTAGAACTAAGCAACCCAGCTTTGGAAGGGAGCGATGGTGTCACACATCACCTAAAAGACTTTATCGGGAAAGGTCGCTGGGGAATTATGGTTGTATGGGGTGCTAAATGCCCTGCTTGCCTTGAAGAAATGCCAGATGTGCAAGGCTTGTATGATCGCCGAGATACAACAAATATAGATGTAGTAGGGTTGGTGATTGATTACCCAAGTTTCGATTTTCCTGATATCCAGGAAGTGCAATTATATGAGGAAGATAACTTTTTAACTTTTCCGAACTTAATGATTGATTATCAGGTGTTTGCCGATTTGGGGCTAGGGCGATTAAAAGGAACACCGACTATTATTGTGCTAAATCCTAAGGGGGAAGCGGTTGATATGCGCGTTGGAGTTATCCCCATGTCCGAAGTTGAAAGAGTGATTAGGCAGCGGCGACATCAAAAATAGTTCAATATCAAAGGCTCTTATAATAATCGCATATATGATATAGGGCGTTAAATCCCCAGTGTTCAAACGAACCAACACCATCCAGAAACGGCTCATATTTTACAATGAATAGATGATGCGATTAACAGTTGGGTTTGCGGAAATAATAATGTGTTATCTACCTGCAATATCGACTAGATGTACTATTACCAGTGTCTAAGCTTTAGTATTATCTGAGTAATCCGAGTCATTTAAGCTTATAATTCAGCCAATAAATTTGCTACCAGCTAAAAGTATGAGGAATCAATGTGACCAATAATGATGTTTTGCGCCGTATCCGCTATGCCTTTGATTTTAACGATTCAAAGATGATTGCCATATTTGGCATGGCTGATCATGAGGTTACAAGAGAACAAGTGAGCAATTGGCTGAAGAAAGATGATGACCCTGATTTTGAAGAGTTTGCTGATATTGATTTGGCTATTTACCTGAATGGTTTAATTAATGACCGACGTGGTAAAAGAGAAGGAGCTCAGCCAGAGCCAGAAAAGCGAATAAATAATAATATTATTTTAAGAAAATTAAAAATCGCACTCGATCTTAAGGCAGAGAATATATTAGAAATTTTAGCCTTGTCTGATATTGATATAAGTAAGCATGAGTTGAGTGCTTTTTTCCGTAAGCCGGAGCATAAGCATTTTCGTAAGTGTAAAGATCAGATTTTACGTAAGTTTATTGATGGCGTTCAGACTAAATATCGAGAGTCGTAATTGGTCTGTTTCGCATATAAATTATAACAATATCAATTAGTTGCATATATTCAGGGCGATTTTATTTGAAATTTTGCCGCATTCGTTAATATGAATATAGATATTGATAACCAATGAGTAAAGATTGAGAGCTATAAAATGAACAACCCATTTCAAGACCAGTTGCTAAAAGCAGGTGTGGTAAGTAAGCAGCAAGTGCAAAAAGCCAATACTGATAAAAACAAAAAGAAAAAGCAGCAGCGAAATCAAAAAAATAAGGTTGTAGATGAGGCAGCTATCAAGGCTAAGCAGATTGCGGATGCCAAAACACAACGTGATCGTGAGCTAAACCAAAGAAAGCAGGCTCAGGCAAAAGCTAAGGCGCTTTCTGCAGAAATAAATCAATTGATACTAGACAATCTAGTAAAACGTGATGAGACATGTGAAATTGTTTACAATTTTGAACATGATAAAAAAGTTAAACGTATTCATGTAAATGCTGAAATGAAGCAGCAGATTATAAAAGGAAAGTTAGGGCTCGCGAGAATTGATGGCCGTTATGAGCTTGTGTCTGCATCGGTGGCTGAAAAAATTAAACAGCGTAATGAGCGACGTGTTGTGATATTTACTGAGCTTGAAGAGACTAAAGATGAAAATGATCCTTACGCCGATTATGAAATACCAGACGACTTGACGTGGTAGTTAGATTACATTCAATTTGTTCATGCTATTAATTCAGTATTCATTTGTTAGAAAAAATACAATTAACAATAGATAAACTTAAATCAGATTTGTCGTTATCACGACAACGCGTTGTTATTGCCTCACATATTTCTAATGAAGTAACTCATGAAGAGTTGCTCTCGTTTATAAATTTTCTAAACTGTCCAGATCTTTTAATTATTTCATCATCTATAGAAAACTCAATCGCACCTGAGAAAACTTCTCTTAATATGGGAGAGGAATATGCAGGCGTAATTTTTGATGCGAGAGATAAGTTTGACCCTAATGCGCTAGGAATTGTTTCAGGAGTATTGCGCAGTAGTGGTATGTTAATTATATTTTTGCCTGAAAAAAATCGCTGGATTGAGTGGGGTAGCAACTATATGTTGCACTTCAAGAAAATGCTAGATAAGCGGGCAGGTGTCTACTATATTGATGAGCAGAATGGACTAACAGAAAAGTATCAATGTATCCCTGTATCTAATGATGCATTAGTTGAAGTTCAATCACCTTATAAAAGTGTAGAGCAAAAAGAAACAGTTGAAGAGTTGGCGCGTTTGATTTCAACAGAACAAGATGTATGCGTTGTTCTTACATCGGGAAGAGGCCGAGGAAAAACATCTTCTTTAGGGTTGCTGGTGGCAAAGTTAGCGCTTGTTAAAAAATATAAAGTGCTCATTACAGCGCCTAGAAAATCTATAACCGCGCCTTTTTTTAAGCATCTATTTAAACAGTGTCCAAATGCTCAAGAAATTAAGTCTAGTTGCGAAATAAATCAGTCGACAATTGAGTTTGTTGCACCAGATGCATTGCTAAGCGATAAGCCAGAGGCTGATATTTTGCTGATCGACGAAGCCGCAGCAATCCCTTTGTCCATGCTAAAAGAAATCTTGAGACATTATCAAAAAGTAATTTTTTCATCAACTACACACGGCTACGAAGGGACGGGTCGTGGGTTTGTACTTAAATTTTATAACTTACTCAATGACTGGCGGCCTTCTTGGGTGAAGATGGAGCTACACCAACCAATTCGGTGGGGAATAAATGATTATGTAGAATCATGGGTAGAGGATGTGTTATTTCTTGATGCAAAATCAGCTGAGGTTTCAAGTATTCCAGAGCAACCACAAGATTGTCAGGTTGAGCTTGTAGAGAGACAGCTATTAGTAAGTGATGAGAATAAATTATCATCAATATTTTCATTATTGGTTA
>Ga0316209_1001525_pt1 | contig 23307 bp, 20 predicted proteins | sample 6monopyrite_MG_FD_204945 | JGI IMG/M metagenome (GOLD analysis project Ga0316209, IMG submission 204945) | Microbial mat bacterial communities from mineral coupon in-situ incubated in ocean water Damariscotta River, Maine, United States -... | ecosystem: Environmental > Aquatic > Marine >...
GATTGTCTCTTACAGCGCGGTGCGAGCTCGGTGACCGCGATCGATGTCGGCCACTCCCAGATGCATTCGCGATTGATGCTCGATGAGCGGGTCGACGTGCGGGAGCGCGTGAATGCGCGGCACCTCGATCCAGCGGAGTACGACGTCGATTTCGATCTCTTCGTGGTGGACGTGTCCTTCATCGCGCTCGAACTGGTACTCCCCTCGATCGACGCCTGCGCGAAAGCTGCCGAGGGGTTGCTGCTCGTGAAGCCTCAATTCGAGGTGGGCCGGGATCACGTGGGGAAGGGCGGCGTCGTGCGGGACGATGCGCTCCGCGAGGGGGCCGCAGATGCGGTCGCTGCCGCCGCGAGGGCCCTCGGGCGGGTGGAGCTCGGGCGGGTCGACAGCCGGGTGCCGGGCCCCAAGGGCAATCGCGAGATCTTCCTCTGGATTTCGGCCGCGGGTGTCGATGAGTGATTGTGGAGAAGGTGAGGCCGAGGGCTGCTAAGCTCCAGGCCGCGCTGGGGATTCCAGACGGAATTCCAGGAGGAGAGTCATGATCGAAGTCACGAGCGGAGCCGCAGAGCAGATTCGCAGCTTGCTGTCAGAAGACGGCAAGGTGGAGACGCACGGTCTGCGCATGAAGGTCATCGGCGGCGGTTGTTCGGGTCTCCAGTACCAGCTTTCCTTCGACGACGTAATTCGGGACATCGATTCCGAGATCGAAATCGAAGGCGTCAAGGTCATCGTCGACGAGAAGAGCGCGCTCTATCTGGTCGGCTCGCGACTCGACTTCGTGGACACACTGCAGGAATCGGGATTCAAGATCGACAACCCGAACGCGTCGAATACCTGCGGCTGTGGTCAGTCCTTCGCAGCCTGATCGAGCGGCCTCCGCCCCGATCTATCTCGACCATCACGCGACGACCCCTCTCGATCCGCGGGTGCGTGAGGCGATGGAGCCCTATCTCGGACCCGAGTTCGGGAACGCCGCGAGTTCGACCCACGCCTTTGGCTGGCGGGCGGAAGCGGCGGTCGATCTAGCGCGAGAGTCGCTCGCGACCTCGCTCGGTGCGGAGTCTCCCGCCGAGATCGTGTTCACGAGTGGCGCGACGGAGAGCAACAACCTGGCCTTGTTAGGTCTGGCGGACGCATGTGCCGCAGCCGGCCATCTCGTGACCGTCGCGACGGAGCACCCGTCGGTGCTCGATCCTTGTCGGGCGCTTGCGCGCCGGGGGTGGCGCGTGACGGAGCTTCCTGTTGGCGAGGATGGACTCGTCGATGTTGCGGCGCTTGAGGCGTCGCTCGAAGAGGACACGCGACTCGTCTCCGTGATGGCCGCGAACAACGAGATCGGTGTGCTTCAGCCGATCGCTGAGATCGCCGCGCTCTGCCGCAGTCGGGAGATTCCCTTTCACACCGACGCGGCACAGGCCACAGGTCGCATCGACCTCGACGCCTCGCGCGACGGGCTCGACCTCATCTCCGTTTCGGGCCACAAGGTCTACGGCCCGAAGGGCGTGGGCCTCTTGCGAGTGCGCAAGCGGGGCAAGCCGCGGATCAAGCTCGAACCGCGCCAATACGGCGGAGGCCACGAGGGCGGACTTCGCTCCGGAACGCTGCCCGTCTCCTCAATCGTCGGATTCGCGCGGGCGGTCGAACTCTGCCTTTCGGAACGGGAGGAGGAAGGGCGCCGACTCGAAGGGCTACGCGACGAGCTGTGGAAGACCCTCGAATCGGGCTTGCCCGGCCGGATCCGCATGAACGGTCACGCAACGCGTCGTCTTCCGGGGAACCTGAACCTCTCGATCGAGGGCGTCGACGGGGACCGCTTGTTGGCGGATCTCGGTGGCCTCGCCATTTCGTCCGGCTCAGCGTGCAGTTCGGCGGATCCCGCACCGAGTCACGTCCTGCTAGCGCTCGGCCATTCGAAGGAACTCGCGCAGGCGTCCCTGCGATTCGGTTTGGGGCGTAGCAATACACAGGAGCATGTCAGTCTGGCCGCGCAGCGCGTGGTTGCGGCGGCGAGATCGCAGCTCGGAGGGGCCTGAGCCCCGGGGGCGCTCCGAACGGGAGGGGCCAAGACCCCAGCAATTCCAGATGCTTCCGCTATAGTGCGCGCGCCGCAGCGCGACGAAGCGCATGGCGATGGCACACCCGAGACGCCCGGTTCGACCGAGCGACGCGGAGCACTGCCCGCCGGCCTCGTCGACTCTCTTCCTCATTTCTTTACGAGGCGGGGGAGTCGCGCCGCAGCAAAGCCGACGTCCGATGCCCCTTGACCGGACTCGAACCGAAAAACGAAATCGCAATCAGGCCTCGTGATCCCATCGACGCATCGTCGGGTGGTCGGTCCGTAGGCTCTCCCGGCCGCGCCAAGCGGGCCCCAGCAAGAAGGAAGAACCCAGTGAGCGAACCGAAGTCGAAGAACCTTACGTGGCACGAAGGTCAGGTCAGCCGTGATGACCGTGAAAAGAAGCTCGGCCAGAAGGGCTGCACGATCTGGCTGACGGGCCTTTCGGGCTCCGGCAAGAGCACGATCGCCGTTGCGGCAGAGCAGGCGCTCGCCGAACGCGGACACCTCACGTACATCCTGGATGGCGACAACATCCGCATGGGTCTGAACTCGAACCTCGGTTTCTCCCCCGAAGATCGAACCGAGAACATCCGCCGCATCGGCGAAGTCTCGAAGCTCTTCACGGACGCCGGCGTCATCTGCTTCTCGTCCTTCATCTCCCCCTACCGCGCCGACCGCGACCAGATCCGCGAGATCATGGGTGAAGGCGACTTCATCGAAGCCTGGGTTCAGGCGACGGTCGAGACCTGCGAAGGCCGCGACGTAAAGGGCCTCTACAAGAAGGCTCGCGCGGGCGAGATCCCGGAGTTCACGGGAATTTCCGCTCCGTACGAAGAGCCGGAAAAGGCCGAGATCCTGCTCGATACGAACAATCAGAGCGTCGACGAGTCCGTCGCGCAGCTGATCGAGTTCCTCGAGAAGATCGGCTATTTGGGATAAGCGTCAGCGCGCCGCGCGCGCTCCGCTTTGCATCATGAAGACCCCGGGACCTTTTGGTCCTGGGGTTTTCTTGTTCTGGGATGACTCCAGTCGATGGGGAAACGCGTCGATGACGAGGGAGGGGCGTGACGTGTCATCGGGAGGGGGAACCCCCGCGCCGGATGAGGTGTCGCTGCTCGACAGGAGAGGGACTTCGGGTGACTCTCTCCGCCAATCGCCAGCGGTGATCCGCCGGCATCGATTTGGGGGCCGTGTGATTAGAGGGGTGAAGGCAACTGTGCGAAGGCGAGGAACGGGAAACGGTGGCCCGTTGGACATCACCCGATCCCGAACGATGGCTCGCGCCTTCGTGGCGACATTTGCAGTGCACTCCCTCCTGTTCCTCTCGGGCTGTGCCTCCCTGGGTGGGTCCTTTCTGACGGATTCGAGCCCGGGCAAGCGGCCCGCTCCGCCGCTGCGCATCGAACGGGCCGAAGCACCGGCGGATTACGACGTGCTCGTCGGTGAAATGGCGAATGCGGACGGCGATCTCGACCTCGCGCAGGCTGCGTTTACGCGGGCCGTCGAGAAGGATCCCGACTCGGCCTTCATTCGCGATCGTCTCGCCCGGCTTGCCTGGCAGGCGGAAGATTTTGAAGAGGCGGTGTATCAGGCCGAACGGGCCGTCGAACTCGATGATGAGAACATCGAGATGCGACTCTATCTGGGCCGGCTCTACCGATTGCGCGGCGATCTCGACGGACTCGAACGCGTGCTTCGCGACGCCGAAGGGCGCCCGCTGGATGCGGACTCGGCGTACGCGCTCTTTCGCGTAGCCCTCGACCGCGAAGACCTAATCGAGGCCGAGAACCTGGCGCGTCAGCTCGCGGAGATGGAGCCCGCGCAGCTGCGCGGACGGCTCGGGCTCGCGACCGTTGCCGAACGACGCCAGGACTTTGAATCGGCGGAGTCGATCGTTCGTGGTGGACTCGAAGACTTCCCGGATCATTTCGTGCTCTTCATGCGGCTCGTTCAGATCGAGCGCCAGAAGGGGGATCGCGCGGGCGAGATCGCGGTGTACCGCGAAGTGCTTGAACGGCATCCGAATCACTACGGGATTCTGCAGCAGCTCGGTCAGGCGCAAATCGAAACGAACGATCTCGACGGGGCCATCGAGACCTTCGCCGCAATCGTCGAGTTCTACCCGGAAGATGTGAACTCGCTGCGTCGGCTCGCGGGCATGGAGTTTTCCGCGGGGCGCTACGAGTCCGCTGCGAGTCGTCTCGAAGCGGTTCTTGCGAATCAGCCGGGCCAACCGGAATTACTGCTGGCGCTCGGGCAGATCAAGCGCGCGTTAGGCGATGAAGACGCTGCCCTCGCGGCCTTTCAAGGCATCGGTCCGGATTCGGCCAACTACGTCGATGCCCGGCTTCAAATTGCCGCACTTCACGAGTCGCAGGAGCGTTATGTCGAAGCGCTCGCCGAACTCGAGGGGCTGCGGACCCTACGCCCGAGTCGCCCGCTCGATCTGCATACCGCTGCGCTACGCATCGAGACGGGGGATTTTGACGGTGGCGTCGCGCTGCTCGAAGGGCTGCTGGATGGCAGCGACGGCGACCTCGACGTGCTCTATCAGTTGGGGGTGCAGTACGGGGTTCGCGGGGACGTCGACGATGCCCTCGGCTATATGCAGCGCGTTCTCCTGATCGACCCCGACAACGCGAATGCCCTCAACTACATCGGTTATTCCTGGGCGGAACGCGGCGAGAATCTTGCGGAAGCCGAAGAGCTGATCCGACGCGCGATCGAAGCATCGCCGGGGGACGGCTTCATCACCGACAGTTTGGGCTGGGTCTACTACAAGATGGCTCAGAACCTCTTTGCGGAATCGCGGCGCGATGAAGCTCTGCGCGTTCTGCAGCAGGCACAGGATCAGCTGATGCAGGCGGCGGAGTTGACGGGGGGCGATGCGGTCGTGTCGGAGCACCTGGGCGACGTGCTGCTGCTCCGTGGCGATAAGAAGGGAGCCCTCGACTACTATGAAGAGGCGGTTGGGCTCGAGGTTCGGGAAGAAGAGCAGCCGGATCTATTCGAGAAGCTCGAACGCCTGCGGCGTGATCTCGGCAAGTAGAGCGAGACTCCGTGAATTCGAACCTTCGTCCGCTTGAAGGCGCGCGAGAAGCGAGGCACCGGCCGTCTTGGCTGATCCCTGCGCTGCTATGCGTCTTCGTGATTTCGGCCTGCGCGAAACCGGAGTTCGTCCCCTTCGTTCCGCCGGGAACCCCTCTCGCGGATGAAGACCCGCACGTGACTCAACTCCTCGAGGAGCACCGCACGGAAGCACTCGCGCGAAGCGCCGTGCGTGGCTCGGCCCGGGTGGCGATCAAGGGCCCCGACTTCAAGCTGAATCGCCCGCAGAGAATCGTACTCGCGCAGCCGGACCGACTCCGCTTCGAGATCCTGGGTCTCTTCGACCAACTCGCCGCCGTGCTGGTCGCGGACGGTCGCCGTTACGGCTTCTACGATGCCTCGACGGGTCAGGTCTCACGGGGGCGCGTTTCGTCCGACCTACTTTGGACTCTCACGAAGATCGACCTGACCGCCCCAGAGATCGTGAGCATGCTGCTCGGGGCTCCCCTCCCCGAGGCGGGCTTACGCCGCGCCGGTGCCTGGCGCACCGACGAAGGCGAAATCTCCCTCGCATTCGCCTGGCCGAGCGGCGGGGACGATCAGGCGTGCGCCGGGGAAGATCCCTGGGGCGTGCTCTTCGCTCCCGCCTGTTTCCTGCCTGAGCGCACGCTTTCGGATACGGGCGGACAGCTCTTTCGATTCAGCGCAGATGGGCGGCTCGCCGAAATCCGCGCCCTCGATCAAGGCGGTGCTCTCCGGTACAGCGCACGCTTTGAGGATTACACCGAAGTCGCGGCGGCGGTCATTTCTGACCCCTCGGAGGCCGCTGAACGGAAGAGTGGGGTGATTTTCCCGAAGCGAGTCACGCTTTCTTCCCCGGGAACCGGATCCGAGGCCCGCTTCCTCTGGAAGCGCGTCATGTTCGCGGACGACCTATCCGATTCTCTATTCCGGATTCCCGAAATCGAAACCCGTTCGGGTCCGCCCGGTCGACCGGGCCAGCCGGCACCGGTCGATTGAGCCGAGATAGAAGGGGCCACAAGCGGGCCGAGAGAAAGCAGGAACAAGGGCATTGGAAGCGCATCCCGTTTCGACGGGCACGACTGCGGATGAGATCATGACGGGAGGGCAGGGCGAGTCATTACTCCGCCCTCGCGCCGCCGCGTTCCGCCGCGCGTTCTGTGCGCTGGGGCTGATCGCCGTCGGCCTGCTCGCATGCTCGAACGATCCCTATCCGCCGGGCGATGCGGATGACGTCGTCTACTACAGCTCGTTTACGGATCCGCCGCGAACCCTCGATCCTGCGGAGGCGTACTCCTCCCGATCGCACGCGCTCACGGGAGCGATCTACGACACGCTGCTCAAATATCACTTTTTGAAGCGGCCCTTCGAGCTGATTCCGGGCCTGGCCGAGTCGCTGCCGGAGATCACTCGACTCGAGGGCGGACGCGATCGGTACCGGTTCGAGATTCGCCGCGACCTACTCTTTCATGACGATCCCTGCTTTGAGTTGGGCGGCGAAGGTCGCCGGACCCGAGAGATCGTCGCGCAGGATTTCGCCTTCGAGATCGCTCGCCTCGCCGACGCGAACGTAAACAGCCCGGTCATCGAACCCTTCTCGAATATCGAAGGCTTCACGGAATTTTCGAAGGCGCTCAGTGCGCGACGCGAAGAGGACTCGGCTTTTGGTGAGCTGCCGGTTCAGGAACAGTACGCGGCGATCGGCGGGATCTCCGGCGTTGTGACACCGACTCCCTATGTCCTTGAGATCACCCTCGGTCGCGCCTACCCGCAGATCCTCTATTGGTTCGCGACCGAATTCGCGTCACCGATTCCGTGGGAGGCGATCGCCTACTACGACGGTGAAGAGGGGCGCCCGCGCTTCGCGGATCATCCCGTCGGATCCGGGCCCTATCAGCTGACGGTCTACGAGAAACAGTCGCGATGGGTCCTCGAGAAATCTGAGAATTGGTACGGCGTTCGGCATCCCGAATGGAAAGCCCCGGCCGCGGTCTATCCCTCCGAAGGAACAGAAGAGGATCGCCGCCTGGGGCGACTCGCCGACGCGGGCAAGGCGCTTCCGCTGACCGATCGGGTCGAGTTCCGACGTGAGAAGGAAGGCATTCCGCGCTTCAACAAGTTCTTGCAGGGCTACTACGACGGATCCGGCATCGCCAAGGAATCCTTCGATCAGGTGATCCAGGAGGGCTCGCTGTCCCCTGAGATGATCGAGCAGGGCGTTTGGCTCGACCGCACGATCGAACCCGTCGTGTTCTACCTGGGCTTCAACATGGACGATCCGATCGTCGGAACCGCGAAAGGCGACCGCGCCCGGAAGCTTCGGCAGGCGATGAGCCTCGCGATCGATCCGGAAGAATATCTCCGCATCTTTCACAACGGTCGGGGCCTCGTCGCCGAGTCGCCCCTTCCCCCGAGTCTCTACGGATACGATCCGGAATATCGAAATCCCTATCGTGGTCTGGACTTGGAGCGGGCAAAGCAGCTCATGAAGGACGCGGGGTACCCGGGCGGGATCGATCCCGAAACCGGCGAGGCGCTCAAACTCGTCTTCAGCTCCTACAACACGTCGACGTCGGGATTGCTGACGTATCAGTGGTACACGTCCGCATGGAAGCAGCTCGGAATCGACGTCGAGATCGAAGCGACGAATTACAACCAGTTCCAGGAGAAGGTGCGAAACGGCGCGCTGCAACTTTTCGAGTTTGGTTGGGGCGCTGACTATCCCGACCCCGAGAACTTCTTCTTCCTGTTTTGGTCTGAGATGAGTCGCGTGAAGAATGGTGGACCGAACGAGACGAACTATTCGAATCCGGAATTCGACCGCCTCTTCCTCTCGATGAAGGCACGTCCGAACGGGCCCGAACGTTATGCGGAGATTCGGGAGATGGTTTCGATCCTCGCCGAAGACGCGCTTTGGATTCCGATCTTCCATCGCGAGACCTTCACGCTCTACCACGACTGGGTGCGGAACGCGAAGGACTACGGCATGTCGATTCCGTTCTACCAGTACCGGACGGTGGATCCCCGTTCGCGCGCCGAGCTGCGCAAGACCTGGAATGAGCCGATCGTCTGGCCTGCGTGGGTTCTTCTCGTGATTGCTGTGGGCTTGATCGCGCCGGGAATCGTCACCTATATCAAGGAGCGCCAATAGATGGGGGCCTATGTTCTTCGTCGCCTGATGTACGGCGTCGGCGTCGTGCTCGGCGTCCTCTTCCTGCTCTTCCTTCTGTTCTTTACGGTGACCGCGCCCGACGATATTGCGCGCAAGGCACTCGGTGAGAAGGCGCCGGCGGAAGTCATCGAACAGTGGAAGGCGAATCACGGATACGATCGCCCGCTCTGGCCCTGGCAGGACCTGGACGACAATTTGCTCTTCGATCACTACCGCAAGATGCTGACCTTCGATTTCGGTCTCTCGGATGCGGACGACGCACCGATCATGGAGCGGATCAAGCAGGGAATGGGGCCGAGCCTGAGTCTGACGGTGCCCCTTCTGATCTTGGGCTTGATTGCGGCGATTCCGCTCTCGCTCCTGGTGGCATTTTTTCGCGAGACCTACATCGATCGGATGGGCGTCTTCCTCTGCGTACTCGCGATGAGCGTGTCGTCTCTCCTCTACATCATTGGCGCGCAGTACCTGATCGGGAAGATCCTGCGCTGGTATCCGATCTCGGGCTTTGATGCGGATCCGATGATGCTGCCGCGCTTTCTGGCGCTGCCCGTGATGGTGGGGATCCTGTCCGGGATCGGCGGTGACGTTCGCTTCTACCGCACGGTCTTCCTCGAAGAGAGCACGCGCGACTTCGTGCGGACCGCGCGGGCGAAAGGTGCGAGCGAAGCGCGCATCATGACGGCCCACGTCTTGCGGAATGCGCTGATTCCGATTCTCACGCGTGTCGTCCTCGCGATTCCGTTTCTCTTTACCGGCTCGATCTTGCTCGAGGCCTTCTTTGGCATCCCCGGACTCGGCTCGATCACGGTCGATGCAATTCACGCGAACGATTTCTCGACGCTCCGGACGATGGTCTATATCGGGTCGCTGCTCTTCATTGTCGGCCAGCTCGCGACGGACCTCTCCTATGGTCTCGTCGATCCGCGGGTGCGATTCGAATGATGAGCATCGAACCTTATGTCGCCTCCAATTTGATGACGCTCGGCCTCCTACTGGGGATCTGGGGGGCAACCCGTTGGGTTCAGGCTCGGCGAATCTGGCGCGAAGCGGCGCGGGATCTCTGGTCGAGGCGTCGCCTCGCGATTGTCTTCGCCGGTCTCTACGTGACGATCGGGCTACTCGACTCGGTCTCCTGGAAGGGCGGTGTCCCGGAAGGGATGACCGATGTTCTTCCAAACGCACCGCTCTCGGTGATCGACCGCGCGTTCCTCGGTACGAAAGAAGCGAGCTATTCGGCCCCCTTCGCCGCCGTCGAGTTCTCCGGTGGGGCTCCGCTCAAATACCCGGGATCGCATGTCCTGGGAACCGACATTCTCGGCCGAGACGTGCTCTACATGTCGCTCAAGGGCGCGCGGGTGGCCCTTCTGATCGGGGGCGTGACGAGTCTGATCGCGATTCCTCTCGCGTTGCTCTTCGGCGTGGGCGCGGGGTATTTCGGCGGGCGCTTCGATGACTTCGTCTTCTTCCTGATCTCGACCCTCGCGTCGATGCCGGGGTTGCTCTTGTTGATCGCACTGATCATGGTGCTCGGGAAGGGCACCTTCGCGGTTTGCGTGGCCCTGGGGATCACGAGTTGGGTCGGCTTCTGTCGGCTCTCCCGCGCGGAGACTCTCAAGTTGCGCGAGCTCGACTATGTGCAGGCCGCCCGGGCGTTAGGCGTCTCGGAAATCCGCATCATCTTCCGACATATCTTGCCGAATCTGGCGCATCTCATCGTGATCACCTTCGTACTGATGTTCTCGGGGCTCGTGCTTTCCGAGGCGGTGCTCTCCTGGCTCGGCATTGGCGTCGACGGCAGTTGGGGACAGATGATCGATGGTGCACGTAACGAATTGAGCCGCGACCCCATCATCTGGTGGAACATCGCGGCGGCGGGCTCGGCGCTCTTTGGTTTGATCCTGGCGGTGAACTCCGTCGGGGACGCGATTCGGGACGTGCTCGATCCACGCACGCTCAAGGGCGGATCATGATAGGCGTGATGAACAGGGAGTCCTGCTGATGGCGCTGCTCAGCGTACGTGATCTGCGCACGGCCTTTCCGTCGGCGGCGGGGCCGCTTCCGGTCGTCGATGGCGTGTCCTTCGATTTGTCGAAGGGCGAGGTCCTGGCGCTTGTAGGCGAGTCGGGATCGGGGAAGTCGATGACGGCGCTCTCGACCCTCCGACTGGTGCCGAAGCCGGGGCGTGTCGTTTCGGGCAGCGTGAAGCTCGACGGTGAGGAGCTGCTCGATCTTCCGGTGACGGAGATGCGACGGATTCGCGGTGGTCGTATCTCGATGATTTTTCAAGAGCCGATGACTTGTCTCAATCCCGTCGTGCGGGTGGGAGCGCAGGTTGTCGAAGCGCTTCAGCTCCATGAATCGATCAATGCAGCGGATGCGCGAGCGCGTGCGAGGGAGCTCTTCGTGGAGGTCGGGATTCCCGACCCGGACGAGCGGCTCGATGCCCATCCGCATCAATTGTCCGGCGGTCTAAAGCAGCGGGTCATGATCGCGATGGCGCTTTCAACGCGTCCGGAGATTCTGATCGCGGACGAGCCGACCACCGCGCTCGATGTGACGGTACAGGCGCAGATTCTCGCACTCCTGCGCGATCTCCAGAAGAAGCGAGACGCGGCGATTCTCTTGATCACCCACGATCTCGGGATCGTGAATGAGCTCGCCGACCGGGTGGCTGTGATGTACGCCGGCCGACTCGTCGAAGTTGCGTCCCGGGTCGAGCTGCTCTCGGATCCGCGTCACCCCTACACACAGGGGCTCTTGCGCTCGATTCCGGCACTTTCGCCCCCGGGCGCACCGCTGCCCGAGATACCGGGTGTCGTTCCCTCGCCGGATCAATGGCCGAAGGGATGTCGCTTCTCGACGCGCTGTACGAAACGATTCGAACCCTGCGATGACGTGTTCCCCGAAGAGACGGCGCCGTCCGAAGGACGTCGTTTGTTCTGCCATGCGGAAGAGGGGGGCGCGTCATGAGCGACGAAACTCTGCTCGACGTCCGCGGGTTGCAGACGTGGTACCCGATCAAGCAAGGCATGATGCGCCGCACGACGGGCTGGATTCAGGCGGCGACGGACGTGGGCTTTTCGATCGCACCCGGGGAGACGCTGGCCCTGGTCGGCGAATCCGGTTGCGGAAAGAGCACGGTCGGTCGCTCGATCCTCAGGCTCGAGTCGGCGCAGAAGGGCGAGGTCCTCTTCGAGGGGCGCGATCTTCTCAAGCTTGACGATGATGCGTTGCGCGCGGCCCGCCAACACGTGCAGATCATTTTTCAAGATCCGATGGCGTCCCTCGACCCGCGCATGCGCATTCGCGATCAGATCGCCGAGGGCATGCAGTCCTTCGGAATCGGCGCGAACGAGAAGGAGCGAACCGAGCGGGTCGCGGCGATGCTCGAACGGGTGCAGCTCGATGCGTCGGCGATGGATCGCTATCCGCACGAATTCTCTGGGGGCCAGCGTCAGCGAATCTGTATCGCGCGCGCGCTCGCCGTGGAGCCGCGCTTGCTCGTTTGCGACGAGTCCGTCTCGGCCCTCGACGTCTCGATTCAAGCGCAGATCCTGAACCTCCTGCGCGAGATCCAGGAAGAGCTCGGACTCTCCTATCTCTTCATCACCCACGATCTCTCCGTCGTGAAGTACCTCGCCCATCAAGTCGCCGTCATGTATCTCGGCAAGATCGTCGAGCAGGGGCCCACGGCGAGAATCTTCGAGTCGCCGGCACATCCCTATACCGAAGGGTTGCTCGCGGCAATTCCATCGATCGATCCCGCCCGTCGCGGCGGCGCGCCGCCGGTGCTCGGGGATGTTCCATCGCCCAGCGATCCGCCGCCCGGTTGCCACTTCCACACGCGCTGTCCCGTGGTCATGGATCGATGCCGGAGCGAAGCGCCCCGCTTGCTCGAGATCGAGAGCGGCGCGGCTCGGTGTTTCCTTCGGGAGAGTTGAGCAGCGAAGGCCGGAAGTTGAGTCGGGATTTCCGCTGAGCAATAGTTTCCCGCTCGGCGTTGAATGTCTGCGAAAACGACGGCTTGGGGCTCATGCTGCTCGGAGAATTGGTCGATGTGCTGCCCAGTGGGGGGCCCATGCGAGATCGACCCAGAGTCGGCGAAATTCTTGTCGCCGCAGGCATCATTGACGAAATGCAACTTGAAGCAGCACTCGGCGAGCAGTCTCGCTGGGGGCGCCGGCTCGGCGTCACGCTGATCAAGATGGGGATGGTCGAAGAGGGCCATCTCATTCGTGCGCTCGCGAAGCAGCTCGATCTTCCGGTCGCGAGTCTTGCAGGGAAACGAATCCCCGAATCGGTGATCGCGTTGGTTCCTGCGCGGGTCGCATCCGAGCACGGTGTCATTCCGCTTTTCACGAAGGAAGGCGGCCCCAGTGGTCAGCTCTACCTGGGAATGGAAGACCCCTCAAACCTGGCGGTACTTGACGATTTGAGCTTCCGCACGGGAATGGAGATCCACCCCGTGATGGTCGGCCCGAGTGAGCTCGGCGAAGCCATCGACCGCTACTACCACGGCCGGAGTGGAGGCGCGCCGCAGGCGGATCCCTTCCATAGTTCGAGCGGCGATACGATGAACCCGGCGAGTCTGCGCATCGTCACCGATGATTCAGCCCATCCCGGCACGGCCCCAGCCGAAGCAGATCACACGATCGAGAGCGAAATCGCCCGGCACACACCGGCCCGCGAAGCCCAGATCGAACTTTCCGAACCCGTGACGACGCCGGCCCGTCCAGCTGTTCAGGCACCCGCGCCGGTCACGCCTGCCGCGCCCGTCGCTCCGTCGCCGGCTCCTAGTCCGGCTTCCGTGGCGGCAAGCGCGCCCGCACCGCCCGTCGTGAAGGCGCCCGAGCCCGCTCCCGCGCCGACGCCCATTGCGGCGCCGGTCGTCGCGCAGGCCCCCGCGATTCCCGATGGCTTGATCGAGGATGTGGCGACCGCGATCGAAGAAACTGAACGTACCCGTGTTGTCGCCAAGGCCATCGCGCAGCTGCTCGTCGAAAAGGGGCTGCTCAGCCTCGATGAGCTGCAGAGCACGATCGCAGAGATCAAAGCCGCGAAGGCTGCAGACGACGCTGCGACGGAAGACGCCTAGCTCAATCGTTCTCTCATCTTGACAGGTTCCGGGGTGGAGGCGACTCTGCGCCGCATATCAAGGATCCCGCGTTCAGCGTGAGGCGATCCCGGAGTGATTCATGCGTCTCGAATACGGTTTTCGTCTCGATGAGTGTGAGGTTCCGCGCTTTGCGGTCGAGGCCGTCGAAGGCATCGGCAAGCTCTTCACACTCGCGACTCTTGTCCTGAACGTGCTTTCGACCAAGAAGAAGGTCGAAGTCGTTTTCCACGGTCTGAATCCCGACGATCCCCAACGCAAGATTCGCGCGTTCCAGCAGATCGTGGGAACCGCGCCGACCGGTCCTCAGCTCTCCTACGAGCCCGGTGAGAGCGGCAGCGTCCCCGGTTCCTCGAGCTACTTCCAGTGGCTCGTGGTGACTTCGGAAGACTGATCTCTTAGGCCTGTTCGAATCGGTCGCATTGCCAGGTCCTGAGCTGGCCCGATGAGTGTTAGGCTTCGCTCTGCTCATCATGAGGCACACCGCGCCAGCGATGCCCGCGCGCCCGACTTTCTCGCGCGATCGTCTTGATGACCTCTTCGATGGAGGCCTCGAAGGGGAGAGCCTCCGCGTAGTCGACGAGTGCGCGCTTGCGGGCTTCGTTCGGATAGAGCTCGTCTGAGAGTGACGCGTTGAGCTGAACGAGCGCTTTTTGCCGCGTCGAAATTGAGATCGAAGCCGGACCCGTGAGGTCTTCGAGGTCGACGAACCAGAGCTGGGGCTTCGGGCTGGGCGCACTCGCGGTTGGCGCATCGATCGTGAGCCGGAGATTGCCCCCTTTCGCGTCGCGATGGCCGAGTCCTTGAAGGTGCTGCGCCGCGAGCCAGCGGGCGACTTCTCGGGCGATCGATTCCGCCTCTTGCGGTGTTCGAGGCCTGTACTGATCGAGGTCGTGTTCGCCGACCTCGTCCATGAAGAGCCAGCTTTCGAGGGGAAGGCCCAGTCGCCTTCGTTCGAGGAAGGCGAGCGCCGGGGCGCTCCGGTCGCTGATCAGGCGGTCGCGCTGACCGCGGCGAAAGGCGCGAGCCGCAGGGCTTCCGCGAAAGAGATCGGCCAGGGCGCGACGCAGTCCCGGGTTCCGCGTGTGTTTGCGGATCAGCGGGCGGCCGCCGACGACGACCCGGTGGATCTCAACGCGGCCCTCTCGACGCGGCCGACCGACGACTTCCGGTTTGCCCGGTCCCATTGCCGCTTCGATGAGCGCCGCCGGGACATCGTGATCCCGCAACCCCACGAGTTGCCCCGGCGCCCCGGTCGTTGCGTCGACGATTTCAAGCTCCGCGAGTTGCGAGAGGCGAGCATCGCCGGTTGTTAGGCGTCGTCTCGCACGGCCGCGCTGGTGGTCTGCGAGGAACGCGATGCGGGCGGCGGACAGCGCATTCCCAAGACCGGAGCGATGGCAGAGCAGTTCGGCGAGCGCCGGATTGCCGGTCGCCCGTTCGAGGGAGAAGGCAAGCCTGGCCCAATCCGCGAGCCGGGCCCGTTCGCTTTGGGTCGCACGAAATTTCTGGAGGTCGACGAAGCTGAGCGATCGTTCCGCTGAGGAATCCGACACGCGCAGATTGCCCAGATGAAGGTCGCCATGGACGAAGCCTGTGTGATGGAGGGCATGGACGAGATCCGCGAGGGCGCGCGTGAGCGACTCCGCTTCGCTCGTGCCGACTCGCTCGAATTCATCGAGTAGAGCGCGCTCTCCGCATTCCCGCATGAAGAGGGCCGTCGTTCCCTCGCTTCCACTTGCCCAGGCGAGGGGCTGCGGTCCGGGAAGGCCGTGATCGTTTGCCTGAGTCAGCGCGCGCCATTCCCGGTTCGTCGGGCCACGCCCAAGCAAGTCACCGAAGGCGTCCCGGACTCGCCGAATCCCGCGCCGTTGCTGGCGAACCTTGAGGATGACCGGGAGGACATGCCCGCCAGACTCCTCGAGTTCCGCGCGGAAGACGTGCCGATCGCGGCCCTCCTGGACGGGCTCCCAGACGACCGAGTTTGATTCGAGCGCTTCGGCAAGCCGGGCTTGAACGGCGGTATCGCCTTCCGCCCATCGTGCGCATTGGAAGGGCGCCGTCACGCGGCGGCCGCCTTACGTCGTTCAAGGATGCCTTCGTATTCCTCGCGCAGTCGCCCAACATGTGCCGACCAGCTGAACGCTCGCGCGCGGCTTGCAAGCGCTTCTCCGACGCTTCTCGCCCGGACTGGATCATTCAGTTCCGCCATGGCCGAGGCGCAGCCCTCGACATCTTCCGCGGATCGCACGACATGGACATCTTTCCCCAACCATTCCGACGCACCATTGCTCGCGGTCGTGATGATCGGTCGGCCGGCAGCGGCTGCTTCGAGCGTGACGTTCGCGAAGGCGTCGTAGCGGGTCGGCAGGATCATGCCGTCTGCGGCGCGATAGACAGCGGGGAGATCTTTCCGTTCGCCGAGAAAACGGACCCGGGTAGAGATCCCGAGTGCCTGCGCGCGTTTTTTCCAGGGGGCGATTGCATCGCGCCCGGCGATCCAGAGATGCGTTTCCTGGACTGGGCACTGCGCAATCGCGTCGAGGGCCGTCGCGAGGCCTTTGCGATGCCAGCCGGAGCCGGGGAATAGCCAGACTGGTCCGGGATCCGGGGCGAGGCGCGCGCGGAGCGTCTGCGCTTCGCGATCGAGGTCGTCCCCTTCGAAGGCGCTGGCGTCGACCGCGTTCGGGAGGAGGAAGATTCGATCTTCCGAAACCTGGTGGTCGCGGGCGAGAGAGTCGGCGACGAGGCGTGACGCGCACTGGATTCGCTGGGTCGAATTTTGGAAGACGTTTCGTTCGACGGCGAGTCGAACGCGGTAGCGAGGAGAGAGCGTGCGTAGATGCCGCGCGGTGCCCTCGAAATTCCGACGAAGATGGTCGATCTGAGTCCCGCCGCCCGCGCGGAAGAGATCCTGATGCCGCGTATGTGAGAAGCTATGGACGACGTCGTAGCCGGGGCTCGCCTGGGTGGCGCGGGCAGCGCCGCGGGAGAAGAGCAGTAGGCGAGTGGGCTGCCAGGCGGGTGGGGCGAAGATCGGAACGACGGGCAGCGGCGAAGAGGGATCGGTCTCGCGGGCGATGACCGTGACCGTCTCCCCTTGCCGCGCCAGTTCGTGGGCGACCTGCCACGCCACGTTTTCGACGCCGCCGGCGCCCGGGACGAAGCGCTCGATAACGAGGGCGATGCGCAGGGTGGATTCCTCGGTTTGCCGGTTTACGAGATGGATAGGGAAGGCGGGTACAGACGGGAGGGTATCCGGCTCTTGTGATCGGGGCGAACCGGATCGTGGACGTCGGTGTCGCGATCCTGTGTGCAGAAGCATGGCGGCGACCGCGCGCATTCGCGATGATTTTCGGCTTCGGGTGTGGCCGTCGAGGCGCCGCTCGCGTGGAATCGAGGACTGGCCTCGATTCACGACAGAACTACACCACGACACTCTTTCCGCCACTCACCCCTACCGCGATTACGCCCCGCAAAGACCGGAACCCGATGCCCCCGAAACCCGATAGCGCCGAAGCACGTCTCGCAGGCGATGCCGCGGCGGAAAGCTCTTCCGAATCCTCGGCGCAAGCGAAGACGGGCGTTCGCAAGACGGGCACGCGTGCCAAGAAGTCGGTCGCGACGGAGAAGGCCGCCGACAAGAAGCGGACGAGCGTCGAGAAGCGCCGGTTGATCGTCGAGACCGCGATTCGGGTCTTCGCCGATAAGGGCTATCACGACACCCGAATCTCGGACATCGCCAAGCGCGCGGAAATCGCTTACGGCCTCGTCTATCACTACTTCAAGAACAAGGAGGAGATCCTCGACACGATCTTCCTCGATCGGTGGGGCGAGTTCATCGACGCCGTCCGTGCGATCGCCGGCGATAATCGCAAGGTCGAGGACAAGCTTCTTTCGGTCGCCGCGGTCATACTCTCGGCGCATCGCAGTCGACCCGAGTGGGTCAAGGTGCTGATTTTCGAGATCCAAAGGACTCAGCGCTTCGCCGACGCCGAACGAATCGAGGTCGTCGGTGAGCTGTTTCGGATCATCGCCGACATGCTGCGAGAAGGACAGGAGCGCGGCGAGCTACGCTCGGACCTCGATCCAGATCTCGCTTGTTACATCTTTATTGGCGGACTCGATATCGTTGTCACCAGTCGCGTTCTCGACCTGGTGAAGATCGAAGGTCGAGTTCCGGGTGACGACGGCGCTTCCTATTCGCATGTTGCGCGAACGGTCGTCGATCTCTTTCTCAATGGTGCAGCGGCTTCCTGAGTCCCGAAGCGAAGTAGGGAAGCTTGCCGCGCCCGGTGTTCCAGTCCATTTCAGCAAAACTCATAGACGATCGATACGAGGGGGTCGGATCCATTGTCGCAAACGAATGATTCAGTCGCGGGCATTCCCGCGATTGCCGTAGAGGGACTCGCCAAGCGGTACGGCGATTTCGATGCGGTGCGCGATCTCGATTTCGAGATTCAGGCGGGAGAAGTCGTCGGGTTCCTCGGGCCGAATGGCGCGGGCAAGACCACGACCATGCGGATGCTCACGGGATTTATTCCGGCGACCGATGGTTCTGCACGTCTCGCGGGCCACGACATCTTCAGCGAGGCCACATTGGCGCGCGCTGCCGTCGGTTATTTGCCAGAGACGCCGCCGCTCTATCCCGAGATGACGCCCGGAAGTTATGTGGATTTCGTGGCCCGGCTGAAGGGCGTGGCCCGACGCGATCGCAAGACCGCCGTCGAACGCGCGCTCGATCGATGTGGGTTGATCGACGTGCGGAACCGGGAGATTCGTCAGCTCTCGAAGGGCTATCGCCAACGAGTCGGTCTCGCCCAAGCGATCGTGCACGATCCAAAGGTGCTCGTTCTCGATGAGCCCACGGTGGGGCTCGACCCGATTCAGATTCGCGAAATTCGCGCGCTCATCCAGGACCTCTCCGCGACGGGCGGGCAGACGATCCTGCTGTCGACGCATATTCTGGCCGAGGTCGACGCGATCTGTCAGCGCGTGATCCTGCTCGATCGCGGCCGCAAGGTCCTCGACCAACCCCTGGCTGAGTTGACCGGCGGCGGAACCTCCCTCGAAGAAGTCTTCGCCCGCGCCATGAGCCGCGATGAAGCCGAGAACGTGGAAGGAGGGGAAGCGGCATGAGTCATACGCTAACGATCGCTTCTCGCGAGCTTCGCTCGCTCTTCGTTTCTCCCGTTGCCTACGTCGTACTGACGCTCTGGTCGGTGATCGCCGGAACCTTCTTCCTGGCGAGCCTGATCGGATTCCAGGAACGACTGATGCAGCTGCAGCAATATCAGATGCTTCAGCAGATCGAGTTGATGAACCTGAATGACGAGCTGATCGAGCCCTTCATCGGTTCGATGTGGGTCATCCTGCTCTTCTTGTTGCCCGCGATTACGATGGGCCTCGTCTCGAGCGAGAAGGCAAACGGAACCGAGGAACTGCTGCTCACCAGTCCGATCTCGATCTGGGACATCGTCCTCGGCAAGTTTCTCGCCGGTGCAGGCTTCGTCTCCGTCATGACCGCGATCGTGGCCTTCTTCCCGATGATCCTCTTCGTTTATGGCGAACCGGAGCTCGGCAAGACCCTCTCGGGCCTCGTGTGTTTGTTGCTGGTCAGCATCACCTACGTGGCGGTCGGCGTCTTTGCGTCTTCGGTCACGCGCAGTCAGTTGATCGCGTTCGTCTTTACGTTGGTGCTGCTCGTTATGCTCGGCATGATGCTGCCGTTTATCGTCGATATTACGCTTGCCGGAAGTGGTGTCGGGCGGGACTCGGCGATCGCTGAGACCGTGCGATGGATGTCGACAGGAAGTCATGTCGACCGAATGCTCAAGGGGTTGATCGATACCGGCGATCTCGCCTATTTCGCGATCTCGAGCGCCGCCTTCCTGCTGCTCTCGAAGACCGTGATCGAATCCGCGAGGTGGCGATAATGACCGGTACAGCGGCTCTGCTTGCCGGCCTCGGCACCGTTGCGATCGGCTTTGGACTCCTGTCCGCGCTGATGGCGCTCTTTCAGCCCTTTACTGACCCGCTCTGGATCTTCGGGAACCTCGCCGTCGGTGTGGCGTTGCTGGGTTCCTCGGTCTTCATGAGCCTCGACACCCTGCGCGAACGCATGCAGTCCGGGGGAGGCCGCCGGGCGGGTAAATACGGCACGAGTGCCGTCGTCGGCGCGGTGCTCGGGATCGCGATTCTCGGCATGCTCGGCTTCCTGTCGACCCGCTACCACAAGCGCTTCGATGTCAGCGAGGCGGGGGTGCATACGCTCTCCCAGCAGAGCGCTGATCTCCTCGCGGGACTCGAAGAGGATGTCGATATCACAGTCTTCTTCAATGAATCCGAATCTCTGCCGATCGCGTCGCTCCTGGATCGCTACGCCTTCGCTTCTGAGCGGATCAAGCTTCGTTATGTCGATCCGAATACGGAGCCGGCGCTCGTGGATGCCCTGGGCCTGACGAGCGAAGAACTCGCGGCTGGGGTTGTTCGATTCTCCGTTGAAGGGGGTGAGTCGACTTCGCTGTCTCAGTTTTCAGAGCCGGATATCACGAATGCGCTGATGAAGCTGGTTAAAAGCACGGGCAAGAAGATCTACTTCCTGACCGGGCATAACGAACGGCCGATTGCCGCCGCTCCCGGAGAGCAAGGGCGCTACGCCGCCTCGCCGGATAGCTACGGCCTTGCTGCGACAGCGCTTGAGAACGAAACCTACGGAATCGAGTCACTCCTCCTCGCGAGTCAGGCGGAGGTGCCTGCCGATGCGTCCGCGGTCATCGTCGCAGGCCCGACGCGACCTCTGCTCGAGAATGAAATCGCCGCGCTCTCTCGTTATGTCGAAGGGGGCGGGGCACTCTTCGTGGCGCTTGATCCCCGCGCACAGACGAATCTCTACGACCTGCTCGCAGGCTGGGGCGTGCGCTTCGGGGACGACGTCGTCGTCGACCGGGCGCTCGCCGTCTTCGGTCAAGCGACGACGCCCATCGCGCAGGAATATGACGGGGCCCACCCGATCACGGCACCGCTCCGCGAGCCGTCGATCTTCCCCATGGTGCGCAGCGTCGAACTCGATGAAGCGACCGCGGACCGCTACTCCATTCTCGCCAAGACGGGTGATGAGTCCTGGGCGGAACGGGACCTCGAAGGTTGGCGAAGTACGGGCCGTGCGGAATACGATGAACTCGATCTGCTGGGGCCGGTGCCCGTGGGCGTGGCAGGCTCGCCGCGGGTCGAAGGTGCGGCCGCGGCCGCGCATGACGTCCATGGTGCGGAAGAGGCGGACCCCCCCCCGGACGGGCGGCTTGTCGTCTTCGGGGACTCGGACTTCGCGACGAACGAGTACCTTGATGCGCTTAGGAACCGGGATCTCTTCGTGAACTCGATCAACTGGCTGGCCGGCGATGTCGCGCAGATCACGGTGCGGCCGAACGTATCTCGCGCATCGAGCTTTCAGATGTCGCAGGATGAGTTCCGGCGCATTCAGTACCTGTCGCTCTTCGTGCTGCCCGAAGCGATCGCGGTCTTCGGCGTGATCACATGGTGGTTGCGTCGCAAGGCGCCGGGGGTCTCGTGAGTCCACGCGCGACGGGCCTGCTCGCGGTCGTTGCTCTGGCGCTCGGTCTCTTCGTCTACATCAATGAGATCGAGGGGGACGTCGCGCGTCAGGCCGAGGCGGACGAGGAGAGCAAGATCCATACAGGGATTGACCCGGCGGAGATCGATGCGATCGCGCTGACGACCCTGGACGGCATTCATGCGCGCTTCGAGCGGGACGAGGGGCGTTGGATGTTGGTCGCGCCGGTCGTGGGCCGCGCCGATGCGACCGGGCTCGACGCGATGACCAACGCGCTGGCGAACTTGCCCCGTGAGGGGACGGTCGGCCGGGCAACTCCCGATCGCTTGGACGGCTTCGGACTGGGCGCGCAGGCAAAGACGATTCGCTTCGAAGTCGGCGGGGAGGGTCGAGGCCTGCGCATCGGTGGCTCAACCCCGGTCGGAGGCCATCGTTATGTCGCGCCGCTTTCGGCTGACGATGTGGCGTTCGTGGCGAGTTATCGCGTCAACGCTTTCGATCGAAACCTCGATGACCTTCGCGATCGCCGGGTGTTCACCTTCGAGGATGGGGCGGTCAAGTCGCTCACCCTGAGTTGGCCGGGTTCGGGAGGAGAGGAGCGTTTCGAGATCGAGCTCGTGCGAGCGGAGGACGGCGAAGGGGAGGACGGGCCGGGCGGTTGGCAGATCGCGCGGCCCATCTCGGCCCAAGCGGATCCAGAAGTGGTTCGCGATCTCGTTTCGGATCTCACGTTTCTGCGGGCATCGGGCTTTCTCGAGGGCTTCGTCGATGGCCCCCGCCCCGATAGCGAGGGCGCGGGAAGCGCGTCGGAACTGCTCACCCTGGAATGGACCCTTGAGGGCGAATCCATCCCCCAGCGCGCACGAATCATGAGCGCTTCGGTCACCGGTTCAGAGGCGACACCCGCGACGGAGCGGGTGATCGAGCTCGACTCCGGGGATCGCTACTTGATTGCTGCGGAGCGCGTCGAAGCCATCTCCTCCGACCTCGACGAATATCGCTTCAAGCGTCTCGCAGAGTTTGAGCTGGCCTCGGCGCGGCGCCTCGAACTCGAGTTCGCGGGGACGACGACCGAGGACGGCCAGCCGCTGCGAGTCCTGGCGACCCTTGAGGCTTCGGGTTGGTCGAGTCCCGGGCGGGACCTCGATCCGGATCGAACGACAAAACTAATTCGCGATCTTTCGAATCTCAGCGCCGATTCGATCTTCGCCGACGAGATGGGTGTCGCCGAGCTGGCGAGCTTGGGGCTCGTGCCGCCGCAGGGGCAGATCTCGGTCGAGGGTGGGCCTGACCCGTCGGCGCCGATTCGTCCCCTCGCGCAGCTTCGCTTCGGCCGCCTCGATCCGAACCGGGGGCTCTTCGTCAAGCGTGCGGATCGGTCGACGATTTTCCTCGTCGCCCCTGAAGTCGCGGCGCTGCTTCCCTATTCGGCCAACTACTACGAAGCTGAGTTCGAGATTCCGGCACTCCCGGAAGAGTTGGACGTCGAATCCGAATCGACCGAGGAAGCGGAGCCGATCGCGCCCATTGGCGCGCCCTGAGACATCCCGTCCGCTGCTAGGCGAGCTGCGGCATCAGCTGATCGTGCACGAATCCGTTCGAGGCGACGACTTCTCGACCGCTCCGGTCCGGCGGTCCCCCGCTAAAGTCGGTGATTCGTCCGCCGGCTTCTTCGACGATCAGATAGCCCGCCGCCACATCCCATGGGTGGAGCTTGAGCTCCCAGTAGGCATCGAGTCGGCCCGCCGCGACATAACAGAGGTCGAGGGCGGCGCTGCCGTCTCGCCGAATCCCTCGCGCGGTCTTCACGACCCGCTGGAATCGATCGAGATTGTCGTCCTCGCTGCGATGCACGTCGTAGGCGAAGCCGGTCGCGACGAGGGATCGACCGAGTTCGGCCTCCGGTGTGACGGCGAGCCGGCGATCGCCGAGCCAGGCGCCTTCGCCGCGGACCGCCTCGAAACACTCATCGAGCAGCGGGTCGTAGACGACCCCGACGACCCGATCCGAATCCTTCGCGATCGATTCGATCCCGATCGAGACGCAGAAGCGGGGGAAGCCGTGGGCGAAATTCGTCGTGCCATCCAGCGGGTCGATGATCCATCGATAGGGCGCCTGCTCCGCCGGGTCGTCGTCGGCACCATGCCCTTCTTCTGCGAGGATTTTGTCCTGTGGACGCCGCTTCTGGATTTTTGCGACGATCAGCGCTTCGCAGGCGCGATCGACTTCGGTCACGAGATCGATCGTGGCGCTCTTCGTGTCGATCGAGAGATTCGTCTCGTACCGCTCGCGTTGAAGGGCACCGGCCTGGCGTGCGGCGT
>Ga0316209_1001528_pt1 | contig 23290 bp, 22 predicted proteins | sample 6monopyrite_MG_FD_204945 | JGI IMG/M metagenome (GOLD analysis project Ga0316209, IMG submission 204945) | Microbial mat bacterial communities from mineral coupon in-situ incubated in ocean water Damariscotta River, Maine, United States -... | ecosystem: Environmental > Aquatic > Marine >...
AACCTGTCGCAAGGGTCTACGGCTCATCACCACCACGACTCCAATGCTGTTGCCGGTAGAATCGCGTAAAGCCACGCCCAGATAACCCTCTGCCTGCATAACCGCTAGCGACTGGTCTTTGGGGTAGACGCTTTGTACACCACTTTTAACGCAACATACACCCGATCTGGCAGCATCAAAGCAGGGCGAGTTTTCAAGCTCATAGATAAAGTTAGTCTGCTTTTTACCCTTGTGGTACACCGCGAGTGAATGAACCTGGTCGACCTGACCGACCGGGAAGCGCCCAATCAGGGAAAAATCCAGCCCCAGCGCAAGACAGAACTGCTGCGCCAGCTTTTCGATGAACTCCTGACCAAAACACCCCGCAGTGGCCGCCAACATGCGGGTTAATGCCTGGTCCAAATCCTGTACCGGCGGCTGTTGCGTTTCTGAAAGTTGTGGTTCTTCACTCATAGGCTATTGGATCAACTTAAATCCGCTTTACAAAGGAAATATATCTATTCTGCTAACTATAGCCCACAGGAGACAATCTGTAACAGAAATAATAACTTATACATTCTTTTAGCGTTTTCAGCCGCTGATTTTGAAACTATGTTTCATTAAGGAGCGAAATAGGGTAATTAAAAATCCGGTTTTCATAAATTGCGAAGCCAGTGGCAGATCTAACCATTTAACTTGATATAATCAAACGGTTGCCAGCCATGTTTAACGGTCGAAAACCAGCGATTAGCCCCACTTGTTAGCTGATTGACCGAAGGCAAGGTAAAAGGAGGAATATTGCAATGCAAAACCCCACTGCCGCAGAACTGGCAGCAATTGTCGAAAACGCCACGGTGGGCGTTGCCACTTTTTCCCTCGATGGTCAATTCCTGACTATCAATCAGACCTTTTGCCAGATTCTCGATTGCAAAGCGAAAGCGGTTATTGGTAAAAATTACCGTGATTTTCTATTTGAGCCTCAGCACCAGGAGTCAGAGGTTCCTTTCTCGCGCATGTTTGACCTGGACCAGCCGCGCTTAACCGTAAAAAACCAATTAATGACTGTTAGCGGCCAAACAAAATGGCTGACGCTTTCCTGTAATCTGGTTCTGGACGAAAAAGGCGGCGCCGACCATATAGTGACCATTGCCCAGGACATCAGCGAGCAGAAAAGACTAAGGGAAGAAAACAGGCTGGCGGCAGTCGCATTCAAGCACAGTGGCGACGGCATATTGATAACCGATAGTGATCACACCATTGTCCAGGTTAACCCAGCCTTCAGTCGTATTTCAGGCTTTAAGGACAATGAAATAATCGGGCGTAAACCTTTCTTACTCCGCTCCGGCGAGCACGATGATATTTTTTACAACCACATCTGGAAGACCCTGGAGCTGGAAGGCTTCTGGCAAGGCGAAATTTGCTATCGTCACAAAAACAACAGTTTGTTCTATGTATGGGAAACCATCTCCACGGTGACCGACAGCAGCGGCGAAATCATCAACTACGTCAGTATTCTTTCCGATATGACCGAGATCAAGCTGAGGGAGCAGATGCTCGATGATCGAGCCAACTATGATGAACTTACGGATCTGCCTAACCGCTATTATCTCAAGGCCAACCTGAATCAGGCACTTGAAATGTCCAAGCGACGCGGCCACAAAGCAGCACTATTATTTATTGACCTGAACAAATTTAAACCCATCAATGATCAGTACGGCCATAGCGCAGGAGACGCCCTGTTGGTGGAAGTGGCATCGCGGATCAGCAAAGCTATCCGGCTAGAAGACACGGCGGCACGTATCGGCGGCGATGAATTTCTCATATTGATGCCAAAAGTTATCGCGCGCGACGACATTCAACTGATCGCCGAGCGGATACACCAGTCGCTGATCAAACCGATCAAACTACTGGAAAATACTGAAGTTTCTATTTCTGCCAGTATCGGCATTAGCATCTTCCCGGACGATTTGGCGGGTCCTTCCAGGAATGTAAAACACCAGACGAGCAACGACGACCAGGCGTTAATCGACCTGGCTGATATGGCGATGTATAAAGCCAAACAGGATGCCCGCGCCATCTGTTTTTTTGACCAGCTGGAGCAAGAAAATCACGACCGTTCCGCGGCCGACAAGAAAAATATAAGAAGCGTCCATTAACAGTCATTGACGCAACCACTTGACTTTATCACTCCAACAAATAAGACTCTTTCTCAAATCATCAAGTCGAGAGAAATGATCTGCGATGGCCAATTTAGCCCTGCACAAAGTCCTCAGCGTCCATCACTGGAACGACAAGCTGTTCAGCTTTAAGACAACCCGCGACGCCAGCTTGCGGTTTCGCAACGGCGAGTTTGTCATGCTGGGGCTGCCAGGCGAGGAAAGACCGGTATTACGCGCTTATAGCATTGCCAGCGCCAACTACCAGGAGTATCTGGAATTTCTCAGTATCAAAGTTCCCAATGGCGAACTCACCAGCCGACTCCAGCATATCGAGCCCGGCGATCAGATTTACGTCAGCCGCAAGCCAACGGGCACGCTGGTGGTAGACGATTTAAAAGCGGGCGAGCGTTTATTTTTGCTGGCTACGGGTACGGGTATCGCGCCCTTTATGAGCATAATCTTTGACCCTGAGGTGTACCAGAAATTTGAGCAGATTATTCTATTTCACGGGGTAAGACACGAATCTGAGCTGGCTTACCGGCAATTGCTCGAATCAGACATTCACAAGGACCCCTATATTGGCGAGTTAGCACGAGAAAAGTTGATTTACTACCCCAGCGTCACGCGAGAGCCGTTTAAGCACAATGACAGGATCACAAGCCTTTTGTCGTCGGGAAAGCTGTTGAGCGATCTAGAATTGCCGGACCTCGACCCACAAACTGACCGCGTAATGCTCTGCGGCAGCCCGGAAATGCTAAAGGATACCCAGGAAATTTTGCGGCAAAAAGGCCTGAAAATAAGCCCGAGAATGGGCGAGCAGGGCGACTATGTGATTGAGCGGGCCTTCGTCGATGGCTGAATTCAGATGCCGCTAAATTACCACGCGGTGTAGCCGGTTTTCATCTGTGTGCTCAAATTCCCGTCCGAATATTTGCAGCAGCATGGACTGACGATAACGCAGCTCATCCCCGTTTAAGTCTAACCTGAATTGATAGGTTTTGGTTTGCGCCTTTTGTCGCATAAATGTCGTTTGCGCGATGGGCCAGTCAGGATCATCGACCCCGGCGCTAACCTCATATTCAAAAGCGCCTTCATTCTGATTGATCCCGCCACCGGCGACCACAGCGACCCCGCGCGGGATAGAAAATGATTTTATTAATTGCTGGTTTTGCTCATCCCAGGCGTAATAGCCGCATTCATTATGGATAAGCTTTTGATCGTTTAAACGCACCACCATTTGATGATAATGCAGTACCACCAGCTCCTGCTCTTCGGCATTGGATACGTCCCTCGCGGGCTCAAACACCAGAGTTTCACGATAAAGATTGCGTTCTTCGCCGACTTCTTCCGGCGAAATATCCACCCCGGTTTCGCCTTGCCATTGACCGATAAGATCGGCAAGTGGGCCGTAGTTAATTGGTGCTTGCATTGGCTCGTTCCTATTAGCTAGCTCATTTAAGGTTGGTCATTTCGCGTTGGTGAACAAAGGAGATCTCTCTCCCGGTGACAGAAACACTGGCAACCAGATAACCAGCGTCGCGCAATAATCTAACTGCATTTAGGGTTTTATGTTTACCGATCCCTTTAAAGCGATGATGAAACTCGATCAGCAACATTTTTGGGGACAACTTTGAGGCTAGCAGTCCCTCTATTACATCGTACTCCGCACCCTCAATATCCATTTTCAGCAGGTCGATGTGATCGTGCCCCAGTTTTCGCGCCATTGACTGAACAGTAAACGCGTCAACAGTGACTCCTTCGGCCTCATCCTGTCCTTCCTGACTCGACGCGGCCCAGGGGAAAAACTTGAAATTTTCTGGCAATTTCTGTTGCCCAATCCAGTCGACCGAATAGGGCGTGGGGTCAAAAGCAAATATCTGAGCATTGCGTTTTTGAATAATCTCCGTTTCAAAAGCTATGTCGTCACAAATACCGATGGAGTAAACGGTATCACCTTGATTGATGAGCTGCGGTACTAGCATCCAGCCGGAGTAATTCCGGGTGTCGAGTTTAACGTCGGTTTTTATTTTGGGCTCTTTGCCAATCAGCTGCTTAAATTTTAGCTTGAACTTGCGAAAACCGTCGCTTTTCTCAAATTTTTTCCAGGCGTTTTTTGCCAAAAGAACTTCTCCATCATAAGCCATCCCCGATTAGGGAACCGCTGGTTTAATAAATACGCATGACTTTGCCGGTGGCGCACACTATATAGTCAGCCTAACCCACTCGCAAGCCGCTCCAGTAATCCGAAATAAGCAGGCCCGATAAGTCAGACAGCGGCCACATCCACCGCCACCACCTTATATTCAGGGCACAGGGTTTCGCTATCGCAGGCGTCACCCGTTACCCGGTTAACCATTAACTCTGGAAAATGAAAGGTGGTGAATAATACGCCCGGCTTGACTTTCTTGCTCAATTTGGCGACCAGCTCAATTTCTCCGCGTTCACTCGCCAGTCTGACCCGACTGTTGTCACTGATGTTTTTTCTGCGAGCGTCCTTGGGATTAATCAGCAGTACATCTTTGTCCACAATTAGCTCGTTGTCGGTTCGCCGGGTCATGGTCGCTGCGTTGTAATGTTCGAGTACCCTGCTGGTGGTGAGAATAAAAGGGAAGCTGGCGGCATTTTCCAGCAGCTCGCTGGTTTCCCGCCACGGGAAAAAATAAAATTTGCCCTTACCACGCTTAAACTCATCGATGTGCAAGATTTCCGTTGTCTGACCGTCTTTGCTCACCGGCCACTGTTTGCCGTTGTCGCCCAGCTCATCCCAGCGCACCCCGGCAAAAAACGGCACGATTTGGGATATCTCTTCGAGTAGTTCCTTTGGCTGCGCGCTCGGCTGCTGGTAACCCAGGCGATTGATCATATCAACCATGATCTGCGCGTCCGTCCGGCAACCCTGATATGGTTCAACTGCGGCTCTGACCGCCTGAATACGGCGCTCACCGTTAGTGAAAGTTCCTGACTTTTCCAGAAAGCTGGTTCCCGGTAAAACCACATCGGCCAGTTTGGCGGTTTCAGACATAAAGATTTCCTGTACCACCAGAAATTCCAGATTATCGAGCGCCGCCAGTACGTGCTGCTGGTTAGGGTCGGTCTGGGCAACATCCTCCCCCATGATCCATAAAGCTTTTAACTGACCGTTTACCGCGGCATCAAACATTTCAGGAATTTTCAGTCCGGCAGTTGTCGGCAGCGGTACGCCGTAAAATGCCTCGTAATGCTTATGATTGGCCTCATCATCGACCGCCAGATAGCCGGCTCCCTGATGCGGCTGACAGCCCATGTCGGCGGCACCCTGTACATTATTCTGGCCACGCAGGGGATTAACGCCGACGCCTTCACGCCCGATATTGCCGGTCATCATCGCTAAATTGGCAATATTCATCACCGTGCGGCTACCCTGAGAGTGTTCGGTTACGCCAAGTCCGTGAAAACTCATCGCGTTATTCGCGCTGGCGTAAGCGAGCGCCGCCTGTTTTACCAGCGTCCGTTCCACCCCGCTTACCGCTTCCAGCTTATCCAGGTCAATGTCAAGAATGCTCTGCTTGAACGCCGCCCAGTCTTCGCAGCGCTCGGCCACAAAAGCTTGGTCCACCAGCCCGGCTTGAATAATGAAATAACTCATCATATTCAAAATGGCGACGTTGGTTCCCGGTCTTAATTGCAGATGAAAGGTCGCGTACTTTGCCAGCTCTGTTTTTACCGGGTCGATCACAATCGACGGCAGGCCTTTCATCAGTAGCTGCTTGATCTTGGCGCCGGTCACCGGATGAGCGTCGGTGGGGTTGGCACCGATCACCATGACACATTCGGTTTTTTGTAAATCCTTAATCGAGTTGGTCGCAGCGCCAGTACCGAAGGATTGTTGCATTCCGTAGGCGGTCGGCGAATGGCACACGCGCGCGCAACAGTCGATATTGTTGCTGCCAATGACTGCGCGCATTAATTTTTGCATCAGGTAATTTTCTTCGTTAGTGCAGCGCGAGGATGAAATTCCGGCGATGCTGTCGGCGCCGTGAGCGCCTTTGATTTCACCCAGCTTTTGTTCGATTAACGCGTAAGCTTCTTCCCAGCTGGATTCGACAAAGGCGCCGTCTTTTTTGATTAAGGGAGTACTCAGCCGGTCCGGATGGTTGTAAAAACGCCAGGCGTAGCGACCTTTCAGGCAGGTATGACCGGCGTTGACTTCGGCGTCGTTGGGCGCGCGGATGGAAAGGATCTCGTTATTTTTAACCGCCACTTCCAGATTGCAGCCGACGCCACAATAAGAACAGATGGTTCTGACTTTTTTCTCCGCCTGAACCGACTTGCTCTGAAAAACATCGCTGATCGCGGCGGTCGGACAAGTTTGCGCGCAGGCGCCACAGGAAACACAGGCCGAGTCGTCAAACGACAGGTTCATGCCCTTGATTATTTTGCTTTCGAACCCGCGACCCTGCACGCCGAGGACAAACTCGCCCTGAATTTCATCGCAGGCGCGCACGCAGCGATAACAGTTAATGCACTTGGACAGATCGCTACGCATGTAGGTGTGGGAAGTATCCTTTTGGTAATCGCTGTGATCTGCGGGATTAAAATAACGCACCTGCCTGATCCCGACTTCGGCGGCCACATCCTGCAATTCACAATTGCCGTTCGATTCACAAGTCAAGCAGTCGAGCGGATGGTCGGTTAGTACCAGCTCGACGATATTTTTTCTAAGTTTCTGGATCGACTGCGACTGGGTATGTATGTGCATCCCTTCAGCCACCGGCGTATGGCAGGATGCCAGGGTTTTAAGCGGACCATCAGCCTGCAAAGCAACTTCCACTGAACAAACCCGGCAGGCGCCATAAGATTGCAGACGCGAGTCGTCACATAAAGTTGGAATGCTAATCTGCTGACGCTGCGAAAATTGCAAAATCGATTCGCCCGCTTCAATCCGGTAAGGCTGTCCGTTAACAAAAGCAATTTGTTGTAGTTCGGAATTTGCAGTCATCAGTTAACCTCCCGTACTTTAATCGACTGGGACTTACAGGATTCACCCGCAGATTCCACTTCGCACTCAAAAAATTCCGCCAGTTCGTCTGCAAAATACTGCAACGCATTTTTAACCGGCAAGGGAACGCCGCCACCCAGCGCGCACAGCGAGCCGCGCTCCATGGTGTCCAGCAGATCATCGAGCAGCTCCCGGTTTAATTTGTGCTCACCGCTAATCGCGTTGTGCCACATTTCTTTGCCGCGGGTGGCACCAAGGCGACAGGGGAAACACTTGCCGCAGGATTCAGCGGCGGTAAAAGCAAACAGGTGCCGAATATAACTGGCCAGTTTTTGCGATTCGGGAATGCCGATAATGCTGGCGTGCCCCAGCAAAAAACCAGCGCCAGCAAAGGATTCAAAATCAAGGGTAAGCGAGTCGAATTTGCTTGTGGGAACTAGCCCGCCGAGTGGTCCGCCTATGTGCAGCGCTTTTACTGGCGTCTTAAATCCACCGGCTGCTTCGATTACCCGCGAAAGTTTTTCGCCCATGGCGACCTCCAAAATACCGGGCCGGACGAAACTGCTATCCAGCGAAAGTAATTTGGAACCGGTTGAGCGGCCGTTACCAATGGCGGCAAACGCTTTGCCCGTATTGTCCAGTATCCAGTGGATCGCGGCGAAAGTTTCGACGTTATTGACCACCGTCGGTTTGTCGAACAGGCCTTTGACGGTCGGAAAAGGCGGGCGCACCGAGACGACCGGACGCTGCCCTTCAATTGAGCGCAGTAGCGCCGTTTCTTCGCCGCAAATATAAGCGCCTGCGCCGCGAATAATTTTAAACTGAAATTCAAACGGCAGATCCGATAACAAATTCAACGCTTCAAATTCCGCGATCGCATTGGCCGTATTTTCTACCGCTTGCGGGTACTCATCGCGAATATACAAAACGCCCCATTTAGCGTCAGTTGTATACCCCGCCACCAACATTCCAAACAAAACTGCATGTGGTCTCTCTTCCAGCAAGTAACGGTCGCTAAAAGCGCCTGGGTCACCTTCGTCTGCGTTGCAGACAATATATTTTTCGACGGCCGCTTGCTGTGCGCAGGACTGCCACTTGGTACCGGTCGGAAATCCGGCGCCGCCACGACCGCGTAAGCCGGAATCGATGACCTGCTGTAACATTTTTTCGGCATTTTTTTGCGGCGAGTTTTCTTTGCTCACGTGGGCTAAAAAAAGACGATAGTAAGCGGCATGATCATCGATGGTTTCCGTCAGTAACGGACGCGCCATTAAGCACTCGACCCGGTAGTTTTCTTTTGTGCTCGCTCCGCTCTGCAAAATATCGTCGAGCGACTCAATATCTGCACCTGAATAGTTTTGTCCATTGATTTGAAAGGCCGCATTTTCATGACAACGCCCAAGGCAGGTAACTTCACCAATTTCATCGGCTGCAAAACGCGTGGATAAAGCCTGCGCCAGCGAGGATTGCGTTCCTGCGCACAGGCAGGAAGATCCATTGCACAGATAGGCTTTTTTGTTCGCGTTATTGCCCTGAATAAAATCATAGGCACTAGCCGCGCCAAAAGTATTGGCTTCACCTATTTTATAGCGCGCCGCTATTTGCTTAAGGCTGATTGGATCGCCTTTGGCTTGCACCAGAGATTCAAAAAGATTCTGACCCAATCCTTTTCGACTGGATAAATGTGACAGGTTGCGCGACATGGGCTTGTCCTTTGGGCAATTTATAGATCCTTGCTGGCTGCTTAAACGCTAACCAGCAGTTCCGAGTGCGGCGTGTACAAATTAAAACGGTCATCTTTGGCGAAGCCAATGAGCGCCACCCCAAACTGATTTGCCGCCCGAATCGCCAGGTCGCTCGGCGCGCCGAGGGCAACAATGGTACAAAATCCGGCCATTACCGCTTTTTGTACCAGCTCAAATCCGATACGACCGGAGAGCAACAGTACGCCAGCCTGTTGCAAGCCATTTTGTGATAACTCAAAACCGATGAGCTTATCCAGCGCGTTGTGACGGCCGACATCTTCAAAAAATGGCGATTGCTGCAAATCCAGATCCGCGTTATTTTCGTACACCAGACCTGCCGCGTGCACACCACCAGTGCTGGAAAATAACGGTTGTTGCGCCAAAAGCTGACGCAATCGTTTAATCAGATTACAGTTGAGCTGAATCGCTGTTTTTCTGGGCTCTATGGATTGCTTTAATTCTAACGCCTGCAAATTGGTTTTACCACACAGACCACAACCGGAATAACTCGGATGGCGCTGATTCTGTCGTGGCGGCAATACGAGCGACGGTTTGAGTTCCACTATAAGCTGATTTAGCGCTGGCTCACCGTTAACATGCTCATAGCCGAAACCCGCAATATCCTGCGCGCTGCTAATTACGCCTTCGGAAAACAATAAACCCGTCGCCAACTCCCGGTCGTGACCCGGCGTCCGCATCGTCAGGCTATACACTTCACTTACACTGGCCTGCAGCAAACTGATCTGCAGCGGCTCCTCGACCGCAATCGGGTCGCGCTCTAGCTGCGCTTTGTCTGCGATTATCTTGAAACGGTTGAGTTCAAGTTGATCCTGTCGCATGAAGGTAACTACCGGGCTAATAAGTTGAATAGCCCAATCATACTACGATCCGATTGGATAAATGTGGTTATCTTAACAAGGGAGTATTGTGAAAGCCCCTGCAAACAGGGGCAATAGAAATTTAGTTCGACTTTTTGATATTCATATCAAGCGCTAAGTCCTTTGCCGCCTTAACACCCATCATTTCAATTAGGGTCATCGCGCTATCGCCGCCACTGGTGCCATTGCCCATTTGCACTTCGGGTACCCACTTTTGCTTTTCAATCGCTGCGGCAAAACGTCCCCTTACTCGTTCGTAAGTAGCTAGCTTTTGCGCTAACGCGCCATCGGCTTCCATTACAATTCGCTTATAGGCTCCATCACCTTCGCCGCGTAATATTTGTTCCTGTTTATACTCGGCGGCGGCAAGTTTCTTTTGCTCTGCTTCGAGTTTTTTCTGCCTTGCCACCTCAACATTTTTTTCAGCAGAAATTACAGCAACTTGCTTTTCTCTTTGCGCATCGACAATAGCCTGCTCTTTGATAACTTCTTTTTCGTACTTTGCCGTCATGACATTGGCTTTACCTTGTTCTTCAGATGTAATGGCATCCTGCTTAGCACGTTCCGCATTTGCTTTTGCCGTTATAATCGCCATAGTCGCTTCGCGTTTGGTGGCTATTTGTTGAAGGGTTTTAGGTTCAAAATCCCAATCAGTTATTTGAAAACCATTTACATCAATGCCGTAGTCAGCGAGATCACTATCAAGGTGAATAGGAAGTCCGTTTTCGCCAAAACTGATAACAGGAATATTTTTAGTCACTGTTTTTCCAGTGCTCTCATCTACCGTGGAGATTTTTTCCAGTTTAGTTTGAAACTTACCTTTCGAAATTTGTTGGCTTGACCATTGTGTAAATAGTCGCCCCTTAAAAACAACCTAACCATTTGAAAACAAAGAAATAAATCTTCATTTCGATCGAACATTTCAACCAGAAATGTTAACATTAGGTATCAAGTTTCTGGTCGAAATGGTGAAAAAATGCTCACGCAAAGCGCTCAACATCATCAAACCAATCTGTTTGGCTCCGATCTGCTCCTGCAACTCGCCCCCAATGATCCGCTATTGCGGCTAGCGGCGGTTATCCCCTGGCAAGATTTTGATAACGAATTTTCCAAGCATTACAAAAAAAACATTGGCGCACCGAGCAAGCCGATCCGGTTAATGGTTGGGTTATTACTACTAAAGTCACTTGAAAATTTAAGTGATGAATCGGTTGTTATTCAATGGAAACGAAATGCTTATTACCAGGCTTTTTGTGGCATGACCGAGTTTCAACAAACCGTTCCATGCCATGCGACTGAGCTGGTTCATTTCAGGCAACGAATTAAAAAAGAAGGTGTCGAGAAAATATTTCAAATGAGTATTGCCTTGCACGGTAAAGCGGCGTTAGAAAATGCGGTCAATATCGATACCACCGTTCAGGAAAAAAATATCACTTATCCGACCGATGCAAAGCTTGCGATCAAGATTATCAACCGCCTCAATAAATTGGCTAAACAAGGAGGCATACAACAACGACGAACCTATGCCAAAGAGGTCAAAAATTTGCGCTTGGATTTAAGGCACTTTCGTCATGTTAAGAAACGCAAGAAAGCGAAGCGAGCGCTCAAGCGCCTCAGAACTATCGCCAACACTTTGATCCGGGAACTCAGGCGTAAACTGCCTATAAACACGCAATTAGAGCTCATTGAAGAAGACTTCGCGTTGTATGAAAAAGTGCTTGCGCAGCAACCTAAAGACAAGAATAAAATTTACTCGCTGCATGAGCCTCACGTGTACTGTATAGCGAAAGGAAAGGATCATGTCCAGTACGAATACGGTAATAAAGTTTCCGTCGCCAGCACGGCCAAATCGAATATTATTGTTGGTGTAGTCAGTCATCCGAAAAACATTCACGACAGCCACACGCTTGAGTCGGTGCTAGAGCACATAACCCATTCGAGAGGGAAGTCTGTACTGCAAGCGGTTTGTGATCGAGGTTATCGCGGAAAACAAGAAGTCGATGAAACCGAAATTATTTTACCCAAAAAAGCGCTGAAAAGAGATAACCGTTATCAGCGAGATAAAAAGCGAAAACAGTGCCGTCGACGTGCGGCGATTGAACCAATCATCGGTCATTTAAAATCAGACTTTCGGTTATCGAGAAACTTCTTGAAAGGTGAAATTGGCGACGAATTAAATCTGCTAATGGCGGCGACGGCCTGGAACCTGAAGAAATGGTTAAACCATTTTTTTGCGCTTGTATTTTCCCGTCTGGATAGGTGTTTAAGGGGAGTTATCGTGCGTTTGAGTCGTTTAGCGGTGAGTTATTTACACGGCAAGCCCCAATTCGATGGGGCGAAACGGAGAAAATCGATGGATTTGGCGCTAACTAAGCTTTTTTAAGGGGCGACTAAATATGCCGCGCTTTTCAGCATAAGCCTCCTCGGAAGACATTAACCCTGCCGTCAAATTCATTCCTTCTTCTGTAACGGATTTAATTAGCTTTTGCGAGACGCCCCGATTTGAGCGAAACGCTTTGTGCAAATGAAGCATAGTCTCTTCATCATTTGGTAAAGTGAAGCGTGCTTTTCCATAAACTCTGCCTGTACCACCATCTTGATAACGAACAGAAATACCAACCTGATCAATGGATGAGTCCACCTCTGCGTCAGTTTTGTCGTAATCAAAGGTGATTACATCATTATATATTTCAGTTGTACCAAACAATTGAGGATAAATACCCGGCGTAAACTTTACATACAATGTGCCTGTTGGATACTGTACAACGGTTCTGTGACCAGCATTATTTATACCAAATGCCATGAAAATAACAACCAATATTGCGGCTACAAACAGCGCAAAACCGATTGATTTAGGGGATTATTTGATCATTATTATCTTCCTTTTTGGTCTTTAAATTCTTTGAACTTAATGCCCTACCTGAGAGCGTTTAGTTAGTAACGACACTATATAGCGATTATTCCACCTATACATCAATTTTCTGGTGTAGGGTACCTAAAAACCCCAACACAAAGCCCGTACACCGGATAAAAACAAAATCGCGAAGACAGGCAACCTAAGCGCGAAGCTCAACGTGCCGCCAGCGAGAGGTGTGGTCGTACAGCTATTCGATAAATTGGATCCGGTTTTAGCGGTTTTTCGCTAACCTGCTTGATCATATCGAAAGCAATCGGTTGTATGGTCATTCACCATGCCTACCGCCTGCATAAACGCGTAACAGATGGTCGTACCGACAAATGTAAAGCCGGCTTTTTTTAGTGCCTTGGACATGGCGTCAGATTCTTTGGTGTTCGCGGGTAAATCCTTGAGCGCTTTCCAATGGTTGACCATGGGCTGACCGCCGACGAAAGACCATAAAAATTCGGAGAAGGATTGCCGCTCGGATAATCGAAGATAAGCTTGCGCATTTTTGCGAAAACCATATACCTTGAGACGATTTCTGATAATACCCGGATTTTGCAGATGCGCTTCCAACTGTTCATCAGAGAGCGCTGCCATTTTTACCGGGTCAAACTGGTCGAACGCACGACGGTAGTTCTCACGCTTTTTGAGTACGGTTATCCAGCTTAGTCCCGCTTGCGCGCCGTCCAGCAGTAAATGTTGAAAAAGTAATTCACTATCAAAAACCGGAACGCCCCACTCAGTATCATGGTAATCAATGTAAATCTGATCCTTACCGACCCAGCCGCAACGCTGCATTAAAACTCTCCCCGGGAAACGCTAGATTTGTGCGGAATTATAGCGCCGACAAGGCATCAGGTAAAATCGGAGTCCGTCGCGAGTTTGCCAGAGCAACTGTAGTCTGGCGGTTTTTGGCTGGTTTGTTATATACTCTGCTCAGTGAAAGCCAAACAAGATGTAATCAGCGTGACCAAATCCTTTGATTTCGACCAGCTAAAAACACGATCCGCCGAGCTGAGTAAGTCCTGGAAAAAAAAATTGGGATATTTATCCGAATCGGTTTCCCGCGATGGACTCGGCGGCGCGTCTCACTGGCTGAAGTCCCACCATCAGATTGAAGCGTTTGAAGAGGCCATAAACGAACTGACGGTCGCAAGCGAAAGTGATGAATTTGCCTTGCTGCAGGTTGAAACAACGCTGAGTAGCTTTGTGCTCCCGGAAGAAGATCGGGCGCAGGCCGAATGGTATGGCGCCGCACACCGGTTGTTATTACAATTTGAAAAATCTCTGGTGGAAGAGCATTATTTTGACGCTAAATTGCTCCAGTCAATTCTTAACGAGCTGAAATTCATCAGCCAGTCCAACGAATTTCACCACCAATATCGCTTGCAATCTATTCAGGAAAAGGTAACTAAAATGTACCAGGCACTACAACAGTCGCTCGCCGATTACAAAACTATTGAAAAAGAAAAACTGGCACAAAAAGCAGAAGAAGATAAATTGAAGCTGGCGCAAGTTGAAAATGAAAAAGCGCAAGCCGAAGCAAAAAAGAAAATGATGGAAAGCGTAAAAATAAAAGAGAAACGCCTTGCTATCATCGAGGAAAAAAAGCGTTTGCTTGCAGTAAAAGAAATCGCGGAAAAAAATATCGAGCAGGAACAACAGCAAGCAGAGATTCAGGCAAAACAGGCGGAAGTCAATCGACAGGCAAAATTACAGGAAGCCTACGTCGACCTGCAATTAGAGGAAAAAGTCGCTAACTGGGAAATTTCAGAATTTATCGATAAATTTAATAAGCGGCTCAATAATGTTTCTCTGGACGAAAATCAAAAGCAATTACTCGCCGCATTTTCTGAGGCTATTCGAGCGAAATCCTGATCTAATGATCATCTTATTTGAACCTTTAATTAGTTGAATCAGGTTCTTTAGCACTCGCCTGGTTACCGGTTATCTTGCGATCATCCAGAAGAAACTTCCGTAAAAGCCTTTCGCTACGCATGATATAGAGAACGTATATTTTTGCGTTATCAAACCTATAAAAAACACGGCAAGGTCCTACGATAACCTCATAATAACGCGTCTTTTTGGGCAACTCAGGAGGCTTTCTACCTGATTTTGGAAAAAGTCGAAGTTGATCGACTCTCGAAAAAACCTGCTCAACTAATTCTTTAGCTGCACTCAATTTATCCAGTGCGATATATTCGGCAATTTCATCAAGGTCTCGTAAGGCTGGTTCGGTCCAGACTATTTGAGCCATTTATTCATTTTCTTTTTAGCTTGAGCGTTTGAAAAGGTACTGCCTTCCCGAATCGAATTTTCTCCTCGGGCAATCCCTTCGAGAATGCTCATGCGATGTTGCATCAATTCGAAATCATCTACGTCCACCAGATAGGCGGACGGCTGACCGTGCTCGGTGATAAGAACAGGTTCTTTCGACTCATGCAGATCGGCGAGAATTTTTGTGGCCTGGCGCTTTAAGGTAGTTACTAATTCTACTTTCATGAAGTGATACTATTCTATCACTCTTGATTTGACAAGTAGTCAGGCAAGCCAACCTGTAACAATCTTTCGGTAACTCTGCGCTAAACCCTTTGACTACTCTATTTCAAATACGCGAGATTCTCCACGACCACGACTGTCCGACGCGCCAATAAATTTGCCTTCCTGCTGAACGACCAGTTGAATATCACCCAGATAGTCCTCGCGCAGACTGTACCCTTTGTCCTGCAACCTCGTTTGCGCGCTGGCATCCAGCTCTGGATTGGTAATAATTTCATTTACCGGGAATAACTGGTGATGCACTCGGGTCGCGTCGACCGCCTGCTGAGGCGTCATTTTAAAATCGATTAGATTGACCAACGCCTGAAAAACGCTGGTGATGATGGTGGAGCCGCCGGGGGAGCCAACCACCACTCGTACTTCATCTTTTTCCAATAAAATGGTCGGCGACATGGACGACAGCATTCTTTTTCCCGGTGCAATTTCGTTGGCTTTACCGCCAACAACGCCAAAGGCGTTGGGCACGCCCGGTTTGGCGCTGAAGTCGTCCATCTCATTATTCAGCAAAAAACCCGCGCCTTCGACCACCACCCCACTACCAAAGGATAAATTCAGTGTATAGGTATTGGAAACCGCGTTACCCCACTGGTCGATAATCGAGTAATGGGTGGTTTGCCTGCTTTCTTTTAACCCCGCTTCAACGCCCGATGTGGCTGAAATCTGGCGCGGGTTGACTTCATCTGCGCGTTTGTTGATGTAATTTACATCGATCATGCGCGCGACCGGTACATCAAGAAAGTCAGGGTCGCCCAGATATTTTGCCCTGTCGGCATAAACTCGCTTTTCCATTTCTGCCAATAGATGAATATACTCAGGCGAATTATGGGCCAGTCCCTTAAATGCGCTACTCAGCGCCTGTTTCATTTTGAGCAGTTGAACCACCGCGGTACCGCCAGAACTTGGTGGCGGCGACGAGATCACCTGATACTGCTGCCAGTCCGAAATCACCGGTTTGCGCCAAACCGCGCGATAATCTTTCAGATCCTTATGAGTAATCAGGCCGCCGCTTTTGTTCATCTGCGCGACCAGCAAATCTGCCGTTTTACCGCGATAAAAGCCCGCAACGCCTTGCTCGGAAATACGCCTGAGTGTGGCCGCCAGTTCCGGCTGCTTAAATAATTTAGCAGTGGACAATCCTTCAAAATAATCTTCAAAATTAATGCCGCTTTTGTCGGCCAACCAGGCGCTTACCCGTTCTTTCTCGTCCGCCAGATGCTTTGGTACGATGAAACCCGCTTCAGCCAACCTGATCGCCGGCTCAAGCAATTCCTGCCAGCTTAAATTCGCGTATTTTTTATACGCCTGCCACATGCCAGCGACGGTTCCCGGCACGCCGGAAGACTTAACGCCAACCAGCGACAGATTTTCGATCACGTTGCCATTTTTATCCAGATACATATCGCGATAAGCCCTTGCAGGCGCGACTTCGCGGTAGTCCAGAAAATCTGCCTGCTGATCCTTGTAAATCAGCATAAAACCGCCGCCACCAATATTGCCTGCCTCCGGTAAGGTCACCGCCAACGAAAAACCAACCGCAATGGCAGCATCTACCGCGTTGCCTCCACGCTGCATAATTTGTTCGGCCACTTGCGCACTAAATCGATCGGGCATTGCTACCGCCCCTTGTTGCTTCGCGTTCAGGCTGGAAACACAAAGCGCAGTTAACAGGACAATCATCAATAATTTTTTCATTCACAAGCTCCAATGCGGTGGTTGAGTCCCTTGAGGAAATGTATACCCATGCTAAACTGAGCCCAGGTTTTACACAAATAGATAATAGTCGTACCAATCGCACACATTGCTAGCGACCTATCTTAAAATTTAGAGTTTATGCGACGCGCCAAATCTAAGACATCTGCATCCCCAAGATCTAATCCTCGGAAATCCCGATCGGATAACCGCGCGGCGGACAAAAACCCGCATCAGGGCCGAGGTGAAGTCAGGATCATCGGCGGACAGATGCGAGGAAGAAAAATCCGGTTTGACGCCGCCGAAGGTCTCAGGCCAACCCTCGATCGAATCCGCGAAACACTGTTTAACTGGCTGGCGCGAGATATTGGCAATTCCAATTGCCTGGACCTGTTCGCCGGCAGTGGCGCGCTGGGTTTTGAGGCCGCTTCCCGTGGCGCAAGCAATGTTACCCTGGTTGAACAAAACGCCAAGGTAGCAAAAAGTTTAGAGCAAAACTGCCAGTTGCTGAAAGTGAACAATGTTACCGTCGCAAACCAGAGCGCCGAGCTGTTCTTAACTCAAACAACTGAAAAGTTTGACCTTGTGTTTCTGGATCCGCCATTTGCAAAAAACCTGCTGCCTGCAACCCTTATAAAACTGTCTCCCTGTCTCGCTGAGAATGCTCTTTTGTATATCGAACAGGAACATTCGCCGAACATCTTTATACCGGGAGAACCCTGGCAACAACTAAAGCTTAAGTCGAGCGGTAGTTTTAGTTATGGGCTTTATCGCTTATCGCACGAGCCGACACCTTAAAAGTGCAATAAACCAGACAGAACCAAGGCTAGCTTCGCGCAAAATTTGCCCCCTTCGCTTTCGCCGCGATGCAAATGACTGAATATCTCGCAATGACTGGTTAAATAGCGCTCAGCGTCAGGATAGTGTAAGCTTGCGCTCCGCCGCGCCAGGTGCACCGAACCGGTGCCTGAGTACGCGGTTATTTCCGTAGCAAATCAGAGATCACTCTATGAGTTTTTCCAAACTGGGCTTATCCGCCCCCATCGTTGAAGCTGTGTCCGCGCAGGGCTATCAGACGCCAACCCCAATTCAGGAAAAAGCGATCCCGGCGGTTCTCGCAGGGAAGGATGTTATGGCGGCGGCACAAACCGGCACCGGTAAAACAGCCGGATTTACCTTACCCATTTTGGAATTGCTGTCTAAAGGACAGCGCGCGCAGTCCAATCAGGCGCGCGTGCTGGTGTTAACGCCAACGCGGGAACTGGCGGCGCAGGTCAGCGACAGCGTAACCACTTACGGTAAGCAGCTCCCTTTACGCTCAATGGTAGTATTTGGCGGGGTAAAAATTAACCCGCAGATGATGAAGTTGCGCAAAGGCGCTGACGTACTGGTCGCGACACCCGGTCGGTTGCTGGATTTATATCAGCAAAAAGCCGTGCGCTTTGACCAGCTTGAGATCCTTGTGCTGGACGAAGCCGACCGTATGCTGGATATGGGTTTTATCCACGATATCCGCCGAATCATCAAACTACTACCGGTAAAACGTCAGACTCTGATGTTTTCTGCCACTTTCTCTGACGAGATCCGTAAGCTGGCCAAAGGGCTGGTGAAAGATCCGGTTGAGATCTCGGTCAGCCCGGCCAATACCACCGCGCCGCTGGTCGAGCAGTGGATGTGTCCGGTCGACAAAAAGCAAAAATCCGCGCTACTGACGCAACTAATTGTCGATAACAAGTGGCAACAGATTCTGGTATTCACCCGCACAAAACACGGCGCCAACCGGCTGACCCGCTATCTCGAAGGCGGTGGCTTTAAAGCTTCGGCGATTCACGGAAATAAGAGTCAGGGCGCGCGCACCAAAGCACTAGCTGAATTCAAAGCAGGCGCTATACAGATTTTAGTGGCCACCGATATCGCCGCACGCGGGCTGGATATCGACCAACTACCACAAGTGGTTAATTTCGACCTGCCAAACGTCGCCGAAGATTATGTCCACCGCATTGGTCGCACCGGACGCGCCGGTTCAACCGGTCAGGCGGTCTCTCTGGTAAGCGCCGACGAATTTAAGCAATTGCAGGATATTGAGCGACTGATCAAAAAAGTTCTTGAGAGAAAGCTAATCGACGGTTTTGAACCGGTACACGATGTCCCCGTCTCCAACCTGGATATTCGGCCGAAGAAAATCAAGAAACCGAAAAAACCAAAGACAGGTCATCAGGATGGCCAGCGATCGGGTGATGTCGCGCGCGGGCATAAACCAGGAGGTAAAAACAAAAGACACCGGCACAAAGTAACAAAAACGGGTCGCATCCAATAAAAGTTAGGCCGGTTTATTCGCACTGACTAATATCAGAACTCAATCAATAGAGGATAGATCAATAAACCGCGTGGATAGCTTTTGGTGGCTATTGATTGTTTGTTAGGGCGCTTAGCAACTCGGCCCGGTCAAAATAAACCTCGTTACGCGTGATTTTAGGATTTTTTGGTTCATCGGCGCTTATTTCAACGATATCCAGTCCGTACTCCACAATAACCGTGTCCGCCACTGGAATTTGTGCTTTCCATTTAAGGGTGAATCCGGTTTCAATGAGCATGATCTCCTCTTCTTTCCATTTCCAATCGGGGTTGTAGGCGAGCAGCTTTTTAAAATAAGCAAACAGTTGATCATGGCCGAGCAGATAACCGTCTGTCGCCGGGTCGCGGTAGCGTGCATTCGACGCGTAAAACTGGATGAGTTTTTCTGGCTGGTTGCCGCTCCAGGCCGCCAACCATTTCCGGCAAAACTGATGCGCTTGCTGTTTAGTCAAAACGGTCTTCTTCAAAACTTGTCTCCTCAAAAATATTATCGCTAAGAGCGCGGCTGGTCGTGCTCCGGCTAAATTGAGACAAAGCGACGCAGCTGCGCCATGCCGTGTTGCGACAGTACCGATTCCGGATGAAACTGGATCCCGTGCAAAGGGTAGTACCGATGTTCAATGCCCATAATATATTCTATCTGCCCCGATTGAGTTCGAGTCCAGGCATTGACTTGCAGGCATTCTGGCAGGGTATCGGGGTCGATCACCAGCGAGTGGTAACGGGTGGCGTTAAAGCCCTGCGCCAGATCCTTAAACAGGCCGTTATTTGCGTGATAGATTTTCGAGGTTTTGCCGTGAATGACCTGCCTGGCGCGTATAATGTTCGCACCGAATACCTGAGCGATAGCCTGATGTCCCAGGCACACGCCGAGGATAGGCAGGGTTTCCTTAAAGCGTTCAATAATTGCCATCGACAAACCGGCGCGATCAGGATCACATGGCCCCGGCGAAATCACGATGTGACTTGGTTGATAGTCTTGGGCGTGCGAAAGAGTCAATTGATCGTTGCGTTTGACGATTACTTCTACATCGAGCTGGCGCAAGTAATGAACCAGGTTAAAAGTAAAGGAATCGTAATTATCCACCATCAGCACGCGTGGCTTAGGCGAGGGCACACTCACGCTAACTAGCCACCGGTCTGACTGGATATGGCATTCCGCATTTCGCTGATCGTCGCCTCATAATCGTTAGTATTAAAAATAGCCGATCCGGCAACAAAAGCATCGGCACCGGCTTTGGCGATTTGACCGATATTGTCCACTTTAACTCCACCGTCTACTTGCAGCCGAATATCAAAACCACTGTTGTCGATTAATTGGCGCACTTCGACCAGCTTGTTCAGGGTTTGCGGGATAAAGGACTGGCCACCGAATCCCGGATTTACCGACATCAATAAAATTACGTCCAGCTTGTCCATCACGTGTTGTAAGCAGCTGGTTGGTGTCGCAGGATTCAACACCAACCCCGCTTTACAGCCAGCTTCTTTAATCAACTGCAAACTACGGTCGATATGCTCACTGGCCTCAGGGTGAAAAGTAATGATGCTGGCGCCTGCTTTGGCAAATTCGGGAATAATGCGGTCTACTGGTTTAACCATCAGATGAACATCGATCGGCGCGGTGATCCCAAAGTCGCGCAACGCCTGGCACACCATAGGGCCTATAGTGAGATTAGGCACATAATGGTTATCCATGACGTCAAAGTGTACCCAGTCGGCACCAGCGGCGACGACTTGGGCGACCTCTTCGCCGAGACGGGCAAAATCGGCAGAAAGGATAGATGGCGCAATAACAGGTTGATTCATAGTGGCACGACTCTGACTTGAATAATTTGCGCTTATTTTATAATGATTGTCGCCGTCAGCGCATTGCTTTTTTATTATCGCTGCCTCGGTATCCGCTATTGCCTGTAACTTTATATGGTAAAGTGTGCCCAGGTAATTGACCTTATGGGACTATTAACATGGCGCAACGCTGGCTAATCGCGATCATTTTGATACAAACATCACTTTGGTGCGATGCTGCAGTGCTGGTAAAAGATAAGATGTGGCCGCCCCGGTCGACATTAAATATTGTATTTGTCGACGGCTCTGAAAATCTGAGAAATCAGGTCAAATCCATAGCGCCACTATGGGTCAAAAACACCGGGCTCAAGTTCCGTTTTTTTGACGGGCTGGCACAAGCGCCACAAAAAACCCATATAAGAATCAGCTTTAACCAGCATACCGGGTCTACCCTGGGCGACCATGGCGACTACTACTCAAGCGAACCCACCCTGCTACTGGCCGAGCTAAGCCAACCCGACCTTGCGCCAGAATCAATCAAACGCTTTATTTTGCATGAGTTTGGTCACGCCCTGGGATTTGAGCACGAATACCGTAGCCCCAGGTGGCCATTTGGCGACGCGCCTATTCAACAACAAATAAAAAACTGCCAACCACGCCTGCAAAACCTCAATTATACGGCCACCCAGGCGCGCGTAGAGTGCGAGCAAATTAACCGTCAGCTTGCGGCCAAAGACGTTAAAACGACCACTTTTGACGAGTTCTCAATTATGAACTACCCGCAAATCATTCAGCTGGCAAATAGCGAGATAAAGCATATCAAAGCGGCTTACAAGCTGTCGTTACTGGATAAATTGGCCATGCAGCAGTGGTACCCCAAGTTAACGCCGCGCGCAGCAAAAGATATCTGACTTCGGCCAGAAGTGCCAAACGCGATTAAAAATTCAGAGTGCCTGCAACAAATCCCGCTGGCGCTCGTCCCTGAGTAGTAAAACAACCTTAATAAGAGAAAAAACCAATGAAACTTGTTGAAAACTACTACCGACTTCACCGATTTATATTTACCCGGACTGATCATCTCTCTGGACTGGGACCACTGGCGCTACGGCTTTTCCTGGTGCCCGTATTCTGGGTCGCTGGCACCAATAAACTCGCCGGATTCGACGGTGTAGTCGAGTGGTTCGGTAATAGCGAGTGGGGCCTGGGTTTGCCGTTTCCGGCGCTGATGGCAATGCTGGCACTGGGCGCTGAAATCGTCGGCGCAGCCTTATTGCTACTCGGTCTGGCGGTGCGCTGGATTACCTTACCGCTAATGGTGGTTATGCTGGTGGCTATTTTTGGCGTGCACTGGGAAAACGGCTGGCAGGCAATTCACGACCCCATGAGCTGGGGCGCGACCGCGAATACGCAGGAGGCAGTTGAACGACTGGATGTGGCAAAATCGCTTTTACAGGAACACGGTAATTACCAATGGCTCACCGGCAAAGGAAATCTGGTGATGTCTAATAACGGAATAGAGTTCGGGGTGACTTATCTGGTGATGCTGCTGGCTTTATTTTTTAGCGGCGGTGGCCGTTTTTTCAGCGTGGACTTTTATCTGAACAAGCACTTTTCCAAACAGAATCCAGCTTAGTACAAACTCAGTTTTTGAGCGATTGAATATAATCCTGCATTGAGTAAAAGCCGGGCGATTGTCCGGCAAGCCAGCAAGCCGCCGCGACTGCGCCTTCGGCAAAACAATGTCTATTTTGCGCCTTGTGCTCAATGCTGATCACTTCGTTGTCCAGCGCGAACATCACTTTATGCTCGCCAATGATCTCACCGGCGCGGATCACCGACAGTCCAATTTCACCTTTTTGGCGACTACGCTTTTCAAAGCGGCTTTCGGTGACCTTTAAATCGTCAAAGTTCTTTCCCATGGCTTCTGCCATGGTTTGTCCCATGCGAATGGCGGTCCCAGAAGGCGCGTCAATTTTATGCTTGTGGTGAGATTCGATAATTTCGATGTCTGCCTGTTTACCCAACATTTTTGCCGCCATGGACAAAAGTGCAAGGGTAGAGTTAACCCCGACGCTGGTGTTGGGTGCCAGTAGAACCGGAATGGATTTGGCTAGCTGTTGAATGTAGTCCCGCTGCTGCTGGTCGAATCCGGTGGTGCCGATTAACACCGCTTTTTGCTGGCGGGCAGCCTCCTCCAATAGCGACAAAGTAGCGCGCGGCAGGCTAAAATCGATAACCAGGTCGCTCAACTCGATACCGGC
>Ga0316209_1001529_pt1 | contig 23253 bp, 20 predicted proteins | sample 6monopyrite_MG_FD_204945 | JGI IMG/M metagenome (GOLD analysis project Ga0316209, IMG submission 204945) | Microbial mat bacterial communities from mineral coupon in-situ incubated in ocean water Damariscotta River, Maine, United States -... | ecosystem: Environmental > Aquatic > Marine >...
GGTGTAGAGATCGCGGTCTTGCATGACTGCCAGGCTACACTGGCGGCAGCGGCTCGAGGCAAGCTGCCAGCACCCCCGTTCTTGGGGCCGTCAGGCCCGGTCACCACACGAAACCCTGAAGCCCCTCTTGTGCTTGAGCTCCCGGCGCATCGCCGACCTCGCACCCCACCAGCCTAGCCCGAATCCGAGCGCTGTGAACGTTGCGACCGCGAATCAGATGGGCGCGGTCGTGACCCATGACGGAAGGTGATCCCGCGCGGATTCAGCGAGTGCGGAGTCCATGAGGATCCCGCATTTCTACCGGTCAGATGCGTGATCGGCACGCCCTTGCCGGGTGCTGGATGCACGAGACTCGCGGCGTTCGGCGCGCAAAGCTAGTGCCCGAATCCGGCTCTTGAACCGGCTCGGGTATGCGGGCCGCAGCCTGCGCTGCGAAAATAGTCCGTGACAATCACCATTCGCTGCGAGTCCAATTGGCGCACGAAGTCGGAATATCCTCCGGCTTCTACTGAGTCGATCCTGCTCGCGGGTCGTTTGTAACCGAACTACGGAAGTGTGAGCGGACCCCACCGCCCACGCCCTCCACCATTCCAGGAACGAATCCATGGCTAGCCAATCCGCAGAGGCGCAAATCCGTGCCCGTGTCGACGCCTTCGTCAGCGAGCTCAGCGGTCTGATCCGCGAAGCAGCGCTCGAAGCCGTCCACGAAGCCCTCGTCCGCGATGCCGCCGGCATCTCCACCGTACGTCGCAAGCCCGGCCGTCCCGCGAAGCAGGCGGGTCGCCGTTCGCGCGGCGTCGCTTTCGACGCCGCGACCGTGCTCGCCGCGATCAAGTCCAACCCAGGCACGCGCACTGAGATCATCGCGAAGGGCCTCGGCACTGACTCGAAGGCGCTCAAGCCTGCAATCGACGAGCTCGTCGCCAGCAAGCAGATCTCGCGCAGGGGCAAGGCCCGCGGCACGACGCTGCACCCCACCGGCCGTGGCTCCGCGGCTCCGGCCGCCAAGCAGAGGGCCACGCGCAAGAAGCGTCGCAAGACCACCACGCGCAAGTAGTCCGCCTGCTTGCACTGACGCGGACCGCCCGGAGCCCACGACTCCGAGCGGTCCGCGTTCCATTCCGGCGGACTCGTTTGCACCCGCGGCCGCCGCGCCGTATCACGAACTGCTCCGCCGCCCGACCTCTGACCCCGATCAACCATGCGACGTACCCTTCAACTCGGCCTGTTCCTCGCGCTCGGCCTCCTGAACGGCTGCTCGAGCCCGAAGATCATCACGAACGTCGATCCGAACGCCGACTTCGGTCGCTACACGACCTACGGCTTCACGGACCCGCTCGGCGCCGACAGCGCCGACTACCAGAGCTTGGTCTCGCAGTTCCTCAAGCGAGCCGTCGCCCACGAGTTGGAAGTGCGCGGATACACCACGGCCGACGCGCCCGACTTGCTCGTCAACTTCTACCTGCACTCGCAAGATAAGCTCAGCACCTCCACGCAACCCTCGGCCTACTACGGCTATCGCGGCTACGGCGGTTATGGAACCTGGGGTGGCTACGGCGGCTACGAAACCACCGTCACGCAATACACCGAGGGCACCCTGAACGTCGACCTCGTCGACAGCCGGCGCATGCAGCTCGTCTGGGAGGGCGTCATCATCGGTCAGATCACCGACAAGATGCGCCGCGAGCTCGAGAAGAGCATCGACGAGTCGGTCGCGCGGCTCTTCGAGAAGTTCCCGTTCACCGCGCCGGTTGCGGCGGCGGAGTGACGCACGCGATCGAACTTACGTGGAAAGCGTGAACGCACGCGCGGCAGGCCGCGGCTCTCCTGTTCGCACCCGAAGCTCACCGCACACGAAAGAAGGCGCCCGTCCGAGGACGAGCGCCTTCACTTGTTTCGAGAGTGCTCGGCTCAGCTGCCGGCGCCGGGCTTCTCGGACAGCTCGGCGCGCTTGCCTTCCTTGCCCTTCCACTCGTCGGCATCGGGCAACGCATCTTGCTTGCCCGTGATCAGCGGCCACTCGGCGGCCAGGCGCACGTTCAGCTCCGTGTACTCTTCCCACTGCTCGGGCAGCTCGTCTTCCGGGAAGATTGCTTCGGCGGGGCACTCGGGCACGCACGCGCCGCAATCGATGCACTCGTCGGGATCGATCACCAAGAAGTTCTCGCCCTCCTTGAAGCAGTCAACGGGGCAAACATCCACGCAATCGGTGTATTTGCAGCGGATACAGGGTTCAGCGACGACGTGGGTCATGCCTTCGATCCAATCAGAGGAACAATGAGAGTGGGGTCGTACAGCTCGGGGCGCAGCACCAACACCTCCTTCGAGGCCCCAGTGCGCCAGTCGCCCGGCTCGGGGAGGAAGGTTAGAACGCCCCCCCTCCACACGGCAAGGGAAAGCCCGCGACTTCGCACCCGCCCCCTCACCACGCCACTTCTCCCATTGAGAGCCGGTCTCAGCTCCCACCCCCAATCCAGCCGCCAGCCCGCCCCTAACTGGACCTTATCGTGATGCGTCGCGCTGGGGTCCGCTCCCCAGGCCAGCACTCAGGGACTTCCATATCGAACACCGCCACCTTGACCTTCACCCCCCGCAGGCTACCCTCTCTCGCCGCCGCGACCCCGCGGCCCGAGCGGGCGTAGCTCAGTTGGTAGAGCGTCAGCTTCCCAAGCTGAATGTCGTGGGTTCGAGTCCCATCGCCCGCTCCACCTAACCCCCTTTCTGACAGGTGGTTAGGTTGCTCGAAGCCGAAGGTCGGGTGCGCCGATTTCGGGGTGCTTCGCGAGCCACGGTGGAGAACAGGTGGAGAAAAGTCCGCCGATCTCCGATAGCGTCAGTGCATGGCGAAGCGGAAACCAGCACAGCCCAAGCGCAAGAAGGGCCTTGTGGGCATCCGTCCGAAGTGGTCGGGCGGGACATGGAAGTGGTACGCCCGCAGGCGCGTCGAAGGCGTCGAGAACGTTGGCCCGCTCCGGGAGACGCAGGGGGAAGCGAGCGACGACTACCACGCCATGCGGACCGTGCAGCGGTCCCTCCCCGACAAGATCCTCACACTCATGGACGGGCTCGCCGTGGTGATTCAGGAGGCTCGCGATCGGGGCGTGAAAGAGAGCACGATCCAGCGCCAGCACAAGAGCCACGGCAAGTACCTCTGCCTCCAGTTCGGCGAGGACACCAAGCTCACGGCGATCACACCCAAGGCAGTCGAGGCATTCGTGACCCGCGCACGCAAGGGGCTCGATCGCAACGGCAAGCCGATCCTCGGGCGAGGTGGCAAGCCTGCCGGTGAGCGCAGCGGACGGACGATCCGCGAGAAGGATCTCCAACTCCTAACGGCGATCTTCAAGGCCGCGCGCATGGAGTCGCCCGTGTCGGCGATCAAGAACCGACCAGCAAAGCCGAACCGAACGAGGATCGACCCGTTCAGGATGGAAGAGGTTGTCGCCCTCGTTCGGCGCATGCGCGACGAGGAGTTCCACGATCGCAACGGCAACGCCCTGCATCTTCCCGCGCGCGAGTTCCACGCGGACCTCGTGCAGTTCATGGTCTCCACGGGCATCCGCACCGGGGAGCTTTGCAGACTGACCGTGCGAGACGTGGACTACCGCCAGCGTACGATCACCATTGCCGCCAAGGTCCGCGACCTCGACCGAACCGCGTCGATCTCCGATGTCCTGGAACCCGTGGTGAAGCGCCTTGTGGCGTACGCCAAGGCGAACAACGAGGGCCGGTTTGTCCCCACGGGGGTCACGTACCTCGCCAACCTGTTCAAGGCGTGGCAGCGTCGCCTCGGTCAGCCTCGACTCAACGGTCGGCGACTACGGCAGACGGCGATCACGCACGTCATCGTGAAGGGTATGACTCTGCTCGACGCCAAGGAGTTCGCGGGGCACACGCAAGTCACAACGACCTCGCTCTACGTCGAAGCTGTGAACAACCGCTCTGCCGCAGTTGCGGCAGCGCTGCACAGCGACTTCGACGAGCCGGTTACCCCCGACGAGGGCGAGTCCGCTGCCTAGCACGAGAAGATCAGATGAACGACAAGAAGCGACACACGAACGTCATCCCCTGCCGTCACTGCGGAAACTCTGCCCCTATGGAGATCGTCGCCTCGCACGACGGCTACGACTATTATCGAGACAGCTACTCCGGGGAAGAGAGGGGCGAACTCATGGCGACCTACCAGCTCTGCCTCTGCCCCGCGTGCTCGCGACTTACGCTGCGGGAGGTTGACCAAATCTCACACGCCGACGAGCCGCCCGTTGCGGTGCTGTATCCCGAAGCCGTTGAAGACGACACGCCGCGTGGTGTTCCTGACGATGTGCGCAAGGCATACCTCTCGGCGACCAAGGTCCGAAGCATCGACGCCAATGCGTACGCTGTGCTGCTCGGTCGCGTCCTGGAGATCGTGTGCAGGGACAGGAACGCGACAGGCGACACGCTCGCCAAGAAGCTGGCGGACCTGTCCGCGAGGAACGAGATCCCGGAACGACTGGCCGAGGTCGCGAAGGGCCTACGCCAGCTCCGCAACGTAGGCGCGCACGCCGACCTCGGTGAACTGAGCGACGCGGAGGTGCCAGTGCTGGACAACCTCACTCGCGCGATCTTGGAGTACGTCTACACGGCGCCGTTGCTCGTCTCCGACGCAGAGGAGTGCTTGAACCGGCTCAAGGACCAGAGGAAGGATGACGGTGCCGATGGCCCGGCGCCCGCCGAGTAGGTCCGCTACAGGTCCGCAATCCGGCGCCGCAGTACTTCGCGGTCGTCGGCGTCGTCGCTTTCACCACTTGTGCCATTGGTGAACCGCGCGCGTCGCGGGCCTTGGCCGGTGGCGTCCCTGCATGCGTCGATGATCGCGCTAGCATCCCTCGGGTCGGTCGCGTTGGCGCAAGCTTCGAGCCACTCACGCAGGTCGTCGTTCCGCACGCGGTAGTCGTGCGAGGACAGCTCGATGAGCGGGACCTCGGCGGTCCGCAACCGGCGCTTGACGGTCTCGACGGTGAGCCCCAACTCGTCCGCGAGCTGGCGAAGCGGGGTGGTGTCCCCGAGTACCTCGGCAGCAGGCGACGCCTTGGGCGCCATGCGGCGCAGTTCGTCGAGCTGGCGTTCGTACTCGGCCCGGTCGCTGGCACGGTCCTCGGCGCGCTGTAGTGCGTCCCACTGCGATGTGGTGACGAACACCGGCTCCCGGGTCCCGCCGTCGGCAAGGTCGCCAGGATCGGCGCACACGCGGTAGCGGAGTACCGGATCGACCTGCTGGCCCGTGCGCGCGAGCGGAGAGGGCACGAACACGGCATAGGTCTGCCCATGCCGGTAGTCGCGGCAGGCCTGGAGCGCGAGCACCTCATCCGGGGATAGTTCCGGCACCGCGTCCCCGTCCTCGGGCTTGGCTGTCCCCCGCGACCAACGGGAGGTGTCCCAGTCCTCGACTCGATCGGATGCGCCCATGCAGGCACCATCGGCCCGCAAGCGGGCGAGGCTGGAGACCGGCTCCAAGGCCGCGTGGCGCGTCCCAGGGCGCTTCCCAGGCTTCCCGGGCGGTTCCGGGGCGTTTGGAGCCGTCACACGGGCGCGCAGAGCGTCCATCGGACGCTCGGCTGGAGCGGGCATCCACCTCACCGTGCGGAAGTTCTTTCCAGTGTGATTCACGCACAGCAGATCCAACCGCCTTCTCGGTACCGTGAAGCGGGATCAGGGATGGTTGGGGACGGTTCAGGGATGGTTTGGAGGCAACCGTCCCTGGCCTAAACCGCCAAGAGTCCGCCTTTACACCAACCGCAGGGACAGTAGGGACGGTTTCGCGCAGAGACTCTTCTCCCTAGGCGTACAAGGGGTAGAGAACTCTCACTATTGAGAGTAGTGATTGGGAGGGAACCTCTCACGATGCGAGTTAGTTGACAAAACCATCCCTACTATCCCTATCACTCAATAACCACCCTTCCTGGTGCCTTCCGGGCCGTTTTCGGTCAACGCCAACCATCCCTGAACCGTCCCTAACCATCCCTGGTAGCGGTCGGAATGGCGAAGCAATTGATTGGCGCGAAATAGGCTGGATCCACACGTTCGTACGCCTAAACGGAGAGCGTTGGGGGCATTGGCGCAATGGCCCTTGGCGATGTCTAGCAAAGTGAACACTCACCGGCGCGCTCGTCACACTCTTGTCCGAGTCGGACAGGTTTTTGTGCCAAACAATTCGACGACACCGCCGACCCGGAAGATTATTCCAGGCGAGCACCTCGGGCCGCCACAATGACAGGTGGAGGCTCGGCTGTTCTCATGGTGAGCGCGTCCCCGCACAAGTAGCCAGCGCGTCCTGGCGCGAGTCAGTGCCGCGCCCGGCGACGCCCCGTCCACCGCCACGAACGGCAGCGGCCCCGCCCCAGCCGAAGCCAGGACGGGGCCGCCCGCGTCGCTGTCGCCAGTACGAAGGCGTCAGCGCTTGCCGCTCGCGCGTTCGAGGATCGAAGCCACGGTGCCGCGATGCCACGGCTTGCCGCCCTTGGTCGGGAAGCCCAGTCGGTCCAGCTCGCGCGCGATCTCGCCGTACCCGCGCACCTTGCCCGTGGCGGGGTTCTTGCGCCGCAGTCGCTTGATGGTGCGCACGACTTCCTCGGGGTAGGGCTTCGGCCCTTCGCAACGTCCGGTCTCCCGCCGCTTCCGCTCGCGAGCCGCGCGTAGCTTGGCGACCAACGCGGACTTCTCGAACTCGGCCACGGCGCCGAGTACCTGCCGGATGAGCGTGGCCGTGGGGTTGCTCTCGTCCCCGTCCGTGAGGTCGGTTCCGTTCTCCGCCTCGACGACGCGCACGCCAGCGTTGCGGAACTCGCGCAGGATCAACTCGCCAGCGATCAAGTCCCGCGCGAGCCGGTCCGCCTTTTCGACGAGCACGACGCGCACGCCGTTCGAGAGCACCCGTTCCAGCGCGGCGGACAACCCCGGGCGATCCCCGAGCCCGGACGTGCCGGACACTCCCTCGTCCCGGTACTCGTCCACAACGGTCAACCCGAGCGCGTCCGCGCGTGCGTTGATCGCGTCCCGCTGCCGCTGGAACCCGTCCCCGTCCACTTGCCCGAGCCCGGATACGCGCAGGTAGGCAACCGCCTTGCGCTCGTTGGGCGGTCCGCTTGCATCGTTCGCCATGGTGTGCCCTCAGTTCGCCCGGTAGACGTAGAACTCGCGCGCTTCGCGCTCCTCACCGTCGTACTGCGCCAGGAAGTGTCCGCGTCCGTCAGCAGCGATCGCGTCCGCCGCGAAGTCGTCGAACCCTGCGCCCGCTTCGATGAGCGCCAGAATGGGCGCGTTCGCGTCCTCGCACCGTTCGCCTTGGATTGCTTGCAGCGTGTCCGCGTCGATGCCGTCGGGCACGTACCCCGCGACGAACTCGGGCAGGAAGGCCCACACCGATTCGCGGATGTAGTCGTGCGCTGCCTCGTCGGCTTCCTCGTCCGTCAGCACGAGCCACTCCCCGCCGTCAGCGTCGTAGGTGTTCTCGCTGTAGGTGGCCTCTTGCACGTCCTCGGGCTCGATCCCGAGCAGCTCGGCCAAGGCACTGGCGCGCGCGTCTTCCGGCTCAATCCAAAGGCGGCAGTCTTCGCCCATCGACGGCAGCCCAACCGGCTCCGGGAGATCCTGTTCCCCGAGCCCGTCAGTCCATCCGCCGCACGAGAGCGCCAATGCGCGCCCGAGGTCCTCAGCGTCCGCGCGCGCCCACGCTGCCGCGATGCCGTCCCCGTCCGTCGTCGCGCCGAGAGCAGCCGTCAGCATGTCCCGCGCCCACTCCTGGAACGGCTCGGGCGTCTCGGCGGGCGCCACGCCGTCAAGGTCCGCGCCGGGGTAGGTTCGCCCTTCGCGTTCCTCGGCGTCCGCCCAGGCGAGCAGGTACGCGGTACGGGCCGCGCTCTCTTCGATGGCCTCGCGGTCGAGTTGGATCGGGTTCGCACGGCCTGTAGTCTCTTGCTTGGTCATTTCGGGCACTCCAATGCTCGGTGTGACAAGCGGGCGTGTCGGGCTCCAACCCGGCGCGTCCGCGCTCTTGTTCGTTGATGGCCGAACAGTACCCCGCACCGTGGGCGCGTGTCGGATGTTCTCTGGAACGTCCTACATCCAACGCGGTTCGTCCCTGTACGCGAAAGGGTTTACGTCGCTCGTCGCCCGGACGAAATCAGCCGGAACGGGCTCGCCAGCGCGCGGAACCCCGCGCCCGCGTGAACCGCCCCGGGACCCTCATGGTGGGCGCGTCGAGCGCCGTCCTCGTCCGGCCCGTAGGCGCCCCACGGCGCCCCGTGCTGCGCAACGGGGGACGAACCGCCCCCCCGAGCACCGTCCCCCGGCACGGGAGCGCACACGAGCCCGTGGGCGCCCACCATGGGCAGGGCGGGGCCGGTACAAGGCCACCACGAGCACCATGGGCAGGCCAGGCGCAGCCCCACCACAAGGGGCAGTCGGCCATGGCCACGCCAAGGCGCCGCCACCACAAGGGATAGTAGCTCGCGGGTCGCGCGCCCCCGCCTTTACGTCAGCGATCCGACCGAGCCCAGCCTCCCCCGACTTAGAACGCGCGGGAGAGAAAACCCGAGGCCAGAAAACCTGGCCAGGGCGAAGGTCTGCAAGAGCCGGGCGCCCTCAAGTTCTCGCGCAGGAACGTCGAGGTCGGCAGGATCCCCTCAATCCCATGGACACCTCCAAGAAACCCTGGCCGATCACGACCGTCTTCGGCATCCGCGAGCGCATCGACACGAACCCCGACTACCAGCGCCCAGCGGTCTGGACGCGCGGGCAAAAGCAGTTGCTCGTGGACACGATCCTGCGCAACTACGACATCCCGAAGTTCTACTGGCGACGGACAGGGCGTAGGCCGGACACCTACGATGTGGTGGACGGGCAGCAACGCCTCCGCGCGATCTGGGAGTTCATGGGCGACGGCTTCACGGTGCCGAAACAGGCCGACCCGATCGACGACTACGAAGTGGCGGGCGTCAAATACTCGGCCCTCCCGGACGAGTTGCGCATGCGGTTCGACACGTACGCACTGGATGTAGTTCTCGTCGAGGACGCCGACGAGGACGAGGTTCGCGAGATGTTCCTGCGCCTCCAGAACGGCACGTCTCTCCGCGCCCAAGAGAAGCGCAACGCCTATCCCGGCAAGATGCGGGACTTCGTTCGCGAGCTGGCGGGACACTCGTTCTTCGAGTCGGTGGGCTTCTCGAACTCTCGCTTCACGCATGACCTCGTGGCTGCGCAGCTCGTGTGCCTGGAACTGTCCAGTGGTCCAGCGAACGTCAAGGACCGCGACCTGAACAAGATGTACGCGAGCAATCGTGGGATCGATGCGACGCAACCCGAGGCCAAAGCCGTCCGCCGGGTGCTCGACTTTCTCGCGGGCGTGTTTCCCGACAAGGCCCCGGAACTGACCCGCTACAACGTCATCGCGCTCTACTGCGTCGCTGCCGAGCTGCTCGCCCAGTACGTGCGCACCGAGTTCACTCCGATCCTGCGGCCTTGGTTCATGGACTTCGAGACTCGGCGCGCGGCGCAAGAGGAGCTGTCCGAGGACGAGGCTGATGCCGAGTGGGTCTCCTACAAGGAGAAGATCAGTCATAGCACCGACTCGGAGGACTCCATCCGCGCGCGCATGGAGTTCATGCTGCGCGACCTCTTGGTGAGCAACCCCGGACTGTCACTCAAGGATGCGCAACGGATGTTCACCGACGCACAGCGCCGCGCGGTCTTCCGGCGCGACGGCGGTATGTGCCAGCTCGCGATCAAGTGCGAAGGCACCAAGGTCAGGTGGGACGACTGGCACTGCGACCACAGGCTCGCCTGGACGGAGGGCGGGAAGACGACCGTTGAGAACGGGCAGGTTGCGTGCGCGGCGTGCAACCTCTCCAAGGGTAAGCGCGCGCACGCTTCGGCGTAGGCGCTCGCACCCCCTCGAACTGAGCCTAGCACTGGCACGGCAGGCTCGGGCCACTGGCCGGGCGGGTGCGTCGGCCTAGCATGTAGCATTTGGCGCCAGCCCGTTGGTAGCGTGCCCGGCACGCAAGCTTCGCAGGATCCCCAGGCTGGAACCGACGCCTGCTTGCAGACACACTCGTCGTTCAGGACCAGCCCATGACCAAGCCCAAGAAGACGACAGCCACCGAGGCGTCAAGCGCCAGCCTCGGAGGCTCCTCCACCAGAAAGATCCTGCTTACCGACCGCGAGAAGCAGGACATTCAACGGTACCTGGATGCCGACAAGCCGCTTCCCGACAAGTACCGCTTCCTACTGTTCGAGGACAAGCGCGAGGTCGAACTGGTATGGAACGGCAAGACCAACGAAGTGTGCAACGTCGTCCTACCCTTCCAGACGATCGAGCAGGTTGATGAACCCAGAGCAGAAGGGGGCTCGGACACGGAGGACCAGCTCGCAGGCGGCCTCTTCGACACACGCGGACGCCAGCTAACCGGGTGGACGAATAAGCTCATCTGGGGCGACAACAAGCTCATCCTCTCCTCCTTGAAGAGCGGCCCAATGCGGGAGGAGATCGAGCGCCAGGGTGGGATAAAACTCATTTACATCGATCCGCCATTCGATGTTGGCGCCGATTTCTCGATGGACATTGAGATTGGCGATGACACCTTCACTAAGAAGCCCAACATATTGGAGGAGATTGCCTACAGAGACACTTGGGGAAAAGGCGCGGACTCGTTCCTTGCCATGATCTATGAGCGCCTCATTCTGATGCGGGATCTATTGGCAGAAGACGGAAGCATATACGTCCACTGCGACGTACGGCTCAACGCCGCGCTCCGAATGGTCGCCAACGAAGTGTTCGGGTCCAGCAACTTCCGGAGCGAGATCACCTGGATGCGGTCGGCGGCACATGCGGATGCCGCCTCTCGCTACGGTCGCGTCAAGGACACGATTCTGTTCTACTCACGTTCGTCAGCTACTCAGCTGAATGCGATCTTCACAGATTATTCGGATGAGTACATTTCCGCTGAATGGAATCAGCTCCCCTCTGGCCGGTTCTACAAGGCCGAGAACATGCTCGATCCGCAGAAGAAGATGGCTGAGTACGACTTCCACGGAACAAAGGCCAGATGGAGGACTGGCCCTGAGAAGTTTGAAGCGCTGTGGAATGCGGAGCAGACAGAGGTGCCCAATAGCCACGGTCGCATCAAACTGGGCAAGGACGGCAATCCTATTCGTCGATGCCGCATCATGTTCCTCGACGAAATGCCCGGCGTCCCGCTAAGCGACCTGTGGACAGACATCAAGTATCTCGCGGGCGGGTCCGCTGAATCGGCAAACTATCCCACTCAAAAACCGGAAGCGCTCATTGGCCGGATCATCCAGGCATCGTCAAACGAGGGTGATATTGTCGCGGATTTCTTCTGCGGATCCGGCACCACCGCAGCAGTCGCCGAAAAGCTAGGCCGGAAGTGGATCGTAAGCGACCTCGGAAAGTTCGGAGTACACACGACCCGCAAGCGGATGATCGGAGTCCAGAGGCAGCTAAAGGCAGCTGGTGAGAATTACAGGGCCTTCGAGATTCTGAACCTAGGGCGATATGAGCGGCAACATTATGTCGGCGTGAATCCGAACCTTCGCGAGGAAGAGAAGGTGAAGCAGATCCAAGCGAAGGAAGATAAGTTCCTCGACCTAGTTCTCAATGCCTACCGTGCTGAGAGAACAGAGGGGTTTCGGACCTTCAATGGAAAGAAAGCCGGAAGACTGGTCGCCATTGGCCCCGTGAATCTTCCGATCACCCGACTGTTCGTAGAGGAAGTCATCCTCGAATGTCGAACTAAGCAAATCACGAAGGTGGACATCCTCGGATTCGAGTTCGAGATGGGCCTGTTCCCTAACGTGCTCGACGAGGCGAGAGCCAAGGGCATCGACATCGCCCCCAAGTACATCCCGGCAGAAGTGTTCGACAAGCGGGCAGTCGAGAAGAACCAAGTTGTCTTCCACGATGTCGCCTTCATCGAGGTCCAGCCACACTTGGGGGATGGTTCTGTAGCCGTCGAACTGACGGACTTTTCGGTCTTCTATACGCAGGGGTCAATCGGCAGCGCTGAGGAGGCGTTGGGCGGAAAGAAGTCCGGAAGCCGGATTGTGGTGGAGAAGGGGCAGATCGTGAAGGTCGTCAAGAGCAAGAAGGGAATCATGAGTCGGGAGATTCTCACAAAGCAATGGACTGACTGGATCGACTACTGGTCGGTCGACTTCGACTACGAAAGCAAGCGCGAACTGATCCGTGTCAGGAAGGATCTCGACCCCGACACCCAGACGAAGATTCCCGGCGTTGAGTCAGAGCAGCCGTACCTGGAGACATGGGAAGAACAATGGACTGGCGAGTACGTCTTTGAAAACGAGTGGCAGAGCTTCCGCACCAGGAAGGACCGCAGCCTTGAACTCAAGAGCGCTTACCACAGGTGCAAGCCAGGAAGACGGAAGATTGCCGTGAAGGTAGTAGACATCTTCGGCAACGACACCATGACCATCGTTGAAGTCGCCGTGCCCAAGGGAGGCAAGTGAATGGCCCTGCATCCCGACTTCCCCAGCTCGCCCCACGCGATCCTACCCCCTGAACTGCGCTGGTTCCCGGCAGACGAGGCGCTCCGTGAGACCACTAGCGACAAGCTGATGGCGCCACTCGTGGCCCAGCTTCGCCGCAAAGTCAGGGACTTCCGGGACGGCGGCTACGTGGGCGCTACGGACACGAGCCGCAGCCTACTTCGATGGTGGTTTCAGACAGAGCACCTCCTGCCCCAGGCGGATGGCAGGATGGCCCCCTTTGAGTACTACTTCGCCCAGAGGGAGTCGATCGAGACGATCATCTACCTCGTTGATGTCGTGGGCGTGAAGGACAAGCACGACCTAATGCGCTTTGACAGCAGTGGCTTCGTCTCAGGCAGCATGTTCGATGAGACCTGGCGGAGGTTCCTAATCAAGATGGCTACGGGTGCAGGCAAGACCAAGGTGCTGAGCCTGGCTCTTGCTTGGAGCTTCTTCCACAAGCTCTATGAGACTGACTCTCAGCTCGCCCGGAACTTCCTGGTCATTGCGCCGAACATCATTGTCCTGGACCGGATCTACAAGGACTTTCAAGGTCTCCGAATCTTCCACGAGGATCCCGTCCTGCCCGACAATGGATTCGACGGGCACTACTGGCGCGATGACTTCCAGCTCACGCTCCACAAGCAGGATGAAGTGAGGGTCACGCACCCCACTGGCAACATCTTCCTGACCAACATCCACCGTGTCTATGACAGCCACACACCGTCCCCGTCGGCTGACGACGAGGACTCGATGGACTACTTCCTGGGCGCTCGCCCGACCGGCGGGACCACGGAATCAAAAGTCGACCTCGGCGTAATCGTCCGAGACATCGACGAGCTAATGGTGCTCAATGACGAGGCCCACCACATTCACGACAGCAGGCTGGCATGGTTCAAGTCGATCCAGGACATTCACAACCGTCTACTTCAAAAAGGCGGCCAGCTCGCCCTCCAACTTGATGTCACGGCGACTCCCAAGCACACCAATGGGGCCATCTTCGTTCAGACGGTCGCCGACTACCCGCTTGTTGAAGCGATCTCGCAAAACGTCGTGAAGCACCCAGTACTGCCCGATGCTGCGAGCCGGTCCAAACTGCATGAGAAGACTTCCTCGCGCTTCACCGAGCAGTACGCCGATTACCTCGACCTAGGCGTTATTGAATGGCGTCAAGCCTACGCAGAGCACGAAAAGCTCGGCATGAAGGCCATTCTCTTCGTCATGGTTGACGACACGAAGAACTGCGATGAGGTCGCCGAGTACCTGGAGGGCAGCTATCCCGACCTCAAGAATGGCGTACTCACGATCCACACGAAGAAGAATGGGGAGATATCTGAGGCTAGCAGCGGCAAGGCGAAGGAAGAGCTTGAGGTCTTGCGTAAACAGGCCAACGAGATCGACGACGCCACGAGCCCGTACAAAGCGATCGTGTCGGTGCTAATGCTCAAGGAAGGTTGGGACGTTCGCAACGTCACGACCATCGTCGGTCTTCGCGCATACTCATCGAAGAGCAATATTCTTCCGGAGCAGACGCTTGGTCGTGGACTCCGCAAGATGTACCCCGGCGGAGCAGAGGAGTACGTCAGCGTGGTTGGTACTGACGCCTTCATGGATTTCGTCGAGAGCATCCAGGCCGAAGGGGTTGAGCTTGAACGACGGGCTATGGGCGAGGGAACAAAGCCCAAGACCCCGATCGTCGTTGAGGTGGACAACGAGAACGAGCAGAAGGACATCGAGAAGCTGAACATCGAGATCCCGGTGCTGACACCTCGCATCGTTCGCGAGTACAAGCAGCTTGAGGAGCTTGACGTTGCAACGCTGTCGCGCGCTCCCGTGGAGTACAAAGAGTTCTCTGAGGAGCAGCAGCGAGAGATTGCCTTCAAGGACATTACGACCAACGAAGTGACGCATACGACCATTCTCGACACTGCTGGGGTTGCCGACTACCGCAGTGTCATCGGCTACTTCACGCAGACCATCATGAAGGAGCTACGCTTGGTCAGCGGGTATGACGTGCTCTACGGCAAGGTCAAGAGCTTCGTTCGGGACCACCTCTTCGGTCGAACGGTGGACCTTGATGATCCCAACACACTACGGAATCTATCCGAACTCGCGGCAACCAAGACCGTTATCAACTCCTTGAAGGAGGCGATCAACGCGCTGACGATCCGCGATCGAGGTGACGCCGAGATTAGAAGTACGATCAAGCTGCGCGAAACGAGGCCATTCATCACGAAGGACCAGGATTACGTGATCCCCAAGAAGTCGGTGTTCAACCGGATCGTGGGCGATAGCCACCTCGAACTGGAGTTCGCAGCCTTCCTCGACGACTGTCCGGACGTGATCTCGTATGCCAAGAACTATCTCGCGGTGAACTTCAAGCTGGATTATGTCAATGCCGACGGGAACATCTCCAACTACTACCCTGACTTCCTCGCGAGGCTGGATGACGGGCACATGGTCGTCATGGAAACCAAGGGCGCGGCTGACCTTGATGTGCCTCTCAAGATGGCCCGTCTTCGGCAGTGGTGCGAAGACGTGAATCGACTCGACGAAGGCACCACCTACGACTTTGCGTACGTGGACGAGGACGGCTTCAAGAAGTACCGGCCTAAGTCCTGCGGTGAACTCCTCGACACGTTCAGGGAGTACAAGGAGGACGCGGAAGAAGGCTCCTGACACAACAGAGCACATGCTCTGTTTGGCTCTACCCCAATGGCACCTGGCTTGAGCCCGGCTAATTCTCTCCCGGTGTAAGCCGGTTCTCCCGGTCGAATTCAGCGAGGTCGTCCGGGTCGTCGAGCGGATCCTCCTGCGCCCGCTCCAGGACCATCGGCTCGACCTCTTCGCTGCGACGGTTCGCGGCGGGCAGCGCCTCGACCTGCCGAGGCTCCGCGAGCTGCTCCTCGTCCTGGCGTGTCGCGACACGGCGGACGACGGACATGAACTCGACGGCGGTGTTCTCCACGCCATCGCCCCTCGTGAGCCCGAGCACTTGTGCCTGGAGCTTCCTGAACGACAGCTCGGACCGGAGATCCATCGAATGCTGGGCTCGGCGGACACCATCCTCCAAGGAGGCGTACTGGAGCGCCCGGGCACCGTCTCCCGTCGGGAGCAACTCCAGCGCGCGGGCACGGGCCAACGCCATGACGGACTGGACCTCGGCCTCGGTGAAGCCGTACTCCTCGCGCAGCACGCGCTCGGCCTTGGCGGTCGAAGCCGTCTCGGTGTCGTCGCCCGTCGGCGGGCTGACCGTGGCGAGGTGCAGCGCGTGGAGCACGAGCGCGTCCTCCAGCTCGACGATCGCCTCCATGGTGGGCCAGCTCGCCACGTCGCCGGACTCCAGGCTGTCCAGGAGCGACAGCACGCCCAACCTGCCCGCGTCGTCGCCGTCCGGGAGCCCCAGCCGGAGGGCGACCGTCCACAACGCCTCGGCGAAGGTGGTGGCCGTTGCTTCGCTGGGCACCAGACCGACGGACAGGCCCGCCAGCGCACGGAGCCACCCGGCAGCGCCCTCGGCATGGCCCTGGGTCAGCGCCGCCGTGTGGGCGCTCCAGGCGGCCTCGGGGACGGCCCCCAACGAGTCGTCGAAGGCGATGTGGCCCTGCGCCCCGGCCAGCGCCCGCGCGACTCGGTACGCCACCGACACCCGCGCGCCCTGTTCCATGGCTTCGGTGAGGTCGTCGCCCAGGTCGTCGATGGCCTCGTCGATCATGTCGGCGAGCACAGGGCCGGTCGGGCGGGGTGCAGGCGCACCACCATGGGCTGCGGCGGTGGGCAGGGCGCGGGCCGCGAACGCGGCAAAGGAATCGGTCGTTTGCTTCATGGTGAGGGTCGATGGCAGGTTGACGGGTACCGACGAGGGGATAGATCCAGCCCCCCGTGGGTTGATTGAAGTGCCAGAGCCACGGGACGCGGACGCACGCCCCGGGCTCCAGCGGACCACCGAGAGTTCGATGGTGAAGGTGCCGAGGATCGAGGAGTGGACGGTCCTCGATCCTCAGCCGCTAGAGCACGCTGCTGCCGCCGGTGGAACTGGATGTTTGATCCCCGGCTCGATGCTCCAGCGTTTGCGTTGACTACGCGCTGACGCGCTGGCCCTTGAACGTGTAGTAGACGATGCCGCCCGGACCCCAGTGCATCTGCCAGTTCGGGTCGTACTGGTCGTACTTGGCGGGGCGCGAGGTCTGCGAGGGTGTGCTCGTCACTTCGACGGTGGGCGTCGGGGGAGCCGCCTTGACCGGCTCGGGTACGGGCTCACCGCGTAGTTCCGCGCGCAAGGCTGCCTGATTGTTCTCGAACTCGACAAGCTGCTTCCGGGCCGCTTTGATGCGTGCGAGCACTTGCGCGAGCCGACGCGACAACGCATCGAACTTCCGCGTGGTGGCCTCGTCCGGCAACTTGCCATTCAGGGCGGCGCGCAGCGCTTGGCGTGCCTCGCCGATCTCGCCGACCTCGGCCTGGGCAGACTCGATCTCCTCTTCCGCACGTCGGGCCTGGCCCGTGGCGAAAGGTCGAATCATGCGAACGTGGCGCTCCAGGTCAGAGGCGGACTTGCCGCTCGCGAGGCAGACGCGCTGAACCTCGTCAATGTCGAGCGCGTTCGGGTCTGCGGCGAGCACGCTGACCATGACGTTGTAGGAATCAGCGGTGACCTCGAACTCCTCCGCTTCCGCTGCGCGGAGTTGAGCGAAGATGTCGGGCTGGTCGGGGTTGGTCTTCTTGGTGCGAGTCATGTTGGTTCTCTGGTAGTGGCGCTGCGCGCCGGTTTGGAAGGGTGCGTGGGTGTCGGGCCTAGAAGCCCTGGATGCGGCGGATCTCTCTTCCGATAGCCTCGCCCTCCAGGGCGTTGGCATCGGTGCTGGCGGTACCTTGGCGCGCTTGCGCCTCGGCGAGCTGCTGCTCCAGGCTGGCGATCTCTGCGGCCTTGGCCGCGTTCGGATCATCGGCGGCGTCGATGCGCCGTTCGAGTTCGTGGATTCTTCCGGCCTGTTCGGCTCGGTCGAAGGCTTCGTCGGTGAGGCCGTATTCGTAGTTGGTGTCGGTCATGGCTGGTGTGGCCCTCCTTGGGCCGGGTTGTAGTGGCGCGGTTGCGCCGGTCGGCTACTTGGTGTCTCGCTGCCGCACCATGCGGGCGATGCGATCGAACATGAGTGCGTCGAGGTCGCTCCACGCGGTCACGCTGGAGTAGGGACCCTTCGAGTCGTACAGCGCTCGCATGGTGCCGTTCCCGGAGTGGTCCCGAGGGTCACCCCACTTCGCGAGCACGTCGGACTTCGCCGATCGGATCATCGCGTGGATGCGCTCCTTGTCCTCGTCGCTGCGCCCTTCGAGGTGACGAAGGAACTCGACTTGCTGGGCGCGGCGGAGCCACTCCAGGCATGCGTAGAACTCGGCCTCGTTCCGAAGGAAACGAGCATCGCGGTCGGTGATCGGCTCGCGCTCGATGGAGTCGGTGGGCTTGCTCGGAACTGGACTCTCGATTCGCGCACGACGCTCGCCACGAGAGGCGTGCTCAGCACCTTTCCGGTGCCTCGCCACGGCGTCCGCGCAGAACGCCCGCCGCTTATCCTCCCTGCGCCTGGCCTTGCGCTTCTCCTCTTCCTTGCGCTCTATCCCCGATGCAATTCGATTCTGCATGTACGAGCGCATCGCCTCTGCCTGATTCTGCGGGTCGCTCACGATGTCACCCCCGGCTGCACGACGTTGGTCAGTGCGGTGCCAGCGCGGAAGTTCACGGCCTTGCGTCCCGGAACCTCGATAGGCTCACCCGTGTGCGGATTGGCGACCACGCGCGGCTTGTGGTCGCGGACCTCGAAGCGCCCGAATTTCCGCAGCTCGATGCGCATGCCTTTCGCGAGTTCGCGGCCCACTTCGTTGAGGAAGGCGAGCACGATCTCAGAAACCTCGGTCTGCGGCCTCTTCAAGCGCGCGGCGACCTGGCGCTCCAGGTCGAGGCGGCCCTTCGTAATCTCCGCCCTTGTCTTCTCGGGTTGGTCGGTGTGATTGGTCTGCATGTCTACTTTTCTCCGTTGATGTCGATGTTGGGTTCTCTAGAGACCGGCGGCGCGACGGCGCAGCTCGGTAAGGGTGAAGGGTGAAGGGAAGTGCTCGCCGGGGACGACCTTGAAGACCCACAGCAAAGACGAGTCGCTGCCGTACACGGCAAGGGCTCCGGTCTCGGAGAGGTGCCGCCACGAGCTGCGCGCATCGCAGTCGTTCACTACAAGGGGGCAGCCTCGCTCGGTCGCATCGGACAGCTTGCTGACTTCGATCTCCGGCCATTGGTCGAGCGATGCCCGATGCGTCCCGTCGGGAACAAGCGCGAGGTCGAAACCAGCCCTCAGCACGAGCACGCCGTCCTGCAACGGTTCGGCGTTGGGCTCCAAGAACACGGTTGCGCCAAACTGCAACTTGGTGCCTCTGGTTTCGCCCTTGCGGATGGCATTGCGAACGCGCTGTTTCGCTCTGGTGGACAAGCGAAGTTCACCCTCCATGCGCTTGGGAGCGATGCCTTGCAGCTCGAAGACGCGCAGTGCGAGCACGCCATCTTCAAGTGCGTTGGTGAACGTCGAGACGAACAGGTCGTGCTCGCGGCCTGCGTCGGCGGGAAGACCAGTCAGCCCAGCCACCATGTCCTCGGTGCGCTGCGTGTCGGGCGCGTACTTGTTGCGCTTGGTCACTCCCCACGGGAGCTGCTTCCGCCACGACGGCGTAGGCGCTACGAGCTTCCGCTTGCGCTTCGGCGTCGGGGTGTTCTTCGTCGGAAAGATGTCGTCCATGTCTCAAGCTCCTTGCTGCACGTTGAACTGGCGGCGGATTCGGATGCCCTGGTAGCGATAGGTCCCGCTGCTCTTGACCTTCTCGATGCCTTGCTCTGTCATCGCGCGCCCGAGTGCGGTTTGACTGCCGAACGCCACCCGCGCTTGCTGCGCCCAGTCGCGCCAGGCTGCCCACAGGCGCGACGCGGGGATCGAGGATGCTGGATCCAGTTCGCAGCACTCGCTCACGAACTGCTCGTGCAGGTTCGACTCCCTCCGGTATTCCTCGGTAGCGAGGCGCACGACTTCGGGCGGGTTCAGCCCCTCAACGCGGTAGCGGCGCAGCCCCCCGATCATGTAGTTGAGGATTCCGGGAGCCTCGGCACGCAACCGCGCACGCATGTCCTTCACTGCGGCCTTCCCTTTGAAACTGGCCTCGAACGGGATGAGCAGCACGCGCCGCCAGTAGCCCTCCGATTGATCGCGTACGCGAGGCTTCTCGTTCGCCGCGATGAACAAGGAGAACGTCGGCTGGAATTCCTCCGGACGCCCGTAAGGGTGCCGACCCTTGACGGGATCGCCGCCCGTGAGGGCCTTGAGCGTCTCCTCGTCGGTGGCCGAGCTCGTACTGACCTCGACGGAGGTGAGCAACCGAGCGCCCTTGGCGTCGATGAACCCATAGTCCTTGGTCGAGTTCTCGTTCCGCGACGCCTTGAACAGCCCGCGCGCGGCCGTCTTGGCGTAGTCGCCGAGCACGTCATGCAAGACGGCCAACATCGTCGATTTCCCGTTGCTGCCGCCTCCGTAGAGGAACGCAAAGAACTGCTCCAGGTGTTCTCCCGTCAGAACTAGCCCGAGCAGCACTTGCCAGAACGAGCGTACATTCGTGTCGGGGAAGATGCCCGCAACGAACGACTCGAAGAGCGGACAGGTCGCCGTGGGGTCGTACTCGACGTTGGTGGACTGAGAGAGGTAGTCATCCCGCCTCGCCTCGCAGAACTCGTCCGCGCGAAGATCGTAGGTGCCATTCTTGAACACCACGAGATGCGGCTGAGAATCGAACTGCTCAGCCGAGACCTGCATGGCAGAGTCCGCCGCAGCGAGGTTCAGCAACTCCCGACGCCCACCGCCCGATGCCGCGCGCTGATAGGCGCGTTTGGCCTCCTTGAAGATCCGGCCAATGTACGCAGCGCCGTCTTCGTCACCGGCGGCCCTGGCGCGCTCGATGGCCTTCGTAAGATCGTCGATCTTCTTGGAGAGGGCCTCGGAGACCACGACGGTCATGCCGAGCGCCATCGCCCCGCCATGGTCGGTGATCCACCGGGATTCGTCCCACAGACGCCAGCACTTCACCTCCGGGCAGTAGACGAGGTTGCCTTCGCAGAGCTGCCGGAAGAGAGCGGCGTTTCCAGTGTCGGTTCCATCGGTGCCGATCTCCTCGACAGCGATCTCCGATGCGCTGTCCTCGGTCGCGATGCGATCGTTTTCGCGCTGCCAAAACCGCTCCACCATGCTCGTACCGAGCGTGACCCACTCGCCGTCGCCTTCACGAGCGGAGGCGGTGAGGTCTTCGAGCAGCGGATACACGAGCGCGAGGACAACCTCGGGGGTCATACCTTCGTGGCACGCCAGGTGACGGCACGTCGAGCCGACGATCCGCGTGAGTGCGTCGTCGCGACCCGCGAATGGATGTTTGAGGTCCGGGTGGCGAAAGGTTGCGATCGCCTCCTCGGTCAAGCGGAGGTGCTCGTAGAGGAACGGGTACGCGAGGGTACCGCCAAGCAGCCTCTTGGCCTTCCTGCCGGTCTGAGTGAGACCGAGCTTCCCGCCACGCATCTCGTCAACGAGCCCGCGCAGTTCCTCGGGCTCCAGGTCGGTGTCAATGATCGGAGCTGCGGATCGGGTACGGTTCGCACGGTGAAGATGCGGACTCGACACGGCGGCCTCGTCGATGATGTCGGCAGGTCGCAGGGTGAACCCGAGCACGACTGTGGAGTCATCGCCAACGCCGGGGTGCTCCCAGGTGTTGTAGTAGCGCTTCACTGGCCGCCTCCCTTGATCGCGCCTTCGCGGCGGATGTAGACGAGGCGATGCGATCTGTTCCACTGGCGGACGGCGGGGTCGTTCTCAACACCCTGTTCCGCGTACAGGTCGTGCAGCTCGCAGATGACAGCGCCAGCAACAGCAGGCGCTACCGGCTCACCGAAGATGAAGAGTAGGCGCAGCCCCCCAGGCGTCGGATAGAGCACCGTGGGCGTCGGGAGCGTTCCGCCAAACTCGTCGAACAGCTCATACAGCCCCTCGATACGAGCGTTGGCCTGTTCGCGACTGACCCAATGCGCGTGGCCCGGGTTATCTAGGTCGAGCCCGCAGCCCGTCACCTCCACGGACCAACCCGGAGGCGGCTCGGAGCTGGCGAGACCGAGCGCGAGGCGTCCGTAGAAGTAATCGCCGTCCCCGAGATCCACGCGCCCGAAGTGAACGCATGCGTCCTCGTCGATCCGTTCTTCGAGCGCCTCGACGAGCGAGCCGACCGCCAAGGGGCGAGGATCCCACTCAGGTCGATCGGTGCGCAGGCTCCTAATCGGGCGGCCCTCGCGCGTCGCTGCAACTGCCTCCTGGACTTCCGCCCACGAATCGCATGCGAAGTGCTTGGTGCGCACCGCCGGGACGACGAGATCGAGCGGCCCGATCATGCGAGCACCCCGGCGCAGAGGCTGCCCGCGCGAGTTGGCTCAGGGCCGGACGATGATGGTGGGGAGTCGCCTACTGAGCTGGGCTTGCTCGTCGCGCGGCTCACGGCCCTTGAACGCGACTGGCGCGCGCGTGGCCGTATCACGACCCGAGGGACCGCGCGACGGGCGGAGCGCACCACGGCGCTTCGCAGAGCGCGCTCGTGTGCTTGGATGGCCTCGGCCTCGCTGCGCAAGCTACGGACGGCACGCAGCCCGCGAAAGGGCTTGGAGCCCGGTGCGGTGGGGCGGGACACGATCACCTCCCCCGTCTGGGGCAGGCCTGCATCCAGGGCGATGGTGCAGCCGCCCGGATGAGGTACGCGACCAAGGCGGGTCGCGGTGTGCGAAATGTCTTCGAGCAAGATCCGACCTCTCCACGATTCGTGGGGTAGGTTTCTCTCAGCGCCCCGAGGTCCATGTCGGGGTAGCCCGACAAGATCCAGGGGCTCGGGTCCGCATCGCGAAGCCGGGCCTCCTCACTTGAGGGGGTGTGTGCGCTGGAGTTGTGAGAGAACGCGGGCACTGCGCACAGCGCGCAGGGCTCCAGGTCGTGTTCCTGGTCGCGATCTAGTTCTTGCTCAGATGAGGCCCGCCGAGGCGAAGCCAACAACACCCTACCCTGGGCAGAGTTGAAAGTCAAGTCGAATCTCTGATTTTTCCTTGCGATCCCTCTCGCAGCCTGCTAGGCCGCCCCACGGCCAAGCTTCCCGCCCAAGCGAGGACCACCCATCAGGCTAGGTCGCTGCACCCGCCCTGAGAGCCCCGTGCTTCGCCCGGAGGCCCTAGGGCCGCACACGCGCGCCCCTGGAAGCGCCCCGAGGGCTAGGAGCCCGTTGCGCGCCACGCCCGCCCCACGACCCTCCCTGGGCAGCCCAAGATTCTCCCCCGAGAGTGTCGTGACACCGAGCTGACACTGCGGTACCGTCCGCTTCGTCGGGACGCAGATTTTCGTCTCGGGGGAGAATCCCGGTGGAGAACACGGGGGTGAATCGCCTGAGATGGGCCTCAGCCGACCGAGCCTAAGCCAATCGGTACCAACGGCTTAGCGCGCCACCATGCGGCTGTAGCTCAGTTGGTAGAGCGTCAGCTTCCCAAGCTGAATGTCGTGGGTTCGAGCCCCATCGCCCGCTCCATCCCCTTCGGTCGAGTGTGCTTCTCAGGAAATGATTTCCGCTCATTGAGCACTTCTTGACCGACCGCCTCGGGTTCGT